>ENA-UONW01000837-UONW01000837.1-human-gut-metagenome-genome-assembly--contig:-CS52-NODE-837-length-42695-cov-6.564212_pt1 | contig 42695 bp, 19 predicted proteins | sample MGYA00242463_ERZ724010 | MGnify/ENA metagenome assembly ERZ724010 | reverse complement strand
TCAAATAGAAAACGTTGTATTCTATTTGCCTCTGCGCTCACCTTTCACTATATTTTCATAATATAGGATGCGGTTCGGCATAGTCAAATAGAAAACGTTGTATTCTATTTGCCTCTGCGCTCACCTTTCACTATATTTGCACGACGGTACGGTGATTGTACCATTTTGAAAGAATTTAAGATAAAACTTTAGCATATGGAGAAACAGAATGTCATAATTTCAAGAAATCTGGAAGACAGCTTGTCTAAGGCTATAGCAGATTGCAGACATGATAAATTATTTGTGCTTATGGATGAAAACACCAGTCAGTACTGCTGGAATGTGGTTGAAAAATATGACTGTCTGAAGGAGGCTGAGCGTATTGTGATTGGTGCAACTGATGCTTCTAAGAATCTGGACACTTTGGCATATGTGTGGCAGAGGCTTTCTGATGGTCGCTGTACTAGAGCTTCTCTTATGATTAATTTAGGAGGAGGAATGGTTACGGATCTTGGTGGATTTGCCGCTTCAACCTTCAAACGAGGCATCAAGTTCATCAATATTCCGACGACGCTTCTTTCTATGGTTGACGCTTCTGTAGGTGGCAAGACTGGCATTAATTTCAATGGCCTTAAAAATGAGGTCGGAACATTCTGTACTGCTTCAAATGTGATTCTGGATACTGAGTTTCTCAGGACACTCGATCATGAAAATATATGTTCCGGTTATGCTGAGATGCTTAAGCATGGTCTAATCAGCAACATTGAACATTGGGCCGAGCTTGTAAATTTTGATATTGAAAATGTTGATTATTTTAAGCTGGGCGATATGGTTGCCAGAAGTGTGGCAGTCAAAGAGAATATTGTTAGGCAGGACCCTCTTGAAAAGGGGGTGCGTAAGGCCCTGAATCTTGGGCATACATTGGGACATGGTTTCGAGGGGCTCTCCATCGCAAAAGGCAACCCTGTACTTCATGGCTATGCTGTAGCATGGGGACTCGTTGGTGAATTATACCTGTCGTCAGCTTTTGCCGGATTCCCAACGGAACGTATGCGTCAGACAGTAAGATTCATAAGAGAAAATTATGGGCGTTGTCCATTCTCATGCAAGGATTATGAGCGGATTTATGAACTTATGACGCATGACAAGAAAAATACGTCGGGAAAGATAAATTTCACATTGCTGGCTGATATTGGTGATATCCGATTGAATCAGACTGCTTCCAAGGAAGAGATTTTCGAAATGCTTGATTTTGTTTGCGAGGCGTGAATGGAACCTTTTGATTTGTTGTTCTTGCATTGTTGCTGATGCATATATTATTTTTATCTGCAAGGTCACGTGATTAAGCGTTTGGCAATCCTTATAGAGAAACGTCGAGCTATGAAAAAAAACGTACCCATGCCTGAATATTGGAACTTCATGCATGGGTACGCTTTTTTATTTATATCCGTTTTACGGATTTTATATTTCGTCTGCGGCTGTTTGCAGTCTCTGCTGCTCATCCAAAAGGTCATTGACGAAAAGCAACAGCCTGTTTCTCATGTTGACCTCGCTTATGCCGCCGTCGAAATCCAATGACAGCATCTGCATGTTTGGATATAGCTCTTTGATTTTTTTCTCCATTCCTTTGGATATGATTTGGTTGGCAATGCATCCGAACGGCTGGAGGCTTATCACATGATTGATATTCTGCTTGGCCATTGAAATCACTTCTGCCGGCAAAAGCCAACCTTCGCCGAACTGAACATTGAGCGATATGACTTCACTGGCGCATTTTGCCTTATGCTGTATGCTTTCTATTGGAGTAAAGTATCTGAAAGCGGATGCTGTCTTGTTGAATACTTTTATCTGTTTCTCCGCTATCTTGTACAGCATGTCTGATATGAACATTGGGACATTGGATTTCTCAAGTCTGCTCTTACGTTTTGTCTTGCGGTTTACGAAGTTTTGCATGAAGAAATCCGTCAACATTGGAGGAACGACTTCGAGTCCCTGCTCTGCCAGCCAATCTGCAATTCTGTGATGGGCGAACGGATTGAACTTCAAATAGATTTCTCCAACAATACCGACCTTGCCGCATGCCTTGTCATTGCATATTGCATTGAATTCTTCTGCCGCCTGCGCCAAGAATTTCAGAAAACTCTTGCGGTTGTTCTTTTCTATCTCTGGCTTTATGATGTCAAGATACTTGTCGAGCAGCTGTTTTGCGGCTCCGCTGGTCTTTTCTCGTACTACTGATGCATGGTAGAACGATGCCAGACAGTCGCTGTATAGTATTGAAGAGAACGCCAGCGGGATAACTTTCAGCCAGTTGACTTTGAACCCTGGCTGCTCGTTCTTCAGGCTTCCGCTCATCGTGAGAGAAATCACCGGCACGTCGCCGTAGCCTGCACTTACAAGCGCTTTCTTTATTAGTGATATGTAGTTGCTCGCCCTGCACTGTCCTCCGGTTTGAGTTATTATGGCCGTGGTGTTCTTCGGATCATATTTGCCCGATTTGAATGCGCGTATAATGTCTCCGACAATCAGGGTTGCAGGGTAGCAGACTTCATTGTTTGCATATTTTAATCCGTATTCCACAGATTCGCTGCTGCTCAACGGCAGGGAGTCTACATCATATCCCGCATATTTCATTATCGGTTTGACGAGTGGAGATATAAACGGCGTGAAGAACGGAGCTATAATTTTCCTTTTCTTGTCCGATTTTGTGAATATAGGCGTTGTATGGAATTTTTCCTTTTTCTTCTTGGCTTCTTCATTGCTGAACTTCAGGCTTTCAATTATTGACCTGACGCGAAGCTTAAGAGAACCAATGTTGCACACATCGTCTATCTTCAGTATTGTGAAGGTCTTGCCCTTGCGTCTGAGCATTGAACCTACTTCATCGACAAGGAACGCATCTGGACCGCATCCGAAAGATGTCATCTGAACAAGCTGTAGGTCACTTTCCTGCACAGATACCCATTTGGCCGCTTTGAGTATGCGTGTCGGGTATGACCACTGCGGAACGAATTGTGCATCAGATATGTCTATGTCCATACCTCTTACAATATCGTCTGTTATCACGTTTGCTCCCATGGCTGCAACCATGTCTGACAATTTGTGCTGAACCAGCGGGTCTGTATGATACGGCCTTCCTGCAAGCAGTATGGTCAGTCTGCCGTTTTTGCGTCCTTCCTCGAGAACCCTTTTGTTATATTCGGCAATATTGTATTCAAAAGCCTTCTTTTCCTCAAGGGCAAGTTGAAACGCTTTTTTTATCTGTTTCTCTTGTATGCCCAGTTCTTTTAGATAGTGTGTACACTGGTATAGCAGAGCTTTCTCGTCCTTGAACGAGATAGCAGGTGTGTCTACCTTTATGTTGCCGCTGTTTATGTTTTTTATAATTGAAGAATATCCCGAAACGATAGGGCAGTTGAAGCTGTTGCTTCCGCCGTCGTTTTTTTCATAGAGTACGAACGGCATGAATATGCGGTCTACTTTTTTACCTAAAAGGTCATTGATATGGCTGTGTACCAGCTTGGCCGGGAAACAGATATTGTCCGATGTAACCTGGCGTATGCCCTGCTCATATTGAATGAATGATGAGCGTCCTGACAATTTTACGTTTATTCCGCATGCTGTGAACAATTTGTGCCAGAACGGAAATTCTTCGTATGTGTTTAGGCACCTAGGTATGCCTATAGTCAGTTTTGCATCCGGATTCTCGCAGTCGGCTCTTGAGAACAGCAATTTCTCTTTTTCAGTGTATGCGTTGGTTCCTTTTACGGCATCAGCCCCGCTGTTGGTGAATACCTTTTCGCATCTGTTGCCTGAATAGAACCTTTTGCCGTCCTTGAATTTGTATATTGTAATTCGGCACGAGTTTTCACATCCCTTGCATTGTGTAGCTCTTGTTTCATATTCTGCATTTCCGAGAATCTGCGTCAGTGACATTTCTGTCCTGTTTTCTTCTGCTTCAGCCGCATAAAGAGCACATCCAAGAGCGCCCATTAGTTCAGGACGTTCGCTTCTGTATACCTTTTTGCCGGTAAGTTTCTCGAAGGCTCTTACCACCGAGTCGTTTCGCATGGTACCTCCCTGAAGAACTAGATGTTCTCCGAGTTCATCTATGCTCTTTAGCTGAAGAACCTTGTAGAGGCAGTTCTTGACTACCGAATAAGCCAATCCGGCAGATATGTCTGCGACAGAAGCTCCTTCACGGAGCACCTGCTTTACCTTTGAGTTCATGAATACTGTACATCTTGTGCCGAGATCGCATGGAGCTTGAGACGTACAGGCCAGCCTTGAAAATTCTCCGGCATCGTATTTCATGGATTTTGCGAATGTTTCTATGAAAGATCCGCATCCCGAAGAGCATGCTTCATTTATTTCTATACGGTTGATGGCGCCGTTGTCTATGAATATGGCTTTCATGTCTTGTCCGCCGATATCCAGTATAAACGACACATTGGGAGCTATGGACTTGGCCGCTATAGTGTGAGCCATTGTTTCGACAATGCTGCAGTTGAGCTTGAATGCCGATTTTATGAGGTCTTCACCGTAGCCTGTGGAACATCCTCCTGTGATTGTCAGCTCCGCATTACGTTCACGGCACAATTCTTCCAGCTTTGACAGGCCGTTGTTGACAGCGTCTATCGGATTGCCCTTATTGGGAGTATAGTATGAGTATATTATTTTGCCGTCGCTGTCGAGTATGACGATTTTGGTAGTTGTAGAGCCTGAATCGATGCCTAGTGTGGCTTTGTGTTTGCCGCTTTTTATGTCGGCGCACATCGATGGAGCCTGCGGTTTGGCTAATTTCCAATCTTCATATTCCTTGCTGTCTGCAAATAGAGGTTCAAGTGCATCACTTCCGTTGAAAGAGCCGGCGTCAAGGCTTTCGCTTATGTTCATGCGCAGCTGCGTAAGCGGAATGCTGTCTTCTGGTTTGCTCTGCAGTGCCGTGCCCCATGCAGTCAATAGATGGCTGTTTGGCGTTATCATAGCCTTCGATTCGTCTATCCCGAGATAGTTGAAGAATGCTTTTCTCAGTGATTTGAGGAATGTAAGAGGACCGCCGCTGAAGATGAGCGGTGTAGATATTTCTGTGCCGTGTGAAAGTGTGACAACTGTCTGTACAGCAACAGCGTGGAACACTGAAGCCGCTATATCTTCTTTTTTCGCATTTTTTGCAATCAGGTTTTGTATGTCAGTCTTGCAGAATACGCCGCATCTTGAGGCTATAGGATATATCTGTGTGGCGCGCGATGCGTATTCGTCCATTTCTTCCGGCGTTAGGCCGAGCAGAAGCGACATTTGGTCGATAAATGCGCCTGTACCACCTGCACAGTTTCCGTTCATTCTCAAATCAGAAGCTTTTCCGTTGTTGAAGAATACAATTTTCGCATCTTCTCCTCCGATATCAATCATGCTTTTGATTTCAGGATGGTACTTTTCGACGAATTTGGCTGCCGATATTACTTCCTGTGAGAATGGCAGTGAGCACTTTTCAGCAATGCCCATTCCTATGGAACCTGTTATGCTGACCGAAACCCTGCATTCGCCGGTTGTTTCTGCCACTGAATCAAGAATGTTGAAAAGGGTGCTTTTTATTTGTGCATTGTGTCTGACGTATTTTGAAAACTTCAAGTCGAGGTATTTGTCAAGAACCACGACCTTCATTGTTGTTGAACCAATGTCTATTCCAATTCTGTAAGTTTCCATTCTGTCTGATGTTGATGTATGTTGCAAAGGGGCTTTCGTCCCTAACCTCGGATGAACTCAAAAGCAGTTGTTCTTTTGTGTAGCAGGATAGGTCAGAGCCCATTTTTCATTTATGCTGCAAAGTTATGAATAGTTTTTCTAAAAGTGAAAAAATGTGACGTCGTGATTTAAATTATTGTGTTTCTATGGCATTGGTGTAAATAAACTATCACGTTTGTTGCCGTATTTGATAGAAAATCGTATTTTTGTGCGCGCTTGAGCATCATTTTGATTCAATACGTTATTATTTTAGGATATTTCAAATCATTTTTTATTCAATTTATTATTTTATTTTTTATGCAGAAAAGATTGATTTTCATGCTCTCGTTGTTTTTTGCTCTGTTTTCAGGGCAAGGGCATGTAATGGCACAATCTGATGCAGGAGGTCCTGTAAAGGGAGTGGTGCGCGTCAAGTTCCAGCGTGAAGTTGCCGACCGCATTGCTTCTGTTGCGCCTTTTGCTGAAGGTGGTGTCGTTAAGACAGGAGTAGAGCCGTTGGACAATACCGGCGGCAAGTTGAAGGTCGTTCAGATGAAGCGTGTTTTCCCTTATTCTCCAAAGTTTGAGGAGAAGCATCGCAAGTATGGACTTGACCTTTGGTACGACATCTATTATGATGAAACATCGGTTTCTCCAGCTTCTGCAATGTCGCTCTACAAGAGTACGGCAGGCGTTCAGAAGGTTGAAACCGTGGCTCCGGTAAAGCCTATCGGAGGCGATAAGGGGTTCAGGACAATTTCTGCGTCTGAACTCAAGGCGATGACATCTGAGGCCGCTTCAGCCGACGGTATGCCTTTTAACGACCCTTTGCTTCCAAAGCAGTGGCATTATCACAATCCGGGAACACTGCCGGGAAGTGTTGCCGGTGCCGACATCAACCTTTTTGAGGCTTGGAAAACTGCAACCGGAAGCAGCAATGTGCTTGTTGCAGTCATCGACGGTGGTATTGACTATACGCATCCGGATTTGGCTCAAAATGTTTTTGTCAATGAAGCCGAGCTTAACGGACAGCCTGGTATAGACGATGACGGCAACGGTTATGTAGACGATGTCTACGGATACAATTTCGTCATCAATTCGGCAGATGTCAGCAGCCACGAACACGGAACACATGTTGCCGGAACCGTAGGTGCTGTAAATGGTAACGGCATTGGCGTTGCCGGTGTTGCCGGAGGAAACGGACAAGGTGGAGTGAAGATGCTTTCTTGCCAGATTTTCGACAACCGTTCAAGTGCGTATGCCAACTATGCCGCAGCCCTCGTTTATGCTGCCGACATGGGTGCAAGCATAGCTCAGTGTTCATGGGGATGGAGCAGTTCCGGATATTATGAACAGGCTGTACTTGACGCCATCGACTATTTTACGGCCGAAGGTGGAGGCAAGAACATGAGCGGCGGTCTTTGTATCTTTGCCAATGGTAATACCAGCGATGAAGGCGAATACTGGCCTGCATGCTACGACAAGGTTGTTGCCGTAGGAGCCATTACCTGCATGAAGACTCCGGCGCCATATTCTTCTCGCGGAGACTGGTGCGATGTGTCTGCTCCAGGCGGCGATATGGACTATGGCGAAGAAGAAGGAGTGTTGAGTACGCTTCCTAACGGTACATACGGATTCAATGAAGGAACATCAATGGCATGCCCTCATGTGTCAGGTATTGCCGCTTTGATACTTTCCAAGTATGGCAATGCTAATTTCTCCAATGAGACACTGCGTACGCAGCTTGTAACATCGGTCAATGATCTCTATACAGACAATCCTGAAGTCACCGGCAAGTTCGGAAGCGGATATATCGATGCCTATAAAGCAATGCATGTCGGAACGGGCAATCCTCCGCAGGCTGTAGACGATTTCACTCTTACGGCATCACAGGACAATATACTCATTGAATGGACCATTCCTGATGCCGATGAGAAGAGTGTTGACCATCATGTCATCTATTACGGCACAGAACCTTTCGATGCAGGAAGCGACCTCAGCAAACTCAAGCAGGTTAATGTCGACACCAAGTTCCAGTCATCGGGCGACAAGTTCCAGTATGAACTTGCAGGATTGAATCCGCTGACAACTTACTATATTGCCATCGTTGCCTACAACAGATGGGGTGACGGCTCTGATTTGTCTGCTGTGAAGAGTGCAACTACAAATGCAGGACCGGAAGCATCTCTTTCTACTGATAATATATCTATCAATGTTGACGGGGCATCTTCAGGCGTGGCATCGGCTGATTTCGATATCATCAACAGCGGTGAAGGTGTTCTGAAGTACAGCATATCTGCACAGACTTTGAGCGTTACACCTAGCATGTTTGCCAATGGTGCAGGCAATGTCAAGCCTGGCAAGATTGTACCTTTCAACGGGGCAATGTCTGTCATGCCGGCTTCTGCCTATCCTGTTGTGAGCGCAGAATACAGCGCCGACGATTATCCTCAGACGCTCACTTATTCTCAGGGCATATTCTATTATCTTGGCGAGAGCGACCTCACCAAGCCTAATGCACTTGCTCAGTATTTCTATGTCGATCCGGATTCATTTCCTAACGGATTCAACCTTACAGCGCTCAATTTCGGCGGTACTTCAAGTGGAGAGGTAGCACCTGAAATTGAAATCTACAGCGGAGCGGCTTCAATATCTAAGGCTACTCTTCTGCAGAAGGTCGACTACGACTATTTCATGTATACGTTCGACATCAACCTTCGCGAACAGCTCTTCTTCGAACCGGGAAGCGCATTCTGGGTTGTTGCCAAGTTCCCTGCTGGTCTCAGCAATCCTCTCGGAGGCGGACAGTCTGTCAATGGTGAGAACACCAAGCAGTACAGCTTCTACAGCAGCGACGGCGGACAGACATGGGCCCAGTTGAGCGAAGTTCTCAAGGGTGGTGATTTGGCCGATGTTGCCGATGCCATGACATGGGATGTACGTGCCATAAGCTATAACCCTGATTGGAGTTCAGTTCTCGACATTCAACCGTCAGAAGGTGTTGTCCGTTCAGGAGAGAAAGGCAATGTCGTAGTAAAGAATGACGGACAGAAGCTTGTCAACGGTCAGTATTCTCTTCGTCTGAATGTTGGCATCAACGAAGCGGACAGGAAGAACATTCCGCTCGATGTTGCAATGAATGTTGCAGGCAACAAGCCTGAAATATCTACTGCCAAGATTGTTGATTTCGGTAATCTCCTTGTAGGAGAATCTAAAACTCTCAACGTAGAAGTTGTCAATAGCGGATACGGTATCTTCACCGGTGATTTTGGTGCTCTTACCGAGTCCAACATATCATGTACATCCGACCAGTTTGTTGTGCCGACCTACCAGACCGGCTTCTCTGCACGTTCTAAGGGATACATGACAGTGACGTTTGCACCGACAAAAGCCGGCAATCAGAGCGGAACTGTTAAGTTGACCGACAAGGATGGCGTCACACATACATTTATCGTAAGAGGTGTTTCGTCAATGCCGGCAGAGATTGTTGTCGACAAGGACAGCTTCAAGCTCGGCGAACTCGAAGTGGGCGGTGAAGGCAAGACTGTAGAATTCACAATTTCAAATAAGGGCGAATATCCGCTGCAGTACGTCTTCCCTAAGTTCAGTACAGACAACATTGAAGGTGGTGTTGAGGCACACCGTTTCGGATATACCAGCCAGTCTAATCTTGATGGTGATGAAAGTTTTGCCTATGACGGCAATCCTCAGCTCATCGATTCTATCGACGTGACAGGTATGTTCAATGATTCCAAGTGGTTGTCCGATTCTATCAATATCGGATTCTCATTCCCATTCTATGGAAAGAACTACGATAAGGTGTACATTACATCTTACGGAAGTTTGGCATTCAATACTGTTGAAGGCAACATACAGTGCATGGTACCTGTTTCAACTTGTGTACAGGGACTCGGATATATTTCAGGATTTGCGACATCTGGAAAGTTCAAGTTCGGAAAAGACACAAAGATTGTATACGGACGTCAGGACGGAAAGTTCATTGTCAAGTTCATCAATGTACTTTGTGCTCCGTCAATGTATTCTCAGAATTCCAACATACCTGTAAGCTTCCACATGGCTCTCTGCAATGACGGAAGTGTTGAGGTCTACTACGACAACTATGATGCAAATGCCGTATATGGCGAAGGAAAGAATATCTTTGTCGGCGTGAGCGATGTAGAGTGTACAGACCCTTATGTCGTTACGGATGCTGACTATGTCGAAGAATCAGGAAGCGAGCTCTACAAGAGCATCAAGTCCGGTTCTGCAGTCAAGATTGTTGCACCTGCACAGTCAATGATTTCTGGTGTATCAAGTGCCAGCGGAATGATAAACATTGGCGGTTCGCAGAAAATCAGCGTCAATGTCAAGGCTGAAAATGGACTTTATGCCGGAGAACTTGTAAATCATCTTACAATTCTGACAAACGACCCTAAGACTCCAAGCAAGGACATTGTCATCAGTGCAGACATTGTGGGCTCGCAGCTTGTACCTGAAGTGGCTTTTGATTCGCTCACTCTCAACTTCGGCCGTGTGTTTAGAACATCTGATGCCGTGCGCGGCATACTTCTGCGCAACGTCGGAAGTGCGGAACTCGACGTCAAATCTGTTGCATCGGAAAACGGTGCTGTGGTTGTTGATGAAGGCGTAGCTTCTGGATTTGTCGTTCCTGCAGGTGGCGGAAAGGACATCAAGGTTACTCTCCCTACTGAAACAGAAGGCAAGGTTGCAGACAACATTGTTGTCACTTATGCCGACGGCACCAAGACTGAAATTGCTGTAAGCGGTGAGGTCATCGGTACTCCTGAAATTTCACTTGATCCTGCAAAAATAGCTGTAACTACACCGTTCGGTGAAAACATCGATACAGTCTTCACTGTTTCTAATTCTGGAAACGAAACACTCACATTCACAACTGTTCCTAACAGCTGGATTGTGCTTAAGGACCAGGTTGAGAAGGACAACAGCGAAGTAAGCTATTCATATAAGTCGTCTTCTGAAAATGAAGATGTGGACTTCAACTGGATAGATCTTGAAGACGGCTCGGCCGACCGCCACGAAACAATGTCGTACTTCCTTGAAAAGACCGACACAATGGCTGTCGAACTTCCGTTCAAGTTCCCGTTCTACGGCAAGACTTATAGCCGCATGTATATCTACGACACTGGATTCGTTTCTTTCAGCCAGCACGACGACTACAAGGAATTCCCTGTACCGCCTGTTTCGCTGCCTAATAAGAATACGTTCTATACGAACATCATTGCACCGTTCTGGGGCAACCATACGATGGATACTACTTCTGATTCCGGTATATATTATAAGGAAGAAGGCGACCATGTTGTCGTATCGTTCATCAATTACGGCAATTCTATGATGCTTGGCATGAACTTCCAGCTGATAATCTATTCTGACGGACGTTTCAAGTACCAGTATCATCTTGATCCGGAGGGCATGATGATAGGTGTATTCGGATTGGCAGGAGTACAGGACAGCAATGCTGAACGAGGCATACAGCTGCCAACACAGTACATTGCCGACGGAAATGCAGTCGAATTCTATCCTTCTGTATCATACAGCGTAGCTCCGGACTCAAAGGTTGAACTTCCTGTTGAAATCAAGGCCGACAGCCTTGCCGATACTTACAGCTTCAGCCTTGACCTTAATACCAATGTACCTAAGGCCAACGTCGTAAGCCTCCCTGTTGAGCTCACAATCTCAGGTGAAGCAATACCTGACATGCCGGAGAAATTGGAAACTGAAGTGGTTTCTGATGTCAACAACTATACAGGTATCGTAACTGAGTTTGCTGTTGCCAACAAGGGTGCCAAGGCATTCAACATCACCGGCATCACTTCTGACCTCTTCGAAGGAATGCCTCCGTTCGGTGTGCCGGCGGCTATGCTCGAAGTTTATACAACATTCTGGGATATGCTCACAGGCGGTTATGTAAGCGGATGGGTTGCCTACAACCAGGGCATGGAACTCAAGGTCGGATTCGAACCTGTACGCTTCCGTCTCACTTACTATGACGCGCAGACAGTAGCACATGTAAGCAAGGATATCAATTTTGCTCTCGAAGGTGTTGACGGTGTCGAAACTGTCACTGTGCCGTACACTCTCGACGTTACTGATGTTCCGACACTCACTTTCGACAAACCTGAGATACGTATCCAGGGTGTTGCTGACAATTACGTCGGAAAGGAATCTCTCAACATTTCCAACACTGGTAAGTACAAGCTTACTTATTCATTGAGACTTGACCCTACAGGTGTAGGTGAAACAATTCCTGAGGACAACAACCAGGGCATAGCTCCGGGAAGCAACATACTTGCCGGTCAGCTCTCTGATGTTCAGCACAAGTTGGCCGCCGGCAGCTTCAGCACATCGGCTGTCGAGCCGTTTGCAAAGTACGAAGGCATCATCTACGATGTGCCTGAGGAAGACTACAACGACCTTCTCTACTATCCTATACTCGATGTAGAACAGCCGTTTGTATTCTCTATCGGTTCGGGCGGTACAACAGACAACTTCTATGCCGCAACCCGTTATGTGGCTCCTGAACGCGGCTTCAACCTCTCAAGCCTCTACTTCGTATCGTCGGTAGGCGATTTGAAGAATGTGGATATCGACGTAAGAGTGCTTCGCGGAAGCGACATCACTTCTAACGACTATATAGGACGCGGTGTGCTCCACATCGACAGCGAGACTCCGGACGACAACGGCAACTATACAGCCGTTCCTCGCATGGTTGACTTCGACGCACCTGTATACATCAATCCGGGCGACACATTCTATGTCGTTGTCAAGTATCCAGTCGGCGTGACGCACCCTGCATACATGTCGCAGAAGAAAGACCAGGTAAGCGCAGGACGCTACATGGGATGGCTCTCTACGATGGGCTGGGTTGACTTTGCATCTGAGTTTGAATCACAGTACGGTTCTATCGGTTACTTCATGACTTGTGTGGAGAAGGAAGAAGGCAAACCTTGGATTGCCCTCGCCGCTGACACAAAGACTGAAGGTGAACTCCAGATTGGCGAAACTCTTCCGCTCAGCTTCGACATCAATGCCTCAAGTGCATACTACAAGACTGGCAACAAGGCTGTGCTCGTTGTTAAGAGCAACGACCCTGCAAACAAGGTTGTCAACTATCCTATCTATCTTGACAAGAACTCTGCACCGGTAGTGACAGTTCCGGAGGAGACACCGACTGTCAAGGAGAATTCTACAGCACTTGTCACACTCGACATTGCTGATGCTGAAGGTGATGCATTCACAGTTGAACTTGCCGACACTGGCAATATCGTAAGTGTCGAGAGTGCAAGCGCACTCAACGGTTCTGGCGATGCAGAGTCTGTCGCATCAGACGGCAAGTTCAATGTTCCTGCCGGATGTACGCTCGAACTCGTGCTCAAGCTCGCTCCAAACTTCGGCGATGCAGGAAAGCACAGCTTCACTGTGAACACAAGCGATGCTCTCGGCAATTCGGCTTCTACATCTGTTGCCTACAACGTCGAGAAAACAAACCGCCAGCCGGTATTTGTAGGACAGGACGCTGTTGAAGTAGCAGTAGGCAAGACTACAGATGTCTTCGCTTTCTCTTCGCTCTTCACAGACCCTGATGGAGACAAGATGACGTATACTGCATCTATGCCTGACAACGACTTTGCTTCAATCTTCGTTTCAGCTGATGAGTTCGTAATTTCCGGCCGCAAGATTGGAACTGCTGATCTCACTCTCACAGCTGAGGACGCACTCGGAGCAAAGACAACTGCACAGGTGAAGGTCAACGTTGTTTCGGCAACTGCAATCGACGATGTCAACACCGACCGTGCTGTCAGCGTATATCCTAAGGCTGTAGAAACAAGCGTAAATGTAGCTCTCGGTGCAGATGCATCAAATGTTACATATGCAGTGTTCAACGCCAACGGTATGCTTGTGACAACAGCTTCTGCGAAGTCTGTACGAGCTGGTGAGGTACGTACTCTCGATATGAGTGCATGTTCAGCCGGTGTATACTACGTCAAGGTTACGGCCGACGGCATCGACTCTACAGAGGCTGTCATCAAGCGTTGATGATTTAGTCGTGTTTTTTAGGATTGCCGCTCATGTGCGGCAATCTTATATATTTAGATGATGAGGGTGTGCTTCTGAAAAAAGAGGCACACCCTCTGTCGTTGACATGTACGGAATTTGCCGCGTCGCATTGCTGGTCGTATAGCATGTCATAAAAGTATTTGCAGAGCCGTCTTTTTTGTTTTCTGAGGGCTCGTTGCATAGAAATCGAGGGCTCGCAAATTAAAATGCGAGCCCTCGATTCTTCTTTTCCAAGCCCCCGGAAAATGTATTTTTCTTATTATCGTGAAGTTCTCCCGCCTATTGCTCCTGTGTAGTTTTCAGTGACATCTGCCATATTTTTTTGTTAATATCGAACTTTTCGATATTTTTGTTCGTTATAGATGAAACAGTATTGTGTGATATGGCATTTATTGTTGAACTTAAAAAGAAAATTCTCATGAAAAGATTCTTAAGACTTTTGTCTGCTGTGTCGGCTTTCCTTTGTATTGCCGGTACGGCTGATGCGTGTACAGGTATTACACTGGTGGCGGGCGACGGTTCGCCTGTGATGGCGAGGACTATAGAGTGGGGTGGCAGCGACTTGAACAGCCGCTATGTGATAGTGCCGCGTGGATACAAGACCTCGAGTTTCCTGCCTGGAGGCAAGCGCGGAATGGAGTTCACGGCACGCTACGGATATGTGGGTCTGTCGGTGGAACAGAGCGATTTTGTGGCTGAGGGACTGAACGAGCAAGGACTGTCGGCCGGACTGTTCTACTTTCCAGCCTATGGCGACTACGGCACGTATGACGAAAGCATGGCGGAAAAGAGTATCAGCGACCTGCAGCTGGTGGCACTCGTGCTGGGCGAGTGTGCTACGGTAGACGAAGTGAAGGCTAAGGTGGCCGAACTGAAGGTCGTTACCATTGATCCTAGGGCGCAGACTGTGCACTGGCGCTTTGCCGATGCTTCAGGAAGGCAGGTGGTGCTGGAGATAGTCGACGGCGGTACTCTGCGCTTCTATGATAATCGTCTGGGTGTGCTGACGAACTCGCCTGATTTCAATTGGCAGATGACAAATCTGAATAACTACGTGAATCTGTTTCCAGGAAGTGCTCCTCAGATGAAATTGGGCGATGTGGATGTGAGGGCTTTCGGAGCCGGAAGCGGCTTTCTTGGTATTCCTGGCGATGTGACACCTCCGTCAAGGTTTGTGAGGGCTGCATTCTATCAGGCTACTGCTCCGCAGAAGAAGACAGGAGAGGAGACCGTCATGCAGTGTTTTCAGATATTGAATAATTTTGACATACCAATCGGCATAGAGTTCGCCAAAGGAGAAGTCCCGGCAGACATTCCGAGCGGAACGCAGTGGACATCTGCTTCGGACGTGAAGAACAGGGTCATATATTTCCGCACAATGTACGACAGTACAATAAGAAGAATTGATTTGAAGAGTATAAACTTTGCCAAGGTGAAATATTCCAGCACGCCGATGGACAAGAAAAAACAGCAACCTGTAAAGAATATTACGGTGAAATAAATTATGTCGTTGGCTGGATTGTATGCCGGCGGAACAGAGGTGTTTTGTTGACAGGCATATGACGTTTATTCGGTGCAGGTGTGCACTGCCGGCATAATCAAAAGAGAGAGGGACGGATTTCATTTGTAAACAGAAATCCGTCCCTCTCTTTTTCCCTTTTCTTATATAATCCTTTTCCGTCGACTTGTTTCAACCGGCGGAAATCTGTTATGGTTTTATTCATCAAATGAAGGTATGGCGTCAATGTCTGCATCGCATATGTCGTCGGCCATTTCGTCATCTCCACCGCCTGTACAGTGTATTTTCTCGGTCTTGGGTTTCGGCTTTATGAACACGGCTTCGGTCCATCCGCCTCGGTCAATTTCCAGTGAGGCGTAGCCGTCGTTGCGCCGCTTTTCGGCGATGCCGCCAGGACGGTTCATGACGCTGGGAGGAAGTACGCTGTCGTCGACGTAGTAGGCCGATTCGATGATGTCCTGAATCTGCAGCGGCAAGCCTTTCCATCCTGTGCCCATGTTGCTCTTGATGAGGTCGAGCACCTGCTCGGCTGTGGTGTGCTGTATATTCTCAAGAGTGAGGTCTGTGATACGGGTGATAGGACGTTTGCGGATGGCGATGGCGTTGTAGTCGCCGTCGTTGGGAGCAGAGAATATCATGTAGTGCTGGCTCTCAAGTGCGCTGACATTCTTTGCGTCGTCGCGGTTGAGATACTTGATGTCGAACACTGTGCGCACGATGTTTTCATAGTGCGCTTCATCGCTGTTCAGCAAATCCTTGTGCTTGCAATCCATGAATATCTTGTAGAGATCATTCTCGTCAAGTGTCCATATATTGCTCTTGTTAAGCTCTTCAAGCGTAATTTTCTTTGATGAATCTTTCATTGTCGCTTTGTTTTTTTCTTATACAAGATTTTGTGTTGTATGGGGCAAAAGTAATAAAAATTTAAGTTACATGCAATACGCTGCGCGGCTGTATGTCTTATACTTGCTTAGGGCATGCAGTGCATAGCCTAGAGCAGAGGTGAGAACATTCTTACAACCGACTCTGTGAGGCGTATGGCTTTGGGTCTGCGTTTCCATGCTTCGGTGTTGATGATGCGTCCCTGCTTTATGCCTCCGATGAATATGTCGCGGCACGTCTCGGCCAGTTGTTTGTCATAGATGAAGCAGTTGGCCTCGAAATTGTTGTCGAAACTGCGGAAGTCCATATTGGATGAACCTATGGATACGAAGCTGTCGTCGCAAACTACGAGCTTGGAATGGACGAAAGCTGGCTTATACATGATGACTTCGGCGCCGCATTTGAGTATGTCGTAGATGTAGGAGCGTGTGCCTAGGTTGACAATCCTGTTGTCGCCCTTTTCTGGAATCATCAGTTTGACGCTGACGCCGGAGAGGGCTGCAGTCTGCATGGCGCTGAGTATTACTTCGTCTGGGAGAAAGTAAGGCGTGATGATGTATATGTATTTCTTTGCCTCAAGAATGATTTTCAATAGGCCTTGGCGTATGCCTCTCCAGCGTTCGGCCGGCGAGGATAGGGCTATCTGCATCTGTGTGTTGCCGCAATCAGTCTTGGTATTGTCGAGAAAATAGAAGCGAGGATCGTTGAGGAACTCGCGGCTGACGAAGTGCCAGTCGCGCAGAAATACATCCTGAATGGAGAAAACTATGTCGCCGGTGAGGCGTATGTGAAGGTCGCGCCAGCCGCTGCTGGCATAGCGCTCGGCAATGTTCATGCCTCCTATGTATGCCGTTTTTCCGTCGATGACTACAAGTTTGCGGTGGTTCCTGAAGTTGACCTTGCGCGAGAAGCGTGGAAAGCGTACTTCCAGAAATGGAAACACTTGTCCGCCGTTGGCTGTTATCGGCCGGAAAAATTTGTCTTTGGTTTTCAGACAGCCTACATCGTCGTATATGAATCTGACTTCAACGCCTTCGCCGGCTTTTTGTGCAAGCGCATCTCTTACAGTACGACCGATTCTGTCGTCGTCGATGATGTAGAACTCCATGTGTATGAAGCTTTTTGCATGGCGGATGTCGGCTATGAGGCTGTCGATGAATGATTGTCCGTCGGTAAACATGTCGGTGCATCTACCATAGAGCGGAACAGATTGGTCGGCGTTTCTTACCAGAGACATTATGCCGCGGTATTCAGGTATACGCTTTTCGTCGGGAATGGCTCGTGAACATGCTGGACTGCAGTCGTCTGAATGGATGCTGCGTCGGGCAATAGTACGTTCCTTTCCGAATTTCTGTCCGAAAAAAATATAGATGATGAGTCCTGCAACGGGAATGAAGAGCAGGACGAGGACCCAGGCTACGGTTCTTACGGGACTGCGGTTTTCGAGCACAACGACCAGTGCGGTACTGATTATGTACAGCATGTAGAGTACTGTTATTATTCCATATATCGAATTCCAAAACAGGTCCATTTCATGTGTTTTTGGTAATCGAGCACCAATATATAAAAAAATCCTATCACCTCATGTCTGATGATAGGATTTTTGTCTTTTATGGTAAGGCTTTTTTCAGAAGCGTCTGCCTGGACCCATGCCTCCGCCCGAACCTCTTCGGCCAGAGCCGAATCCTCCGCCTGGATTGTTAGGACCTACGCCTTTGCCTCCGAAGATGTTGAGTTTGTAGATTACGTGGAGCATGGCGTACTGATTGATTGAGTTGTATTCAGTATCGCTGCTCATCATGGCGTATATCTGAAGTGATATGGTCAGTGCATTGTTCTTGAGCATGCTGTGAGATATCTGGGCATTCCAGAGAAGTTCGTTGGTGTTCATCGACGCTTGATTATATCCTCTTCGGCTGTTTTGGCTGAGGTCGGTCGCAATCTTTGTTCCCCACGGCATGTAGATATTTGTGCTGAAACCGTAGGAGAAATTGTAGGTGTCGAGGTTGCTCGACTCTACCACGTTGTTGCGTGAGTGAGAGTAGTTGATGTTGCCGTTGATGGTGAACTCGAACCAGTCGTTGCGGTATCCCAACGAGAGTCTTTCGCCGATGTTGAGCTGGCGTGTCTTGGACTTGTTGATGTCGTACTGCTGAGGGTCAAGGTAGCTTACCTGGTTGTTATATCTTACAGATGTGAATGTGTTTACTGTGAAATTGTGGTCGTGGTCTAGTGCTGAGTTGAAGTTGAACATACCTCCAATGTTCCAGTTTCCGTTGATGTTCATCGGCTGTGTTGTCTTTACACCTGTTTTCTCATCATACGATATCATGTTTGAAATATCGTTCTGGGTCGTGGTGAAGTATATGTGCGTCATATAACTCTGCTGACGGTCAGGAATGAAGTTGTTGTAGAACAGTCTGAATGTGTTCGTAAACGATGGCTTCAGTCCTGGGTTACCCTTTGTGATGTTCAATGGGTCAGAGTCGTCAGTTATGTCCAGCAGGTTTGTCATGCTTGGCTGGCTGGTACGTCCGCGATAGTTGAATCTCAGCTGGCTTATGTCGGAGAATTTGTAGCGGAAGTCGAGTGTTGGTGTGATGTTGAACACGTTGCGGTCGATTTCTGGATATTCCTTGCCCATGTATTTGTAGTTGAGCTTTGAATATTGAGGCATGGCCTTGACTCCTACATTGAAATTGTATTTCTTTCTTATTACTCGGAGCATAAGCTGGATGTCGTGGGTGTAGTTCCTGTATTCGGAGAACTGGCTGAGCGAGTCGCTTAGAATCTGCTCGTAGCCTGCATCTTGCATGAAGTCTAGTATGGCATCTATGTCATACTTGTTGTTGGCAAGGCTCTCCTGCAGGTCCTTGTATGCCTGGCTGTCATAGATGAAGGCTTTACGGTCATTCTTGTTGTAGCTGTAGCTGAACTTGTAGCTGAACTGCAGGTATGTCTGCTTCCATATCGGTTCGCTGTACGTGAGCTGCAGTGAGTAGTTGTTGCTCTCTCCAGGAGTAGTGTAATAGCGGTTGTTGTATGTCGGAGCTTTGGCATTAGGATCAGATGGGGTGTAGAGAACTCTTGATGCCGAAATCTGTTTGCTGTCGCTTCCGCTGAGTCCGCCGGTAGCCCTGAATGTGATGTTGCGGCCATTGCTGCTGAGCCTCCTGTTTGCCTGAAGGCTTCCGCTTATGGACCTGCTGTTGCTGTATGTCTGTTGTCTGCTGTTGTTGGTGTTGACGATGTAGTCTACTATATTGCTGGCAAGAGTATCAGCATCAGCCAACGGGTCGTCGCTGAATTCGTTTGGGTCGGAGTTGAATGTGGCTGAACTGCTTGTAGAATAGCCATGATTTACAGAATAGCTTCCTGTCGGACGGAATATGATGTTGGTCATTGTGTCCGGCTTCCATTCCAGTTTCACATCGGCATTGATGGATGAACTGTTGCTTAGGTTTTTTGTTTGGCTGTTGCTGAAGGCACCTGTCGATGTGACGAAATTCTGGGTCGCAGAATTTGTGGCCGCATCAGTACCTTTATATCTGTACCTGATGTTTCCGTTGGTTTCTAGCTTGTCGGATGTGGTGGCAAAGTTGAATCCGGCCATTTTGCTTGTGATTAGTCCGTTTCGTGCGCCCCACCTAGGACCGCCTCCTCCACCAGGAAATCCCATGTCGTTGGTGTTGTTCATTGAACCGACAAGCGACATTTGGTTCTTGTTGGTAAATCTGCTGACCATGAGCTTTTCCGAATAGCGGTCTTTTGTTCCGACAGAGAGGTCGATATTGCCGACCCATGCCTGGTCCATACCTTTCTTTACGGTAAGGTCGAGTACGGTCTCTTTTTCGCCGTCATCGATGCCTGTAACACGTGCAAGGTCGCTCTTGCGGTCGTAGGCTTTGATTTTGTCTACCATGCTTGTTGGCAGGTTCTTCATGGCTACATCTGTATCGTCTGTGAAGAATTCCTTACCGTCTATGAGTATTTTTGAAACTTCTTTACCGTTTATTGTTATCTTTCCGTTTTCATCAACGTCTGCGCCGGGAAGCTTCTTTACAAGTTCTTCGAGTGCTGAGCCTTCAGGAACTCTGAAAGCTGAGGAATTGTATATGATTGAGTCGCCTGCCACCTGCACCTGTGCGGCCTGTGCTGTGACAACGGCGCTTTCGAGCATTTTTGCATCGGATGTGAGCGGTATTATACCCAAATCTTTTGTACTCTGCTTGCTGTTGGTAAAATCAAGTGTGGCTGTATAGTTCTGAAATCCTATGTATGATATTTTAAGGACATATTTGCCTTTCTTTATGGATTTGATATTGAATGTTCCGTCCAAGCCAGAAGCCATACCTGTCACGTAAGAGCTGTCAGGAAGTGAGAGCACCTGGATTGTAGCCATTGGAACTACTTCTTTTGTGTCTTCTTCAATGATTTTGCCTTTTACTGCATACTTTTGTGCCAGTGTCGGGGATATCCCTGTTATGGCCAAAAGCAAACATATTGCTGTCCTTTTCATTTTCTTTTTAATGTGTTGTCTTAACTTTTCGTCAATATATCATCAATGCTTATCTCTATGTATCATGTACGTTTGTTGCGCTTCATTTTACATATTTGTGCTTTATGACTGATTTTAATTCAAAATGTTTAATTGTATATGCCGTTTTTTTAAAGAAAAGATAAAAAAATATCTGTACCATACGGCATTTGGCTTCTGCTGTTTGGTACAGATATTGTATTTCATATCATTTGTTGTCGTGTTGTTCTTCTGGTTTTTTGAAAAAAGAGAAATTTACAGCTCCGTAAACCCTGTGATCTATAAGCCACGGGTTGTCATCGAACTTGTTCTGTTTACCGTGTTCCAGAATCAGTATTCCGCCTTCATTCAGCATGTCTTTGCCTAGTATGATGTCTGGTATCTGTCCGAGTGTCTCAAGAGTGTATGGCGGGTCGGCAAAAATCAGGTCGAACTTCTCTTGATTCCTTTCTAGGTATTTGAAGGCATCTGCCATTATCGGCTTCCATGAAGGGTCATTCATTTGTTTTGACACTTCGGTCAGAAATCTGTAGTGCTGGAAATCCTTTTCAACCGAAATGACCTTGCCGCACCCCCTTGAAAGCAGCTCAAGACCTATGCTTCCGGTTCCTGCGAAAAGGTCGAGAGCTTTAGGAGCCTCGTCGAAGTCTATATAGACATTGCTTAGAATGTTGAACAGGTTTTCTTTTGCAAAGTCGGTGGTAGGGCGGGCTTTGAAGCTTCGTGGCACGTCAAACCTTTTATGCTTGTATTTTCCTCCGATTATTCTCATTACGTACTTTGATTTTATAATCCGCAGACAAGCAACGTCTGCAGGTCATATGGTATCATGGCTGTTTTCATTGCTTTTGTATATTTATAGTCATGTTCTCTGTCTATCATTGTTACATCCTTTACGAACAGGCTCATTTTGTCTGCCAGTTCCTGTCTGCCGTCACTGTCGCCTACAATGCACAATTTATCTTCGAGCTGGTCCAATCCCAGATTTTTCCAGACGTTCAGAATATAGTACTGATTATCTTCGGGATTCTTTGATTCAAAAGTGTTTATGAAAATCATTCTGCCTTGGTTGAAGCAGAAAAGCGTCATCTCATTTTCGTGAATATATGCAAACATTTTCTTTCCTTTTCCTGACAGACTTTTTTCGCTTAGATATTCTATCAGTGTGCTGGCTGATGCGTAGAAGCGTGCTCTTGGAAAGTCGTCGAGCAGGAGTTGATAGACATTTTTGTCCAGTCCGAAGATAATGGCTATTCCAGATCTTCTCAGAACATTGAAGCTTACATGATTGGCTTTATCTTTTGGAAAGTTGTATTTATATATATCTTGTATGTCGTCACTGTTGAAGGCCATAGTTGGGACAACGGTGAAGTGGGTGTTGGTTATGAGTATGTTGACACGTTTATATGGAGCTTTAAGTATGTCTTCGTTTTGCAGAGCCTCTTTCAGGTTTGCCGCCAGCGATATTGTCGGCTTGATTCTGTACTCTACATACTTGTATGGCGATTTGTCTGTTGGTGTATACACACAAAAAGAAAGTCCACCCGCACAAATGCGGATGGACAGACTTTTATTTTGAATTTGATTATTCCCAGTTTCCTGCATTTTTGTTTGTAGGGTCATTTAAGTCTCCGATTCTCAGACCATACCAGTTACCTTCTGTATCATCAGCATTGTCCTGGAAGAGGTCTGCTTTATTCTTTCCTGCTTTCTTGAGATCGATTTTCAGGTTCTTGATTTTCTTCTCGTCCATTCCGTCAAGGTAGTCATCGAGAGAAGCACGTATTTCAACCAAAATGTCCCACTCGTTTGATTTGAGGTTGAAAGCAGGCTTCTTTCTCATCTGTATCAAAGCTCCCTTTCTTCCTACTGGAACGTATTTCATCGAATCCGGATTCTTAATTCCCAAAGCTTCTGCTGTTGAAACCCACACTGTGTCGCGGACAAATCCTGGCAATTTCATCTGAAGAGCCTTTGCTTCTGTCATTCCTGCTTCGAGCTGTTCGTCTGTGAGCACACCTTCCTTTATGACCTTGTCGACTGTTCTTCCGTTCTTTACGAAATCGATAAGAGAATCAAGGTCACCGCAATACTCTCCGTGGTGTGTCATCTTGAATTTTTCCTGAGCATCTCTGATGTTCATCAGCGCTTGCTTCACTTTGTTTTCTCTTGCAGTTTTCTCCTGATCAAAGGAGACTTCTGTCCAAATGCTCATGCAGCATGCAAATACAAGTGCGATGGCGCAAACAGATAAAAGAAGATTGATAAAAATCCTTTTCATGATATGTTATACATTTTTTTGTTATATTCGTGTCGCAAAAATAAGTATTTTATACGAAATGCGGCAAACACTGCCGACTTTTTTTCACAAATCGATGATTAAAACTTACCTGAAGGAACAAATATTATTCAATTTTGGATTCGAGCCTACTTCTGATCAGATGACCGCTGTCGATGCGTTTGCCGATTTCGTATTGTCTACCGACAGTGATATGGCTTTTCTTTTGCGCGGATATGCCGGAACTGGAAAAACATCACTAGTGGCGGCTTTTGTGAAGACCATGGAAAGTCTAGGTCGTGCATGTGTCCTTATGGCTCCTACGGGGCGTGCTGCTAAGGTGCTTTCTTCCTATTCTGGACATAAGGCTTATACGGTTCACAAGCGTATTTACCGTCAGCAGACAACTGATGTTGATTCCATGTTTTCATTAGGCTATAATGCTTTGCGACAGACACTTTTCATAGTCGATGAGTCGTCTATGCTTTCCAATGACGGGCTTTCTGGCTCTATGTACGGTACAGGACGTCTGCTTGATGATCTTGTTCATTTTGTCTATGGTGGAACTGGATGCCGTCTTCTCTTGATAGGTGATAGTGCACAGCTTCCTCCTGTAGGTGAGACTGAAAGTCCTGCTCTTTCGTCCGATTTCATGGAAAGTTATGGGTTAAATGTGTCAGAGATAGAACTTAAGACAGTTGTGCGTCAGAAGAATAAGTCGGGCATACTTTGGAATGCTACAAATCTTAGGCAAATGATTGCATCAGAAGAGTTTCTTACATTCCCATTGGTTCGTTTCTACGGATTCTCAGATGTTGTCAATGTTCCAGGAAATGAACTTATAGAATGTTTGAGTACTTGTTATTCTCGTGATGGGCTGGACGATACAATTGTCATAAGCCGTTCCAACAAGCGTGCGAATATCTATAACCAAGGCATTCGCAACCAGATACTTTATCGCGAGGAAGAACTGTCCTGCGGAGACATGCTGATGATAGCCAAGAACAATTACTATTGGCCCGAACAGGACAAGGATGAGAACGGCAAGAAGATGAGTCCGATGGATTTTATTGCCAATGGAGATATTGCTGTCGTGAGGCGGATTTACAACGAACGGTCTCTTTACGGTTTTCGCTTCGCCACGTGTATACTCACATTCCCCGATTACGATGATTATGAGATGGAGACCTACGTGCTTCTTGACGCTCTGCATACCGAAGCGCCTGCTCTCACACGCGAACAGAACGAAAAACTTTTTGCCGGTGTGCTGGAAGACTACTCTGACATCAGCACCAAGAAAGAACGCATGAAGAAGATGCGTGAGGACCCATATTTCAATGCTCTTCAGATAAAGTACGCTTATGCTGTCACTTGCCACAAAGCACAAGGCGGTCAGTGGAAAAATGTATTTGTCGACCAGGGATATGTGACTGAAGATTTTCTCGGTGTCGATTATTTTCGTTGGTTATATACAGCCTTCACCCGCGCCACCGGAACTCTGTATCTTGTCAACTGGCGCGAAGAACAGACAATGTCGGCACCCGCTTCTGATGCAGAAGCCGATAATCTATGAATCAGAATATTAACTCAATAAATAAAAGCTTCTATTATGAAAGAAATTAATGTGTCCGAACTCAAGGACAATATGTTTGATGCCATAGGCAAGGAATGGATGTTGGTCACAGCCGGCAATCCTTCAAGTTTCAATATGATGACTGCCAGTTGGGGCGGAGTAGGAGTGCTTTGGAGCAAGCCGGTAGCATTCATTTTTATTCGTCCTGAGCGTTATACTCGCGAATTCATTGAACGCGAAAAAGGTCTGACCTTGTCATTCCTTGGCGAAGCGCATCGCGATGTACACAGTATCTGTGGCTCAAAGTCCGGTCGCGATATCGACAAGGTGGCTGCAACAGGCTTGAAACCTGTCTTTACAGAAGAAGGCAATGTCACTTTCGAACAGGCACGTTTGACATTAGAGTGCCGCAAACTGTATAAGCAGTCCATTTGTGCCGACAATTTCATCGATAAGGACATGGTAACTCGTTGGTATGGTGAGAAAGGCGGATGGCACATTATGTATGTTCTCGAAATCGAACATGTATGGATTAATGATTAACTTTTCAGTATACTCGTAATTGCCGATAATAATAAAGGCGACAGGCATACCTTTGATGGTTTCCTGTCGCCTTTGTTGTATATTCTCCTGCTTAATGGATTATTTAACAATTACCAATTCGTAGTTTCTTGTTCCAAGTCCGATTTCCTCGCCGTATTCGAGTCCTGCCTGCCAGTTTGTGTCAGGATGTATGATGTGGAATTTGTCATCGCCCTCGTGCGAACAGCCGTGGTTCTTCTCTGTGAGCATATTCTCTGTCCTCAGCGATGGAGCCTTGTTGACAAGGTCTGCGCAAGCCTGGTCAAGTGCGATAGGGTCGAATGAAGCTGCTATGCCAAGGTCTGGCACAATTGCTGCATCGTTGTGATTCCAGCAGTCGCATTCAGGACTAACCTGCATTATGAAACTTATGTGGAAGTTCGGCTTGTCTTTCAATACGGCTTTGGTATATTCTGCAATCTTGTAGTTGAGATTTTCAGAAGTGTCGTAGCTCGAAACTACTGCAGCCTCGTGCTGGCAGAGAGCCACGCACTGTCCGCAACCGACGCATTTGCTGTAGTCTATGACAGCCTTTCTGTCCTCATTTACATGTATGGCATCGTGTGCACAATGCTTTTCGCATATCTTGCATCCAATACATTTCTCTGTGTCGACCTTTGGCTGTGCAGAAGCATGCAGTTCCAACTTTCCTGGTACGCTTGCAGCACCCATTCCGAGGTTTTTCAGTGTACCGCCGAAGCCTGCCATTTCATGGCCTTTGAAGTGGGTCATAGATATAATTATGTCTGCGTCTGCAATGGCTGTACCAATTTTAGGCGCCTTGCAGTATTTTCCGTCAATCTCGATTTCTCTTTGGTCCGTACCCTTCAGACCGTCGGCAATTATCACATCGCACTGTGCCGAAATAGGGTTAAAACCGTTTGTCATTGCCGCGTGAAGGTGGTCCACTGCGTTTGAACGACCGCCGCTGTACAGGGTGTTGCTGTCAGTGAGAAATGGTTTGCCGCCGAGTTCTCTGATAAGGTTGGCCATCGCCGCTGCAAAGTTCGGGCGTATATAAGCCACGTTTCCGGGTTCTCCGAAATGAATCTTGATAGCAACGAATTGATCTTTAAAATCAATCTTTTCTATTCCTGCGCGCTTTGCCACTTTTACCATCTTGTTTATCAAGTTGTTCTGCGGATTTGTGCGCATGTCTGTAAAGTAAACCTTGCTTGTTCCCATAATCTTATATGATAATCTTTCCTTATACGTATCCTTATAAATTGGCTTTATGCAAATATAATTGTTTTTTGCCGATATATAAGTTTTTAGTCTGCCCGCATTCACGTTTTTGTATAAAGAAATGCTGTTGTCAACATCAATGCCATATTGATAACAGTGTTGACAGTGTATTTTATTATTTTTGTACACCCAAATGCGTAAAACAGAAAATTATGATAGTTTATTTGTCGTGTGCCAAAACCGTGGCTGAGATATGCAACAGAGACCTTGAACGGATAACTACTCAACCGCATTTCTTGAAGAATGCAGAAGACAATGCCATGCGGATGGCCTCGTGTACACCTGCAGAGATATCTACTATGCTTGGAGTGAACGACAGCATTGCGCTTGATGTGTGGAGCCGTTACCAGCATTTTTCCGATTCCTCTGTGCCGTCCATACCGGCTGTGTTCGCTTATGATGGAATGGCTTTCCGCAAACTCTCGCCCGAAACCATGACCGATGTCCAGCTTGAGTATGCCAACTCGCACCTCTTCATCTCGTCTTTCCTTTACGGACTGTTGCGTCCGCTTGATGTCATCAGACGTTACCGTCTTGAGGGCAAGGCTGTGTTGCCTGGTCGTGACGGTGTAAATATGTTTGCATATTGGAAACCTCTTTTGACGGATTTTTTCATAGAACGCATAAAGGCCGACGACGGCATACTTGTGAATCTTGCCAGTGATGAAATGAAGAATCTTTTAGATTGGAAGCGCGTGTGCTGTGAGGTTAAGGTCGTTTCTCCTTCGTTTCGAGTAGCGACGAACGGACGTTTGCGTACAGTCGTAATTTATGCCAAGATGTGCCGTGGAGCAATGGCACGTTATATCCTTGAAAATCAGTTGACGGACGTTGAAGAACTCAAGGCGTTCGAGTTCGAAGGTTTCCGTCACGACCCTTCTTCGGGAGAGTTCGATTTCAATATGATTTGATAAATGCCACCTAAGCCATCGCTTGGCTTTTTTATATACATATTTTTTATAATAAAGCAAATCCCAGTCATGACTAATATTGTCAGACTGGGATTTGCTTTATCTATATTTTCCAGAATTTCTTTCTGATTTATTCCTTAAAGTTCAGCAAGTTCGATAACCTTCTCAACAGCCATGTTCAAACCTTCAGGGTTCTTACCTCCGGCTGTAGCGAAATGAGGTTGACCGCCACCGCCGCCCTGTATGAGTTTTGCGGCTTCGCGGATAATCTTGCCTGCGTTCTTTCCCTCTTTTACGAGGTCGTCGCTCAGTGCTACAGTCAGTCCAGGCTTGTTCTCCGAAACGTTGCCGATAGCAATGAGCAGGTTCTCGTTGTACTGAGCTCTCAACTGGAATGTGATGTCCTTGATGCTCTGTGCATCAGCGATAACTACACCGCTTATAACCTTCACTCCGTTTACGGTCTTTGCACGTTCGTCAAGCATCTTCTTGATTTCCTGAGCCTTCTGTGCCTTGAACTCGTCAATCTGCTTCTTAAGGCTCTGGTTGTCTTCGATGTATTTCTTTATGGCTGCAGTCAGGTCTGGAGCGTTGTTGAACAGCTCGCGGATAGATGTTACTGTGTCCTGCACCTGGTCAATCATCTCTTCAACCTTGCTTCCTGTGATGGCCTCAATACGTCTGATGCCGGCTGCGATAGAGCTTTCCGACAGGATGCGCACCATTCCGAGTCTTCCTGTAGACTTGGCGTGGCAACCTCCGCAGAATTCAACAGATTTGCCGAACTGTACCACACGTACCTTGTCGCCGTATTTCTCACCGAAGAGGGCGATAGCTCCGAGCTTCTTTGCCTCTTCGATAGGGCAGTCGCGGTATTCCTTGAGAGGTATGTCCTCGCGTATTCTTTCGTTTACGATGTGTTCTACCTCGCGGAGCTGTTCTGGAGTAACCTTCTCGAAGTGAGAGAAGTCAAATCTCAAACCGTCAGGAGTTACGAGTGAACCCTTCTGCTCAACATGTGAGCCGAGAACCTCTCTCAACGCCTGGTCGAGCAGGTGAGTACATGTGTGGTTGGCCTCGCATGCACGTCTCTTTTCAACGTCAACGCATGCCATGAATTCAGCTTCAGGATGCTCTGGCAGTTTTTCTGCAATGTGTATAGGCAGGTTGTTCTCTCTCTTGGTGTCGAGGATGGCAATTGTTTCGTTTTCGCTTACGATAGCACCTGTGTCACCGACTTCACCACCCATCTCAGCATAGAATGGAGTCTTGTCGAGAACTATTTCATATACGATGCCTTTCTTCTGCTTAACCTCACGGTATTTCAGAATGTGGCAGTTGTATTCCGTGTAGTCATATCCTACGAATTCGCATTCGCCTTCTTTCAGAACTACCCAGTCGCCTGTTTCCACTGAAGCCGCGTTGCGCGCGCGTTCCTTCTGTTTCTGCATCTCAGCATCGAAACCAGCTTCGTCGACTGTCATGCCGTTTTCGCGGCAGATAAGTTCTGTGAGGTCAAGCGGGAATCCGTAAGTATCGAACAAGTTGAAAGCCTTGTCGCCGGCAATGACGTTCTTGCCTTCGGCCTTGGTCTGTTCCATTACGCTTGTTAGCAGTGTAATACCCTTTTCCAGTGTACGGAGGAATGATTCTTCCTCTTCCTTCATCACCTTCATGATGATTTCTTTCTGTGCCTTGAGTTCAGGGAATGCATCGCCCATCTCTTCAACGAGTGTAGGCACAAGGCTATACATGAATGCTTCCTTCTGTCCGAGGAATGTGTATCCGTATCTTACCGCACGTCTGAGGATTCTTCTGATTACGTATCCGGCCTTTGCGTTGCTTGGAAGCTGTCCGTCGGCTATAGAGAATGCAATCGCCCTCAAGTGGTCTGCAACGACGCGCATTGCCACGTCAGTTTCTTCGTTGTCTCCATATTTCACACCTGCAATGTCGCCTATAACCTTGATTATCGGCTGGAACACGTCTGTGTCGTAGTTCGAAGTCTTGCCCTGCAGTGTACGTACGAGGCGTTCAAATCCCATACCTGTATCGATAACCCTTGCTGGAAGCGGTTCGAGTGTATGGTCGGCTTTGCGGTTGTACTGCATGAACACGAGGTTCCATATTTCTATAACCTGAGGGTTGTCCTTGTTGACGAGCTGTGCTCCAGGAATCTTCTTCTTCTCTTCTTCCGAACGAGAGTCGATGTGGATTTCCGAGCAAGGTCCGCATGGTCCTGTGTCGCCCATTTCCCAGAAATTGTCGTGCTTGTTGCCGTTGATGATGTGGTCGGCAGGCAGGAACTGAGCCCAGATTTGTGCTGCTTCTTCATCTCTTTCCAGACCTTCTTCAGGTGAACCTTCGAACACTGTTGCATAAAGGTCCTTCGGATTGAGCTTCAATACGTCAACGAGATATTCCCATGCCCAGCTGATAGCTTCCTTCTTGAAGTAATCGCCGAAGCTCCAGTTGCCGAGCATCTCGAACATTGTGTGGTGGTACGTGTCGTGACCCACCTCTTCAAGGTCGTTGTGCTTACCGCTTACACGCAGACACTTCTGTGTATCAGTCATACGTCTGCACTTAGGCTGTACGTTTCCGAGTATGATATCCTTGAACTGGTTCATTCCGGCGTTGGTGAACATCAAAGTCGGATCGTCTTTAATGACCATCGGTGCAGATGGCACTATCAGGTGGCCTTTGCTTTCAAAGAATTTCTTGAAAGACTCTCTGATTTCTTTTGCTGTCATTGTTTATATAATGCTTAATTCTTTATGTCCTGAAGTTTGTGCCTTTGTTGTTTTAATATGTAGTCAAAAACAGCCAAAAGGCAATAAATCATGCAAAGATATATATTTCAGTTAATTTGAGCAAACTGTAAGCATCAAGCGCCCGAATGTTTTAGTTTTTTTGTCGTATTTGAATGTGCGTTATGCAAATACATGTTTTTTCGTTCACTATGTTTTCTTCTGCATGTCCGCTTGCCGATGGACTTGATAATGTAGTTCCCTTATATTAGGATATATAGGTGTTTTTGTCAACTTGTATTGTCTCCTATGTGCTAAATCTTGCCGATATCGGCAAGGTTTGCTATCTTTACAGCACATAATTGAGCTTAAACTTGCCGATAGAGTATGAAATACATTTCAGTTTCAGAATATGCCTCAAAATATGGAATATCAGAACGTACAGCACGGAATGATTGTGCTGTAGGAAAGATTGAAGGGGCAGTTTTGGTTGGTAAAACATGGAATATACCCGAGGACTCTGCTTTGCCTGTGCGAAAAAAGCGAAATGAAAAAATTATGCCGTTGCTTGCTGTTCTTCGTGAGCAGAAAGACATCAAACTGAAAGGCGGGATATACCATCGTATTCAGATTGATTTGACCTATAACTCAAATCATATCGAAGGCAGTCGTTTAACTCATGACCAGACAAGATATATTTTCGAAACTAACACGATAGGTTTTGAAGGTGAAAGTATAAAAGTCGATGATATTATTGAAACCACAAACCATTTTCGATGCATAGACTTAATCATAGATAGAGCACGCGAGCGCCTGACGGAAGGACTTATAAAAGAACTTCACCTTATTCTTAAGTCTGGTACCTCTGACACTCTTAAGACATGGCTTGCCGTAGGCGATTATAAACGCTTGCCTAATGAGGTGGGTGGAAATGAAACTACAGCTCCGGAAAAGGTGAAATACGAAATAAGTGAACTGTTCAAAGAGTATAATGCCAAGAAACAAAAGACTTTCGATGATATTCTTGACATGCACCAAAGGTTTGAATCAATCCATCCTTTCCAAGATGGTAATGGTCGTGTCGGAAGGTTGATATTGTTTAAGGAATGTCTTGCCAACGGCATTGTTCCATTCATTATTACCGATGAACTTAAGATGTTTTATTATCGCGGTTTGCAGCATTGGCCGAAGATAAAAGAATATCTTAGGGATACCTGCCTCACGGCCCAGGACAATTTTAAAGCTTTGCTGGATTATTACAGAATACCATATATGTAATAAAGCCTCTTCGGCGGAGCCTGTTTTGCATAAGTATGACTCCGCCTTCGACTTATAAAATTATAACATCAATGTCTCAAACTGTAGAAGAAGTCATCAAGCTTTTGGGCTTCTGGGGCAATAATCTGCAGTTCGACGTTTTCGAGCAGTATTGCTTTCGGAGATATTATGCTGTTTCCTTTTCTGAAAGTTTTTTTGCCCATGAACTGTGCTAATAATGTTTTATCTCCAAACTCAGATTCTTTGTTGTATATTATTTCTTCTTTAGATACACCATAAGCTCTTTTGAATTCTTGTCTTGAAGGTTTCTCAAATTCCCACAATATAAGTTCCTCCTCTCCAGTTTTGGTGTTTACTCGTACCAATTCTTGTGGTGCTGTCCTGCTGTCCCTCACAATATATGCGTATTTGAATCCTTGGTCTTTGGCTGATTTCAGCAATAGTTTACGCAGTTTGCTGTATTTGATGGCTTCGTCCGATTTTATATGTAGAATGCCTGCACTGAATTTTGACAAAATAGAGACACCGACAGTGTTGAACCATTCGTTTCCAGTATAGAGATTACTGCCGACTGACGGTGCTCTTTTTGACAGCATATTCTTAAGTTTGCCTTTTTCAATGAATTTCAGTGTCATAGGCTTCTGCCCGTTTGCATCTACTGGATTGTAGCCCATAAGCTTCACACCATTGTAAATGGAATCTTCCCCAAGCTGATATACGTCCAGCTGTTTCGGAAAAATCTTCTTGCCCAGATAAAGATATTTCTTGTCATACATATCTCTTTCCGGGTAACTGTATGAGTGTGCATAAAATATGGCATTGTCAGCTATAATTTCCGCCGCAGCTTCGTCCTCGTATAAAACAGGTCCGATATACAGGTCCTTGACAACTTTTGCTTTGCTTTCTTTTATTATTGATTCTGCAAATTGGCGCAGCTCATCTGCGATGGCTTTCTCTGAAGGCAAATCTTCAATGCGGCTGACATGTCTTCTGTATTCTTTCGTTATGCATAGACCGTTATTTGTTTTGATGTCGGCGTCAGCAAAAATCGTTAATTGGCTTTCTGGAATCATAATCTTTTGTCCATCAGATGTGAGTCTGTAATGGTCAAAACGCCTTTGTCTTATGTATACCTTATGGTTCATCAGTTCCGGATAATCAAGGAATACCGTCGAAAGACGTTCTGCAAGATGCTTCATAGTGTCTATCGACGTATTTTCGTTAACAGCAGAACGTCCAATCCATTCTACTGGAGGCAGTTTTCTGAATTCCGGAACTGAAATTTCTTTTTCAGGCTTTGGTGAATCTTTAAGCTTGTTCTTTTTATTGTCCAAGTTCTCTACGGCCGATGTATATGCCTTTATGCTTTCTTTTCTAAGTGCCTTGCGTATTGACTCATAGTCCATTTCATAGTGGATGTATGTAGGCTGTCTGTTGTCTATTTCAATTTTACTTGTAATCATTGAGTCTCCAAGAATGACATCTGCCATCACACGGTTTGCTGTACCGTAGTTTGTGATGCCTGTGCATGCTCCGGCCGAAGCTACAGCTTGTGAATAACGGCTGTGACACAGCACATAGTCAATGAGCAGAGGTTCTGTCTTTTGTTTCTCCGACAGTTCCTTGTATACATGCTTCATTTCGTCTTCCATTGCACTGAATATTACATCGCTCAACTGTCCGTCGGTCACAGCAGATGCAGGTTGTTCGTCTTTTGGCGAAGAGATAATGTCGTTCTTCGTGTTGTTGAATTCCTTTTTGCCTTGCGTTTCTATCAGTGACACGTATATATATGGCGATGTTCCTGAAACAGGCACTTTTCCTGACACAGAACCGCAGTATCCGCTGAACACCTGGCTTTCGCCGCCAGCCGCCTTGATATTAGTAAACACCGTCAGAGGAGTTCCTATCAGTGTGACGCCTCTGACCAATTGGTCTTTTCTTCCGTCTGCAAATACTTTGTATACTTCTGTAGGGTTTACATTGAACAGGTTGGTATTTCTAAAAGAGCCTCTGTTTGTGAATCCTCCGTCTACATTACGGAAAAAATAACCGTATTCCTTGCCCTGACGTTTCAATTCTGCTATCAGCATTTCCCTGAGTTCCGCCTCACTGTATGGCTCCGTCGTTTCAACTATCAGGTTTGATTGTCTTGGACTTGGATTTTTACCTGCTTCGGCACGTGCATGTCCGTTGCTAGTGTTGAATTCTCCTGCAGGTGTCCGGCTTGTCAGATATTGTTTAAGGCAACCGTTTTCTATGCATTGCACCCTTTGTGCTTTTACGCCTTCGTCGTCGTACAGATAAAAGCCGTCTAAATCTCTGCCTTTATATGTTTTCAGTGTCGGATCCATGTACAGTTGTATTGAACTTGAAGTCATCTGCTTATCTTGAAAACCTGCCAGATTATTGTTGATGAATTCGGAACGTGTAGCCTCAAGCCTATGTCCTAATACTTCGTGGAACAATACGGCTGCGGCTTTTCCCGACAGTATTGCCGGACCTGCATACGCATCGGCCACAGGGGCTTTGCTCAGTGCCATAACTCTGTTTGCAAGGTCTCTGGCTTTTTCTTCCATTTCAGCCTTGTTGGGCAGCTTGCCTGCGCTGTATGCGAAAAAACTTTCGTTAAGAGTGCAGTCCGTGCCGTCGTCAGCTTTCGCTGTGGCCTGCATTGTGACGACAAATGATTTTCTGTTTTGCGCCACCACTGTTCCTTCTGTATTTACTATTGTTGTACGTACAATTCTGTAGTCAAGTGCGGCATTGCCGGTCGTCAGTTCTTTGTATTCCTTGAATATTCTGCTGACGTCATTGAGATATTTCTTGAAATATATTTCATCTATAGCCGTTTCTTTTTCCGAATACGGCTTTTCGTAGTAAATTTCCGTTGGGGCTTGTGCGAACGAAGGTATTGTGTCAAGGTCGCTTTTATTTGTCTTCCTTGATGTCATATATTTCTGATATGCTTCTTTACCTTCTTTATATTGTTGCTTCATCCCAGCCCATATTGCTTCTTTTATTGCATGTTCATTGTCGCTGTCCAGAGGCAGGTCGAAGCTGCGGCTGAAATTGTAGAATACATAATCTTTTGAATAATTGTCAGTCTGTCTGTTGCCGACTCTGACGTGCGGTGTCAAAGAACGTTTGTGCAAGGTTCTTGACGATGACAGTCCAAATTCACTTGATAAAAATGTTTGTTTTTCGTCTACAACACGGAATGATATGAAGTACGCCGGCTCCTCTCTGTCTTTCAGTTTGTCCAGATAGAATTGTGCCTCGTTGCGCAGTAGATTTACCAGTTTGTCACCGCTGTATGCTTGTGCGCATAAATTGATGGCAGAGAATAAATATAGTCCTATAATCAATAATATATTTTTCATTGTTCTGATATTTCATTAATATGATTATTCCATTCCTCTAATAATTTACATGCATTTTTCAATGCTTCAAACCGTAGAAAAATTCGTCGACTTTTGAGTCGTTCGGAGCCGTGATGTTAAGTTCCATGTCTTCAACTATAAACGCCTTAGGTACTATCCAGCCTTTGGCTTTATTTCCTATTGTTGTATGGTCGGCATCAAATATGTTTTCTTCTTTGGTTGTCACACTGATGTTTTTCAACTGTTCACGCGATGGGCTGAAATATCTTCCTCTTACAGTTTCTTTTTCACCTGTGGTTGTATTTATGCGTATAAGTTCGTATGGCGCAGTTCTGTTTCCACGTATTATGTAAGCGTATTCCAAACCTGATTCTTTGGCCAAATCTAAAAAGCGTCTGTACAGCTTTTTGTAACTGACAGTTTTTTCAGATGTAACGCGGAACATGCATGGAGAATACCCGGTTCCGAAGCTGTTGCTGGTGGAGTAGAACATTTCATTTCCTGTAGATGACGGGCAACCGTTGTATGGCTCTCTGCTTGTCAGCATATTCTTTAATACTCCCTTTTCAATGATAGGCAATGTCATTGATGGTGTGCCGTTTGCATCAACTTTTCTGTATGCCCGTAATTTTTTTCCGTTATAGACGGAGTCGTTTATTTGATGAACATTCAGGACTCTTGGAAAAATCTGTTTCCCTAAATATAGATATTTGTTTCTTTCATAGCTCGATGGTGAATACCTGAAAAGGTGTGTGTGGTCTAAGATTATATTAGACAACGCTTCCCGGGCTTCATTACCTTCATACAGTATAGGACCGACGTATAAATCCTCAACCGGCGAAGTTTGTGCGCATCTTATTGTATATTCTGCAAATTCACGTAATTCGTCAGCAATTTTTTCTTCAGAAGGCAGGTCGTCTATATTGCCTACATTAATACCGTAATATTTTGTAAGCAGACGTCCGTCCTTCGTTTTGATATTTACACGGCCTCCTACATGAAAAATTGTATCCGGCATCATGATTTTTTGTCCTTCGGATGTCAGGCGATAGTGGTTTCTGCATATTTGCTTTATATATACACTGTGGTCAAACAGTTCCGGATATTCAGAAAATACTGTAGACAGTCGGTTGGCCTTTTCAATCATTGTTTGTATCGGACAAATGTTCTTGAGTCCGGACGGCCCTATCCACTCAGCAGCAGGCATAGACTTGAACTCCGGCAATTGCTGTTCTTCGTCCTGCGATGAGTCTTGTTCTTTTTTCAGTTTTTTTCTGTTCAACTCATTTAAGGCCCAAATGTATTGTTTTGAACTCTCATTGCGCAGATTCTCACGTAGATTCGTGTAGTCGATTTCATCTGGAATGTTTATGCCTCTTTTAAAGTTGTCTTTGTTTTTGCCTGTACACATCGAATCTCCAAGAATAATGTCTGTTCTAAGCATGTTCTTTATATTATTGTTATTAATGCTTATGCACGCACCTCTTGATGATGTGACCGATGACTCGTGTGTTCGTTCCAGCAGGTAATCTATAAATAATAGATTTGTGTCTTTACGCTGAATCAATTCTCTGCGAATATGTGCCATCTCGTCGGCCATGGCCCTGAAAATTATGGAGTCTTCGTCTATATCAGTCTGTATATTGGAGATTTCTGTGCTGTCGGGTGAATCGAATGGCTCTTCTGTTGAAGTTGAACCTGGCTTTTCGCTTTGTGTTTCTATTTGGGAAATAAAGATTGAAGGCGATGAGGCTGATATAGGTATGTTGCCCGAGGCTGCTCCGCAATAACCTGTAAACAGTTCGCTTTCGCCTCCAGCAGCAACAATGTTGGAAAATACAGACAGCGGGGTGCCGATAAGTTTTACACCGCGTACCAGCTGGTCTTCTCTGCCGTCAGCGAAGACCCTGTAGACTTCAACGGGTGTAACGTTGAATATATTTGTGCTTTTGCTGCTTCCCATTACGGTATATCCGCCTTCTGCTGTACGGAACAGATAACCATATTCTTTGTTTTGTTTCTTGAGGCTTTCAATCAGCATTTCGCGGAGCTGTTCATCTGTATATGAAACTGTTGTTTCGAAAATCAAGTTCGACTGACGTGCTATCGGTGCGTGTCCGGCGTCAGCACGTCCATGTCCGTTTGTAGTCATGAATCTGCCGTCAGGGGTTCTGCTTGTAACGTATTGTTGCAGGTAGCCGTTCTTAATGCATGCAACCCTCTGGGCTTTTGTGCCTTCGTCGTCATATAAATAGAATCCGTTCAGGTCGTGCCCATTGTATACTCTTATTGTCGGGTCCATGTACATGCTCATAGATTCAGGCATGATTCGTTTGCCTATGAATTCAGAAAGATTGTCGTTTATCGATTTCGTGCGCACAGCCTCCAAACGGTGGCCGAGTACTTCGTGGAAGAATACGCCGGCTGCATGGCCTGAAATTATGGCCGGTCCTGTATATGCTTCAGCTATAGGCGCTTTGCTGAGTGCTATGACTCTTTCTGACAGTTTCCGGATTCTTGTTTCTAATTCTTTTGCATCAGGAAGACCGCTTTCATTGTATGCAAAAGCATCTTCGAAAATGTTGCAGTTTGTTCCGTCTTCAGCTTTGGCACTTGCTTCCCACGTAAGTCTGAACGCCTTTCTATTCTGTGCCACAACAGTGCCTTCACTGTTGACAATAGTGGTACGGATAATTGAATATTCCAAAGTTGCTTTCCCCGATGTCAGATCTTTGTATTCCTTAAAGATGCTTCCTGCATTTTTCAAGTATTTCTTGAATTTATTTTTGTCTATTCTCGTTTCTTTTTCAGTTAACGGCTTTTCGTAGTATATTTCTACCGGCGATTTAGAAAATGCCGGAATTGTGTCTAACTCCGATTTTTTAGTCTTCTGGCTGGTGATAATTTCTTCGTATTTATTTACTGCTTTGTCGTATCTTTCACTGATGCTTTTCCATATAACTTCTTTGATGACAGGTACAGCATCGCAGTATAGAGGAAGAGGCTTTGTCCATATTCTGTTTTCGATAGTGTAGGTATAATTGTCTGTTTCCGGACTACCGACTCTTACTAATGGTGAAAGTTCGCGTTTGTGCCTCTCATCAACAGATATTACACCCATGTCGCTGGTGAGTTTGAGCGTCTTGTTGTCTATAACCCTGAATGAAATGAAGTAGGCCGGTGTCTCTTTGTCTTTCAATTTGTCAAGATAATATTGTGCTTCGTCATGTAGCAGGCAAGCGAGCGTATCTCCCTTGTACACCTGTCCACTTATGTTGGTCACAATTATTAATGATAAAACAAATGCCAGTAAATGATTTTTCCTCATGGTATGGTCCCTTTTGTTTTTATTTTAGATCTAATGTTTTTCGCTGTTTTTTTGTATCCTATATATAGGATGGTCTCAGTGACATTGCTTAGCCTTGTGTTTATGTACAGGTTGCAACTTCAACTGTTAATGACTGTTTTTCATATATTTAATCCCAAATGTAGAAAAATTGTTTTGTATTTCTATTGATAGCATTCATTTTTTGCGGAGTGATGGTTGAAACTATATGTGTTGATAAAACTTTTACACAAAATTATAAGGCAGAATATGTGTTGATTTGTTTTGTGGTGCATGAATGTTTTTGTTCCTCTTGTTATTGTTGAATAGCCATCCGGTTAAGTGTTGTGTTTATTCCGAGGGCTCACAATTTTCTTTCCGAGGGCTTATAGTTTGATTTCTGAGCCCTCGGATTTTTCTTTGCGAGCCCTCGGAATGAAAATTTCGGGCGCTCGTGACTTTTCGTTTGACGTTCTTGGAAATTATTGGTTGAATAGTAAATGTAATTGGTCGTATTGTAAAGTTATTTTACAGTTAAGATTTATGTGAAGTGTAATGCGTTGATAGTCAATGGATTCGTTTTGTGTATATCTTTGTTGCTGTTTTAGGTGTAATGGACTTTTAATTGTGAAGTTATTTTATAGAGTTGCAAAGATATATTACTGTTAATATGATATGTAAAGCTTAATATATTGATAATCAGTAATTTGGATTTGTAGTATGCCTTTGCGATTATTTCTTGGTAGAATAGCCTTTAGATTGTAAAGTTATTTTACAGTAGTGTAAAGAAATTTTACAGTTGAAATTTAGTGCTAAAATGTAAGCTGTTGATAATCAATTGATTTGTTTTGTGGCATGCATTTTGTAGCTAATTTAAGCAGAAGGGGCTTTCTGATATGGGGCTGAAAATTTTATAAACCTTTATAACTGACGATATTATGAAAAAACAGTTGTTGCAGACGTTACTGCTTTTTATGCTGTTCCCGTTGTTGGTAACAGCCCAGAACAGCGGGAAAAAGAGCATTCTTTACGGCCGTGTGGCCAACAGATTCACCAAGGCTCCGATTGAGGATGCGAAGGTGTATCTGCTGGACAGCGACAGTGCGGTGATAGATTCCACCTTGTCGAATATGGTGTATGACGGCTACAGGGGCTCATATGAATTCAGCATATATCGTCCGGGACTGTACTATCTGCGTTTCGTTCATCCCGGATATGAGAGTATAACGGTTCCTTGCGAGGTGAAAAAACTCAGGAAGAGCGGAGGGGACATCAAAATACGCAAAGTGACGTATATGCAGCGTGATTTTGTCCAGTCGTCAGAAGAGAATGCCGATACGCTCGATGAAGTCAAGGTGGTTGCTACGAAGGTGAAGTTCTATCACCGTGGCGACACCTTGGTATATGACGCCGATGCTTTCAACCTGCCGGAAGGTTCAATGCTCGATGACCTGATACGCCAGCTCCCTGGTGTGGAGTTGAAGGACAACGGTGTTATCCTCGTCAACGGACGTCAGATTGACGTGCTCCTGCTCAACGGCAAGGATTTTATTACGAGCGACAACCGCCTGATGCTTGATAACCTGCCGTACTACATGGTGAAGGAACTGAAAGTATACGAGCGTACGGCACCGGCTCTTTTCGAGAATCCTATGTACAAGCAGTATGTGATGGACGTTGCCATGAAGCGCCAGTATGTAACCGGATGGATTGCCAATGCCGAGGGCGGATACGGTACTTCGGACAGTTACATGGGACGTGTGTTCGGACTAAGAATGACCGAGAACTCGAATCTGTTTGTCTATGCGAACGTCAACAACCTCAATGATTATTCCAAGCCTGGGACGCGCGGCGACTGGACGCCAAATTCCTCCACATCCGGAACTATCACTAACAGGCGTGCTGGTCTCAATTATACAATAGACGGCAGCGGGACTTTTAAGGGCAACGGCAATCTGGACGTGTCGCACAACGACAATACGCAGGATGGCCGAAGCAATACGACGAACTTTCTTTCTGGAGGCAACACGTATCAGAACGCATTCAGAAGCAGCCGCACGTGCGGATGGAACATCGTTACTGACCACAGTCTGAGGTTCAATTTGGAGTCGCCGTATAGGGTTAGTTTGATGCCGCATTTCGAATATCACAAGAACAAAGGCCGCAGCCGCTATGTCTCCGCGCTTTTTTCGGAAGACATGACTGATCTTTACGGCAAAGATTTGTTGGACAGCATTTCATCGCCCGACCCCGACGGACTGATTCGGCACATGGCTATAAACAGACTCATGACTTCGAACCTGAACGAAGGCGATAATCTGTCAGGAAGCTTGTCGATCAATCAAGGGTACAAGGTATCCAATATTGTATATAGTCTTAATGCGAGATATGCATATTTCGGCAATTGGAATGAAAATTTCAGCCACTACAGATTGGACTATCCTGCATCCTCATCTACAGATTACAGAAACAAGTATACTGATGCGTCGGTGGAAACGCACGATTTCTATGTCTTCGCCGATGCCAGAATTGCGTTCGATACTGAAACAAACTTGAATATTTCCTATATGTATTCATCGGTATGGACTAACAGCAACACCTCGTATTATCTGTTGAATAAGCTTGACGGATGGGGCGCAGATTCGGAGAACAAGCTCGGAAGTCTTCCTTCTGACTATGAACTGCTTTCTGCCATGGACATCGACAATTCGAACGACTATAAACAGCGCAGGTTACGCCACACGGTAAGGGCTATCTTCTCAAAGAATATTTCAAGCGGGGAAAATACGTACGAGATAAGAATGGAACTTCCGTTCCATCTTGGAATATATGATTTGGACTATCGGCGTGCCGGCAATCTGTATACACCGCATAAGAAAAAATTCTATTTTGAACCTTACGCGAATTTTTTAGTATGGAACAAACGCAGCCGTGCGGACATCACATACAATTGCTACAGTAGCATCCCATCGCTTCTGAACGATGTGATGTACAACACAAGTGACCCGCTCAATATTTATGTTGGAAATTCATCGCTGAAGACCGCTTATATGCATAAGCTGAATTTTTCCTACCACAAGGTGCTTTCAGGACAAAGGATGTACAATGTCGGAGTATCGGGCGGTTTGACACAGAACAAGGAAACGATGAGCTATGTCTATGACAAGTCGACCGGTGTGAGGACGTTTACTCCGTGTACGGTCAACGGTACGTGGAACGCGGGTGCAAAACTCGGTTGGAGCCTTCCGCTGGACAAGAAGAAGCTGTGGACTTTTAATTCTAACACCTCTGTGAACTACTGGAACAGCGTTGACATGGTGGGTGTGGACGATGCGTCGGAAACGATAGTTGCAACGGAGAAGATGAGAAACGGCAATCTGTATGTAGACGAGACTCTAAGACTGAATTATCGTCCTTCGTCGAAATACGACTTCGGGTTGAAGTGTAATTTCCACTATCTGAATTCGAACAACGAAAATAAGGATATAGATGTTCTCAACGCCTATGACTTTGACTACGGTGTTACGGCAAAGGTTGACCTGCCGCTTGATTTCCAGGTATCCACGGATCTGACAATGTACAGCCGCAGGGGGTATAACGACAGAAGTATGAACACCGACGACCTGATATGGAATGCACGTCTGAGCAAGCGGTTCATGAACGGCAATCTTGTAGTCATGCTTGATGGGTTCGACATCCTCGGCAATCTGTCCAGTACGTACAGAAAAGTCAGCGCCACAGGCATTGTGGAGTCTTTCAACAGGAGCATCCACAGATATGCCCTGCTGCATGTAGTATACAAATTCAATAAAAAGAAAAAATAAAAAACGTTGGCGGAATAAAAATGATAAAAGGATTATGCGTGAAAGATTGCGCATGTTGTTGATTTTTAGCAAGTTTTATACAGGCTGTCGGAGAAATCAACGCACCTACTATCCTGAAATACGTTAACTATAAAAATAATAGACACATTGGTAGAGTTAAGTATGTGCAGATTTATTTCCGCCAACGAGTAGTTCTAATTAATGAGAAAATGTAGATGTATTTGTTTTACTTTTATTAAAAAGTATGCTTATGAAATTGAAAAAAGTCTTTAGTTCCCATTTCAATGGACATTCCTATATTAGGAGCTGACGCAGAAGTTAAATGCGTAGTGGATTTGGTACACTTGTTTCAAACAGAATGGACTTGATGAGTAGTAGAGGTAATTGTAATTGCAATTGTAGATGCGGATCAAATGGAAACTCTGAATGTAAATGCACTACTTCTACTACAAAAAAGCCTTTCTGCAACACAAAAACGTCTTCGAGTATGCACAGTTTTTTGATTCATTTATGTTTTAATAATGTTACTCATGTAATTCAGCTGGATGATTAAAAGATTCGGCAGAACTTCTATTCATTTAATAATTGCTTATGGTTAGACTATTATTTACATTTTTGTCAGTATTATTCTTTGTTTCTGCTCATGCACAAAAAAAAGATTACCGTTGGAGCGTTGAATTTTATTTCAGAAATAAAATCACACAGGAGATAATCAAAGCAAGTGACACGCTTGATGTCAGGCTCATGCTTGCCGACAGCACAGTGATAGGCAGTTTCAGGACATTGAACAACAACACGCAGGAAAGAT
>ENA-UONW01000835-UONW01000835.1-human-gut-metagenome-genome-assembly--contig:-CS52-NODE-835-length-42756-cov-90.886864_pt1 | contig 42756 bp, 38 predicted proteins | sample MGYA00242463_ERZ724010 | MGnify/ENA metagenome assembly ERZ724010 | reverse complement strand
GAATTCGCCGAGATTACGCTTTTGGGCGGACGGTTGTTTCTACACGAGCGTGAATGCGCCGAGATTACGCTTTTGGGCGGACGGTTGTTTCTACACGAGCGTGAATTCGCCGAGATTACGCTTTTGGGCGGACGGTTGTTTCTACACGAGCGTGAATCCGCCGAAATGTCGCTTTTAGAGTGCGAAGTTTCTTTTGAGACGTGAATTTGCAGGATCATGGCTTATATGTGGGGCGTTTTCGTTACATTTGCATTCGTTTATCATGTGTTAAACAATAAGGGTAATAATACGAGTTGGCTATAAAATACTGTAGGGCATTAGAAACTGTTTAAATTTCAGTCGCATAATTTGTTATATATGAGTCGGCAGAAGGCGAGCTGAACCATCGCCTCGCCCGTATCGGAATAGAACTCGTGATCAATGGCAATTCTTCGAAAGTTTTCCAACCATGAGAAAGAGCGCTCCATAATACATCGGAGTGGCAGCACGGAGAATTTCTTCGGAGACTCGTCCGGACGGAGAACAACGGTAAACTCCGCACCGAGCTTTTGGCGTACGGTATCGGCCAATTTCCGTCCTTTGTATCCGCCGTCCGCCAGCATCTTTTTCAATCGGGGGAAGCAGCCCTTCATCTTGTCAATAACGCCATCCGCACCGACATTGTCATGGGCATTCGCCTCGTGAACCACCACGCTCATAGGAAGCCCAAGTATGTCAAACACAATATGTTCCTTACGCCCTTTAATCCTCTTGTCGCCGTCGATCCCACGATCGGTGTCAACATGATGGGAGGACTTGACGCTTCTGGAATCAATGATGCCGAGACCGGGGGTTCCTCCCGACCATCAGCTTGCGGACCATCCGATGGAGCATATCCATCAGTTCCTCAAACACGCCTTCATGTTTCCACTTGCTGAAGTAGTAGAAGACGGTATTGTAGGGCGGAAAGTCCTTGGCAGCATACGCCATTGGCAGCCTGTCTTCAATATAAACATGATGGCATTCATGATGTCTCTGAGGGGGTACTTTCGTTTCTGTGTTGCGGATCAAGAATATTTTCGGTAACTTGCCACTGTTTATCAGTAAGGTTGGTCGGATATTGGCTTGTGGCTCTAATTGATTGATGCTTATAAAGTTACGAACAATAATCCAATCAACCTACAGGTTTCAAATTATTTACGCGTTTATGTAGCAACTTTTTTCAATAAATTTTAAACAGCTTCTTAGTAAGCGTTAAAAAAAGTTGAACTAAATTTTGTGTCAGATTTATGAGGATAGATTTCTTTTGGAAGAAGGAGTGTGCCGGTGGTACACTACTGATGAGAAAAGACATATTGACCGAAAAGACAATCAAAGATCACCAAGATTTTTTTAAGGAATACTTAGAAGCTGTTTTGAATTGTTTGAAATGTTCTTTGAGGTGAAAAATCTTCATTTTCTTCCCGCTTCTTCAGTCAGATAGCACCGCTATCTTCCTTGGAAGAAGCGGTCGAAACTGAAGTTTTTCACTCTCAAACCTTCAAACAAACAATTCAAAACAGCTTCTTAGATTGTTAGAATGTAGTGATGATTAGTTATATTCATAAGATATTGACAAAAGCGCTTCTTTTGGCGTTTTCCCTTGGCTTCGTCGGATGTTCTGGAGGCTTTACAATCAGGAACTTGAGGGATGGGGATCTGCTTTTTGTCGTCAATGGAAACGGAAGCAACATCACTAGTGTGACGGACGGTGTGGATGGCTTGGGAATAGATCATGTGGCGGTTTTCTCGCAAGGAAACGTCATTGAGGCTATTCCGAAATATGGTGTTGTGGAAAATCCGTTGGATAGTTTTTTGGTCAAGTTAAGTGACGGGGAGTTCGTGCTTGTTGGCAGGGTCGAAGGATTGGATGTTGAGACAAGTGTGACGAATGCGAGAAAGTTTCTCGGCAAACCCTACGATGACATATTCATGCCGAGTGACAGTGCGATATACTGTTCAGAGCTTGTGCAGAAGTCTTTTGTTTTCAAAGGGAAATGTGGCCTGAATATGAAAGATAAAGTTGTCGGAACTCGGTCTGGCAGGGCTGATAAGTGTGCTATGGATGAGGTTAAGGATGAGGTTAAGGATGAGGTTAAGGATGAGGTCAAGGATGAGGTCGAGGATGAAGTTAAGGATGAAGTCAAGCCTGGAGATGACGCTAAAGTAAGCACTTCAGGAATCGGTTCTAAACAATTAGTGTTCTGCACGATCCCGATGTCGTTTCATGACAGCACGGGTAAGGTGACCGAATTCTGGACGAAATTCTATGCTGCACGTGGCTTGACAGTTCCGGAAGGAGAGCCAGGCTCCAATCCTGGCCGGCTGTCCAGAGATCCGAATGTCAATATTTTGGGTAAGCTATCCTGTCATCGGTCACTTCGACAGGCTCACTGACGGCCTCAGACAGGTCTTGGAAAAAAATCACGGGGCAATATCCTACCAAAGGTCACTTCGACAGGCTCACTGACCTGAAGAGCATCCTGCCAGTCGGTGTTGACTTCGGAGGTCTATCCTGTCATCGGTCACTTCGACAGGCTCACTGACGGCCTCAGACAGGTCTTGGAAAAAAATCACGGGGCAATATCCTACCAAAGGTCACTTCGATGGGTTCAGTGACCGAAGTGCAGTGACCGAAGAGCGCTGACCGCTGACCGAAGTGCAGTGACCTTCCCGACCGGACGCTGAGCCTGTCGAAGCGTCTAAAGTAACTTCGCCAGACTGTCGTAGTACTGCTTGCTGACCGGAATATGCCCGATCCCATCCCGGATGAACTCCGTGTAGATCACCCCGTCCTTGTTCCGACTCAGAACCTTGATGTGCCGAGGGTTGACATAGTATGACCTGTGGCAGCGCACAAACCCGTGCCTCGCCGCGTCTGACTCAAGGCTTTTCATCGAATTCCTCAACTGAAAGGTCCGCACCCTGTCATTCTCAAGATAATGAATGTTGATGTAGTTCGCATCAGCACTCACGTAAAGCACCGCCGAAGGATCAATCGTCAGCTTCAACCTCTTATGCTCGTCATAAAACTTTATCAACGATTCCTCGGGAGTTTGTCCGGCATTGGTCAGGTCGTAGTTCTTGTTCGATATTATCCTTAACAGGATGCTGAACAGATAAGGATATATCAGAGTCAGGCAGACAACCTCAAAGCAGTAGGGAAGTGCCGTGAAATATGGCATACCTCCGCTCTTTTTATAGAATAGCGAGGTGTAGAGTGCGAAAAAGAACGCCGTGACCAGTATCTCTCCGAAGCACCAGAGCACATAATGCCACCATTTGAAAGGAATATACTTGTAAAGGAAGGTGAACACAAGCCGCGTCAGAGCCAGAACTCCAATCATGATGCACGACAGCATCAGCAGATGGAATGTCCACGATTTTCCTCCGACGTCGTAAAACTCCGACAGTGAGAACGGGTTATAGACAAAGCAAAACACGAAGAAGAACAGCGGCATCAGAACCGCATACTTCACTTGACTGGCATAGCCTTTAGAGACTCTCAATGGTGTGTTCATGGCCTGAAAATTTGTCCCATACTCTTCAAAACAGTCCCCGACTATACTGGGACGAAATTCGAAAGTCTGGATTTACGTCCCTAAATTACTGCAATTTTTCCGCCAATCAATGTTTTTATGACATTTTTCGCACCTATGAAAACACTTTCTTCATCACAAGATGCCTATTGCGTACTTTTGCATTGCGTCCAACGGAAATCGCTCAAGTGTCCGGAAGATATTCCGGCAGGCACCGTTTGGTCAAGCACGCCATCTTAGGCGAATCGGTCAAGCGAGTCACCTTAAATGTGCAACCATTGGACGCGCTAAAAATGAAAAAAGATATGAACAAGATTGTGAACACTTTTGAATATTCCGTTGCCCCGGAGAGCATAGACTACCAGGGCCACGCCACCGTGCCGTCAATCTGCGGCAGCATCATCAACGCCATCGGACAGAACATCCGCAGGGAAGGATGCGGGATCGACGTGATGAGAAACGCCGGGCGTTCGTGGGTTCTGCTTCGCTCCGCTTTCGAGATAGATGAGCGTCCGACCCTTTACGACAACTACAACGTGAAGGTCTGGCCGGTTAAAGGCAAGGGATTGACATATAATAGATGCATCAAACTCACGGATTCGGAGGGTGAGGAGATCGGCCGTGGCACGACCGAGTGGTGTGTCATCGACATTGGCACCAGAAAGCCGATTTTCCCTGAGCTCGGGCTGACGGATGTGGATATTCCCATTCCGTGCAAGAGTCCAAGACGCATCACCGATTTCCTGCCTGACTTCATCAAGCACAAGGAGATCGGTTACAGTGAGTGTGACTTCAACGGGCATCTGAACAACACCCATTACATTGAGATGTTCTACAACCTTCTGCCTGAGAGTGTGCTGTCAAGCGGGCTTTTCACCAGAATCGACATCAATTTCCGTCGTGAGGTTCATCGTGGCGATGACGTTACGTTCGGAATCCGCAAGGCCAGTGACGAGGAGTACCTCTTTATAGCAAAAGCGGGAGACACGACCCTTTGCCACGCCTCCCTGCAAGCTGTCTGAAAACCACCCTTGGTTGTCCTTTGGGGTTATCCCCTGGTTGCTCCCTTGGGGTTATCCCCTGGTTGCTCCCTGTTGGCCGCCCTTTTAGTTGACCCTCTTAAGCGAGGCCGACCTGCCGAGTGACTTGATGTTCACGCCAAGGTCTTTCGGGGCCTTGTAGTTGATTGATGAGGCACCGGTGGCATCCTCGATCGTGATCGAACGCTCAACGTTCACGTTGCAGCTGCTCGCCCCGGAAGTCTCCAGTACGGCATTCTGGGCATTGAAGTTCAGCGCGTTGACCTTGCACGCCCCGGAAGCGTCCACCTCAAACCAGCCGGTTCTTCCCGTGAGCGTCACGTCGCAGGCTCCGGAAGCATCCACGCCGACCTTTCCGAACTCGCCGTTGACCTTGGTCTTCGTGGCCCCGCTGGCATCAATCTCAAGCTTGTCGGCATTGATCTCGAACCGCCCGTTGGACGCTCCGGCGAGATCCAGATCCGCTTCCCTGAAGTTGCCCGAAATCGAGCATGAGCAACCTCCGCTGATCTCAGCCTCCAGCTCTTCCGCATTGACTTTCAGCGAACTGATGCTGCTCGCCCCGCTCATCTCCAGCGAGAAGTCCCTGTGGCCGAGTTCGAATGTGTCCTCGCACGAAAGGCTTGTCGCCCCGGACATCTCCAACTTGCGAAGCTCCGGCATGGTGACCTCAGCCGTGCAGGTCCGGTCGCCAAGTTTCCTCTGAATACTTGACGGAATGTTCTTGCTCCAACCGATTCTCAGGACACCCTCGCTGACATGGACATCAAGATACTCAGCAAGTTCCTCCGGCAGCGTCACCTTGACCTTGTAGAAGTCGGACTTGGCAAGCGTTACCTTCACTATCCCGCTCACATCCAGTCCGGTGAAGTCCCGGCAGTTGAACTTGCAGTCGACGTAGTCCGTCTTGGCCGAAGCCTCGGTTGTGCGGGCCGGCGACTCTGAAACGGGCTGTGCGGCAATCGCGGCAACCCCGGAAACCAACATGAGCGCGGCGGCTCCAATAATCATAAACTTTTTCATAACTCTTTGATTTTATTAATTTTATCCAATCCACTAAGAAGTTCTCCATAATATTCCTTCATGATGGCCGCCTTTGCAGCGTCATCAAGCTCGTCCGGCAGCTGGTCAATCATTGCGACCTTCTCGCCGGCAATGCTCCCGACCGTAGTCTCCCACCTCCCGTCCAGATCCCTGGAGAGTATCTCTTCGTAAAGAGCGGTAACTTTCTCTGAATATGTCAGATACACCTGCACGGGATCATCGGCCACGCCGGCGAACCAATCAACTTCTCTCGAAGGACGATTTGTGAATATGACAGCGGCGACAACAGCGGCCGCTACGGCAGTGATAGCACTGAATATCCTTGCGTACCTCCATCGCTTTCCTGCAGTCCCGCCAACCTCGACTTTGCGGTCAGACTCAAGCAGGGCATCCAGCTTTGCCTCAAACCTTGCCTCATGTCCGAAAGGTAGTTCCTGATCGTCAAACACATCAGGATTCCTGCTGATATATTCCTTAAGATCAATCATATTCTTATCCTCCTTAACTTTTCAACCAGTTTGGCTTTCGCCCTTGAGAACTGTGTCCTCAAGGTGCCCTCCCGTTCTCCAGTCAGACTAGCTATCTCCTCATAGTCAAGTCCTTCCACCAACACGAGGTTCAGGATCAACCTGCATGACCCAGGAAGTCCGTCAATCGCCTTCCGCACGTCACTGATGCTCGCCTCCGGAACATCCTCCGAGGCCTCGCTTTCATATTCGGAAACCTCTCCGGCATATTCATCAAGGAAAAGCTTTTCCCTACGTTGCTTTCTTACAGCGTCGATGGATTTTCTGATGCAGGTCCTTCGCAGCCATGCCGCCACTTGCGCCGGATCGCCGGGAACGACATCAGAAGTGATGAATTTGAGGATGGTGTCCTGCATGATCTCCTCGGCCTCCCCGCTGTCACGGACAATCCTCAGGCTGATGTTGTACATCCGTTTGGCGTGCGCCTTGTAGAACTTTATGGACTCTTCTCTTGTCATCTTTTTCTTGTCGTTTCACAATATAAACGAATATTTCCGTTGATTGTTACAGGAAACTCATAATATTTTGAAAAAGTTGAAGCAGCCCTGCCGAAGCGACCCTGCCGAAGCGGCATGATAAGACAAAAAAGCCCGGTGTCTCTCGACCGCGGGCTTCCACACATTTCATTTGGCTTAAAAGATTCTTGTTTGTGACGATAATCACTATCCACCCGCAAAGTTACCGCTCTGACCCATTCCGCACAATACCAACTTCTTGCGAATCATAGTGCGCATGTCGTGATTAGTGGGTATCACCCCGCTCGCCGTCTATGTCCGAGCGTCTGGTCTCAGACTTGTCAGCGAGCTGAATCCCGCCCTTGGGGTCTCAAACGCTCCTCCACGAGCGGCTTTCGGGGCTTGTTGCTGAACTTGTCGGAGTAACGAAGCGGTTACGAAGCGGGTGTAGATCAGGCGGTGGGTCCTCGGCGGTAGTCCATCGGGGTGGTGCCGTACAGCTTCTTGAAGGCGCTGTAGAAATTCGGCGCATGATCGAAGCCGCAGCGCTCGGCGATTTCCTCGATTGTCAGTCCTGGTTTGGTCTCCAGAAGGTGTCGTGCCCGCTGCATCTTGACTCTCAGCATGTAGGTGGCGGGAGAGTCTCCCGTGATGGCCACAAGCTTCCGATGGAGCTGGCGAGGACTCATGCAGAGCTTCTCTGCCAGGGAGTTCACGTCCAGGCAGTGTTTGTCCATAAGCTGATAGATGAGATCCACCGTCTTTGCCAGGAAGCGACGCTCGGCATCTGTGAGGCTCGACCCTTTGTCCGTGCCGCCGTCGCTGCCGCCGCCGAACTTGTCACGCAGACGGTGGTTGCGCTCCAGGAGTTTCTCCACCCTTGTGCGCAGCTCGTCGGTGTTGAACGGTTTGGCGAGATAGGCGTCCGCTCCGGCTTCCAGACCACGTATGCGCTCTTCTTCCGTGATCCTCGCCGTGACCACTATTATAGGAATATGGTCGGTGACCTCGTTGCCACGCAACTCCCGGCACACCTCAAGACCGTCCATGCCGGGCATCATCAGGTCGGTGATAATGAGATCCGGAACGAGGTCATAAGCCTTTTTCATTCCTTCGACGCCGTTGTCGGCATAGCTCACGGCGTAGCGGTCCATGAGGTGCGATCCGATGTAGGCGGCGATGTCGCTGTTGTCCTCGATGACCAGCACGCGGCACTGGTCGTCAGCTCCCTCATTGTCTATAGGTGGATTCTCCGTTTCAGGCAGGAGTGGCGTATTGGCCGCACCTGCCGCCGCGGATTCCTCGGCAATCCGCCGCCGGCTGTCGTTGTGGATCGGTACACTGATCCGGAACCTCGTGCCTTTCCCCACTTCGCTTTCTACGGTTATGGTTCCCTCGACGGCATCCACAATCTGCTTCACAAGCGCCAGTCCCACGCCGGTGCCCACGTGCAGTGTCTCACCCTTGCCTTGGTAGAACGGCTCGAACACACGGGCAAGCGTCTCCTTGTCCATGCCGCAGCCCGTGTCAGCCACATCGATGTGCAGCCGGTCACCATCGCGCCATGACGACAATCTCACCCGGCCGTGCTCCGGCGTGAACTTAAGGGCGTTGGAGAGGAGGTTGTTGACGACCTTGTTCACGTAGTCCGGCACGAAGTCCATCACCACCTTATCCTTGGCGAAGAACTGAAGGTCGATGTTCCTGCTGCAGGCATAGTCTCGGTAGGTCTCGACGATCATAGTGAGCTGCGTCGTGATCTCGCCCTGGCACCAGTCGGCATCGCCCACCTCCGACTTGATCTTCGTGATGTCCAGAAGCTGGTTGATGAGCGTGAGCAGCCCATTTCCCTGCCGCTCGATGGTCCGCGCCTTGCTTCTCACGTCCTCGGAGTCGGATGCCTGCAGGTCGTGGCTCAGTCCGAGGATTACGGTGAGCGGCGTGCGGAACTCATGTGTGATGTTGGTGAAGAAATTCTCGCGCATGGCCGTGAGGTGCTTCAAGGCCAGATGGTTGCGCCGCTGCATGCGCTGGATGTAGAAGAAAGTCGCCAGCAGACCTGTCAGCACGAACAGCACAAGGGCGAAGATGGCATAGCCGGTGTGACGCACCGACCGCTCCTGCTCCAGCCTCATCCGCGCCTCGTTCATATTCCTTTCCTGCTGCTTGCGCTCGATGTTCAGGCTCGTGTTCTGGATGCGGTTCACCTTCTCCATGTCAAGAATATTGTTCTTCTTGTCGATGGCCTGCTCGTAGGCGGAAAGTGCCGCGCGGTAGTCGCCGAGCCGCTTGTAGTGCTTATAGTATAAGGTGTGGATCTCCGCAAGATGCTCGTTCGACCTGATGCGCTCGGCCATCACCCTTGCCTTGCCGAGATATTCCATCGCCTTGGCGTCGTTGCCCGTCTCATTGTGGATGCCGGCCAGGGCGATGAGCGAGTTCAGCGCGTGCCAATCATCCTTGGAGGTCTTCATCATCCTGTAGGCTTCCTCGTACTCCGCCGTGGCCTTGCCATATTCCTTGGCCTTCTCGTAGAGTGAGCCGAAATAGGTGTGGCAGAGCGATATGCCGAGCGTGCTGCCCGCCTCCGTGTTCAGCTGCATCGAGCGGCGATAATATGCCCATGCCGAGTCCGTATGCCCCCGATGCTCGTAGATGGAGCCGAGGTTGGCGTAGTTGATGGCCTGTCCCAGAGCGCTATGCAGCTGTCTCTCGCCCTCCAGTGCCATCCGCAGTGTGCTGTCGGCACGCTCGTAGTTGCCGAGTGTCATGTAGATGTTGCCCAGTCCGTTGAGCGACACCACGCGGTTCTTTCGTGCGGCAAACGAGGTGTCGGCGCACTCCTCGCTGAGTTTCAAGGCGCGGTAGTGATATTCCTGAGCGACGTCCAGCACTCCCATCCGCCGGTAGTCGGTGCCGATGTTGTTCAGGGCCTGCACCCATTCCAGCGTGTCGCCGAGAGCTTCAGCCTGCCGCAGCCCCTTGCTGTGGGAGCCAAGCGCCTCCTCGAAGCGGCTCTCGTTGCGCAGTCTCCTGCCCAATTCCCTAAGCGCGACGACGCTGCCGAGCCTGTTCCCCTCACCCTCCAACCGCTTTTGCAGCACCGCAAGCGAGTCCGACCCGCGTACGGCGCGTACGATGCTTTCTGCCTCCCTGCGCTCATCGCCACTGAAGGATGCAGACCCTCCACCGCATGAAACGAACAGGAAACAAATAGGGAAATATGTCGCTAATATGCTTTTAATCAATAATTTATGCCGCCACCCCCCCTGCGAATGTCAATTGGTTCATTGCAAGGTTGTAAAGAGGTTTCAAGAATATTCTCATGGTTCTTCATGTGTATGTATGTGATGTCATTACTGTCCGCTAAAATAACAAAAAGTTGCATTTCCGACAAGAAGTTAAACGTTTTTCGCCTGAATTCCGCAGTTCAACAGTCTGCCAAGTAATCCTTAAAAGGAGTAATAAGTAACACAGTGATAACACGAACGCCCACGCCCCGGCAGCGTTCCCTCCGCGCGCGGAGGTTCAAGGAGGGGCCAAAGACTCATGAAACGGAAAAAATTCATTCCGCTCGCCATCACCATGCTGCTGGCTGTGCCCGCGTTCCTGACCTCATGCCAGGAGGACGCGCCGGAGATCAACTACACGATGAGCGTGTCAGTGGTCAACGACTTCACCAAGGTTGTGGAGGCCATCGACAGGGGCGCCCTCAAGAACGAGGAGGCCATCGCGAAATTCGCGGACGCCATCGACAGGATGAGCTCCGACCAGCAGGCCATCCGTGATGTCCTCGGCTCGGTCAACACCGCCCTCGAGACCAGGCTCGTCGCCCTCGAGGCGGCGCTCAAGGCTCAGACGCTGTCGCTGGTGGACAAGCTGGACCTCCTGGAGGCGGCCGTCAATGCCCTTCCTGACTACGGCTCCCAGCTCGCCGCCATCAGCACGGCCATCGCCAACCTGCCTACCACCAGCTACCGCGGAGAATCCGGGCTCCGCGATGTCGGCAGGGGTTACTACTGGTCGAGTTCGCTCAGCACGGCCTACAGCTACAACGCCCGCTACCTCGACTTCGGTTCGGGCAGACACGACAGGAACGTCAATCCCCCGTTACTACGGATTCTCGGTGCGGCCCGTCCGCCCATAAATTTGTCCTGCCCCCGCGGGCATGACGCAATAGAATCAATATGACTCCCTTCCCGCCAGCCCCGCCGCTGGCGGGATTTATTCATTGGATTTTGTCAAGGAACAAAGACCGAAAACAGATTTGCGCAGGCTCCGCCGCCCGGAGCCTCCCCACGCTGTCTCCGGCTGCGATTATGTCCAGGGTTAAAGGCTGGATAATTGCCCTGCGCGGATCGCTGGCAAAGTCGAGCGGGATTCGGGCTGAACAAAGAGGTGGAGGAGAAAAGGAAGCTAACTTGCAATGTTAAGTGCCACTCTCCGGGCGTGAATCAAAGGAAAACTCGCACGCAGAGTCTCAAACGCTCCTCCACGGGCGGCTTTCAGGGCGAATCCCGCCCTTAGGGTTCACGCAGACACCCCCGGCCGCTGTCCATTTATTTCCCCAGAGCCAGGACGTGACTCTCCGGGCGTGAATCAAAGGAAAACTCGCCCGCAGAGTCTCAAACGCTCCTCCACGGGCGGCTTTCAGGGCGAATCCCGCCCTTAGGGTTCACGCAGACACCCCCGGCCGCTGTCCATTTATTTCCCCAGAGCCAGGACGTGACTCTCCGGGCGTGAATCAAAGGAAAACTCGCCCGCAGAGTCTCAAACGCTCCTCCACGGGCGGCTTTCAGGGCGAATCCCGCCCTTAGGGTTCTACGCATGGATTCCGAGAGCAATTCGTTTTTCAGAAGGGTCGGAGGAAAAACCATAAACAGATTTGCGCAGGCTCCGCCGCCTGGAGCCTCCCCACACTGTCTCCGGCTGCAATTATGTCCAGAGTCAAAGTTCCCCTCTATCCTTGGCCTCCATCAGCGCCTCGTTGCCACGGCTGCGATTATCTCAAGGGTCAAAGGCTGGAAACGGTGCAGGATGTACCAAAGAATATCTGCGTGAATCAAGATAATTTTCTTACATTTCCTCTAAAAAACTGTTCCTTTCTTATTGGACGGGCGTAAAAATCGCAGATTTTTATGTAAGTTTGTCCTCTAAAATTTTTCGGGACATGAACTTCAGCGGAATAATCGTCGGGGCGGCCACGTTCCTTATCATCGGAGTGTGCCATCCTATAGTGATCAAGATGGAATATTATTGGGGCAAGGGGAGCTGGTGGCTGTTTCTGCTTGCGGGGCTGGCCTTTGTCGCCGCGTCCATATTCGTGGATAACGATGTCGTCGCAACAATCCTCGGCGCCGCCGCATTTTCCTGCTTCTGGGGCATCAAGGAGATGTTCGAGCAGGAGCGGCGTGTCCTGAAAGGCTGGTTTCCGGAGAATCCAGCCCGCCATGACTACTACGAAACCATCCGCAAGGCTGACCGTGGTGGTTCGACAGGCCCGTCAACCGCTTCTGCAGGTCATTCAACCGCTCATTCAGGTCATCCAACCGCTTCTTCCGGTCGCTAAGCCCGCAGAAGCAACTTAAGCCCGCAGAAGTAGCTTAAGCCCGCAGAAGCAACTTAAACCCGCTAAGGCAACTTATAAAGAAATATAGTTATCCAACATCATGAATATCAAACTTCTGTCAACATTGGCGATTGCCGCCGGCCTGTCGGGAATGACGGGAGCGTCGGCCCAGAAAAAAGCTATGGACCACGATGTCTACGACTCATGGCAGAGCGTGTCCGACATCCTCAAAAGCGATGACGGCAACGTCCTGGTGTGGAACGTGAATCCACAGGAAGGGGACGGCACCCTCTATGTCAGGAATATGACACCTCAGCGGAAGGGCAGGCCTTCCTGCCGCGAGATAAGCATCCCGCGTGGCTCGCAGGCATCCTTGGATCCTAAGGGCAAGTGGCTCTACCTGCGAATCAAACCTCAGTTCGCCAAGACCCGTCAGGAGAAGATAGACAAGAAGAAGGCCGAGAACATGACGAAGGACACCCTCGCCATCGTTGACCTCACCTCAATGACAGTCAAGAAATATGGTCGTGTGGATTCCTACACCACAGGCTCGCTCGCCAAACCTTACATAGCCTACAAATCCACTTGGAAGCACTACAAGGACACATCCGACAAGAAAGGTACAGACAAGTCCGGACTCATAATCCTGAATCCTGCCACGGACAGGAAAGACACCCTCAAGTACATTGACTCTTACTCTTTTAATCAGGAAGGGACAACTCTTGTGATGACTTCGAAGAAAGACAAGAAGGATTCTCTCTCTGTCACGGCAGTGCTGGTCGCCCATGCTCCGGCGGGCCTTGACACTCTTGTCAAAGGGGCGGAATCATACAGCCGCCTGACTCTGAACGACGCTGAGGACCAGTTGCTGTTCCTTGGTTCCAAGGACAAGAGCAAGAACCGCAACAAGTGTCAAGCCCTCTACCTGACAAGCATTCAAGCGATCAAGACAGGGAAGAAGGCCGCTCCTGTGGCCACAGACAGCACCACCGTCATCAGCAAGGATGGCAAGTGGGCATATTCAACAAAGGAGATAATTGCCGAGGGAACGAAGGTGGAAGGCACTCCTGGCTGGACTCTCAACGAGAACACCGAACTCCGGTTCACACCTGACGGGAAGCGCCTTTTCCTCGGTATCGGTACCATCCGCCCTCCGAAGGACACCACAATCGTGGATTTCGAGACAGCCCAGCTGGACATCTGGAACTGGGACGCCGTCTATACCCCTCCGCAGCAGAGGCTGAACGTCAACAAGACACTCAAGAAGACATATTCAGCCACCATCGACCTCGCCGTGCAGGGAACGATCGTTCCGCTGGCCACCTCCAGGTTCGCAAGCGTCCGCCTCCTCGGCGGCGGCCTTTCCGAATGGGTGCTTGTCAGCGATAACGCCAAGTACGCCCGCACCTCGGTCTGGGACTACAACAACCGCCGCGACATCTCTCTGGTCAACGTCAGGGACGGCTCGTGTAAGGTTGTGGCTGAAGGACTTGATGCCGGACACTTCGACGTGTCCCCGAGCGGAAGGTACCTTGTCTGGTTTGACAACGACGAGATGAACTGGTTCGCCTACAACACAGAGACCGGCGTGAAGGCCAACCTAACCGCCCGGACCGGACTTCCTTTCTACGACGAGGAAGACGACCATCCGACCGCCGCACCGGCGCACGAGTCCGCCCCGAGATGGCTTGAGGACGAGTCCGCTGTCTTCATCATCGACCGCTACGACATCTGGAAGTTCTCCCCGGACGGCGAGTCAGCCGTCAACCTGACCGGGGGAGTGGGCCGCCGGACGCACAACCGCTTCAAGATCGTGGATCTGAAGCCGGACACCAGGAAGCCTAACGAGCGCCGCTGCGGCGTTGTCAGACCGCTTGACCCGAAGCAGACCGTCTACCTGAGCGTCTTCAATGAGGAAAGCCAGGAGAACGGCTTCGGACGCGTCAACCTCGCAAGACCTTCAAAGACTCTTGAATATTTCACCGACGCCGTCACCTACAAGTACGTGGCGGGAGCCGCCGGCACGGACAGGATCTTCTACCAGAAAGGCAACTTCCGCGAGTGCTACGACCTCTACCTCACGGACAACTTCTTCAAGACCTCCACGAAGGTCTCCGCCATCAATCCTCAGATGGCCGGCTACCGCTGGGGAAGCGCGGAACTCTTCCGCTGGAAGGCCTACGACGGCACTCCGCTGAAGGGTATCGTGTACATGCCGGACGGTGTCAAGGAGGGCGAGAAACTTCCGGTGATGATTTATTTCTACGAAAAGAACGCCAACAACCTCTACACGTTCTGGTCGCCGGCCCCGTCCCGGTCGATCGTGAACATCCCTTTCTATACCTCCAGGGGCTACATCGTCTTCGTCCCGGACATCGTCTACAAGGTGGGCCACCCGGGCGAGAGCGCCTACAACTGCATCTGCGCCGGCGCCGAGGCTCTTTGCGAGGCCTACCCGTCCGCCGACAGAAGCAGGATGGCGATCCAGGGCCAGAGCTGGGGCGGCTACCAGACAGCATGGCTCATAACACGTACGAATATGTTCGCGGCGGCAGGTTCCGGAGCACCGGTCGGGAATATGACATCGGCCTACGGTGGCATCCGTTGGGGCTCGGGCATCACCCGCGCCGGACAGTATGAGCATGGCCAGAGCCGTATCGGAAAGAGCATGTGGGAGCCGGGGGCGCTTGACCTTTACATCGAGAACTCTCCGGTGTTCCATGTTGACAAGGTGCAGACACCGGTGCTCATCATGCACAACGACGCTGACGGAGCCGTTCCGTGGTACCAGGGCATCGAGTTCTTCTCGGATCTGCGGAGGCTTGACAAGCCGGCGTGGCTCCTCCAGTACAACAAGGAAGCCCACAACCTCGTTCAGAGGCGCAATTGCAAGGATCTCTCAATCAGGTTGCAGCAGTTCTTTGACCACTACCTGAAGGGAGCTCCGATGCCGGCGTGGATGAAGACCGGTGTCCCTTACGAGGACAAAGGGGAATATTCCGGCTTCGAGAATGCTGAATAGATTTTTGTGAACATCGCTTCGGCAGGTTCTGCGACCGGCATTTCAGGTCGCGGAGCCTGTCGAAGTGACTTATAAAGACCGGTCGCAGAGCCTGTCGAAGTGACATAAATATAAAATATTCAATGACAAAACTAGCGATTTTCGACCTTGACGGCACCCTCCTGAACACCGTCGAGGATCTGGGCAACGCCACCAATTATGCTTTGGAGCAGTGCGGCTTCCCGATTCATCCGAAAGATGAATACTACCAAATGGTCGGCCGCGGAATCTACAACCTCTTCCGCGCCGCCATTCCTTCTGAATATGCCACTGAAGACAACGTACAGAGGATGGCATCATATTTCATTCCCTATTACGACGCTCACAAATGCGATTGCACCAGACCCTATGACGGCATCCCCGAAATGTTGAAGACAATAACAGACAGGGGAGTGCGCCTCGCTGTTGCCTCCAACAAGTATCAGGACGGCGCGGAGAAACTCGTCAGTCACTTTTTCGGTGAATATGACTTTGTGAAGATTCTCGGCCAACGCGACGGCCAGCCGATCAAACCCGATCCCGCGATTGTGGATCAGATTCTGGCTGATGTTCCAAAGGTCGCGAAAGAGCAGGTTGTCTATGTCGGAGACTCGAATGTGGACATGCAGACCGGAGCGAACGCTCAGGTACGCACAATCGGAGTCACTTGGGGATTCAGGAGCAAGGAAGAACTTGCTGCCTACACTCCTTCGGCCATTGTGGATACACCTGAAATCTTGTCAAAAGTGATTTTGGAAGGCTGAATCAGGTTCATTTAAGGTTCATTTTGATGTTGTTATTGAGGTGAATAGAAGATTAGTGCGAGTCGGTTGTGGGGGGTGTAACTAATTGATATTTATATTGTTAGTTCGTATGGGGGGGGGGGGGTGATTCATGATTGTGAAATGCTGTCCGCATATTGAAATTATCTTCACTTCCTCTTGTTTTAGAGTGTGAATTATGCTACTTTTGTCCCGTAAAAGGCAGGTTACGAAAGCGGCTCTTGGATTGGAGTCCTTCGAGATCAGAATTCTTATGCTGACAACCGTAGAACTTACCCTTGCTCATCGGCTGAGGGGATAATTTTCGTATTACATTTTGTAACTGCTTATGCATCTTGTTTTTAACCAATGACACAATTGGCTTTTGATGGGTCTAATCCATTAGATAATGTCAGACTTGCGTATAGTTCGATTCCTAATTGGTATGCGCTTCGCATTTTTTACAATCGGATTGAACCGCTGAGACAAACCTTGGACGTTGCCGCGATCCGCTATTTCTACCCTCATCATTTGGTGGAGAAATGTTCGGATGGTGGTCTTGATTATGTTCAGGAGCCAATTATCAAGTCGTTGATTTTCATAAGATCAACTTGTGAGAGTCTGGACATGATCCGACTGAAACATGTAGGCAGCGTATCTCCGTATTTTGACCATCGGACCCGAAAGCCATTGATCATTCCGGATGAACAAATGGAACCGTTCATAAAGCTCTGCGACATTAAGGACTCGGGTCTTGAGTATCTGGGAGAGGATGGCCCGCAGTTCCACAAAGGTGACCGCGTGAGAGTCATTGACGGCATATTCAAAGGTTATGAGGGTCACATCAAGCGCATCAAACACGACAGGCGCCTTATAGTTACCATTGAGGGTGTTGCCGCTTTCGCAACCAAATTCATTCCTCCCGCTTTTTTGGAGAAAGTGGAGACAGATAAGTAATAGTCTAATAGTCGAATTATAATCTTTCATAAGAATAAGAATATGAAAAGAATTTCACTACTGTTATGGCTTCTGGCCATAGGCATTTTGGCAGTTCCATCCTGTTCTACGCCGAAGGAGATCAGTTACTTCCAGGACCTCGAGTCGGTGGAGGGCCAGCGGATCGGTGGCGCGAAGGGGATCACGGTGCGGCCCAAGGACAAGATCTCAATCATCGTGAACTGCAAGAGCCCCGAGCTGACGGCGCTGTTCAACCTGCCCTACGTGACGCAGCGTCTCGGTGAGAACAGCCGCAGCACGATCTCGTCGGGCTACAGCCAGGGCTACATCTCTGGCTACACGGTGGACGACCGGGGCTGCATCGACTTCCCTGTCCTTGGCGAGGTGGCCGTGGCGGGGCTGACACGCGACGAGATCGCCTCCGTGATCAAGAACGAGCTCAATGAGCAGGGGCAGGCGACGGACGCCGTGGTGACCGTTGACTTCATGAACCTGTACTATCAGGTGCTTGGCGAGGTTGAGAAGCCGGGGCGCTACGCCATCGACAAGGATGCCGTGACGATTCTCGACGCCATCGGAACCGCCGGTGACTTGACCATCTACGGAAAGCGCGAGAACGTGAAGGTGCTGCGCAACGAGAACGGCAAGATGCTGACCTACGAGGTGAACCTCTGCTCAGCCGCCGACCTGATAGCCTCGCCGGCCTACTACATCCGCCAGAACGACGTGATCTACGTCGATCCGAACGACGTGCGGGCAAGGCAGTCCACGGTGAACGGCAACAATGTCCGCTCCACCTCGTTCTGGATCTCGCTGACTTCGCTCGCGGCGTCCATCACCAACACGATCGTGATCATCGCCACGAGGACCGGGTCGGGGAAGTGATCCGCCTTGGAACCTTGTGAAGAAACACTATAACATCAAAGCGATTCAAAATAATGGAGAACAACATCAACACGGATAACAATACCCGGCAGCAGGAGGAGACAGTGCAGATCAGCCAGCTTGTGCGCCGCTGCCTGTCCAGATGGAACTGGTTCGCCCTGAGCCTGGCGGTCTGCCTGGCTTTAGGTGTCCTGTACATCCTCAGGTCAACCCCTACGTACAACACCTCCGCTGACATCCAGATCAAGTCCAACACCAAGGGCGCGTCCATGCCGGGGGACATCGGCGAGTTCGGCAACATGGGCCTCTTCGCCGTCAAGTCAAACGTCAACAACGAGCTGCACGCCTTCGGATCCCCGGACATCATGAGCGAGGTGGTGGCCAGGCTTCGCCTGTACATGAGCTACACGGTGGACGGCACCTTCCACAGGAACGTGCTCTACGGCACGTCGCTGCCGGTCTCCGCCGACCTGCTCGACGTGGACGAGAACGTGGGGGCCGGATTCACCGTCAGCGAGAAGGGCGGAGACATCACCCTGGATGACTTCGTCCATAAGAAAGAGAAGGTCGGCGGCAAGCCTGTCGTGGGACACTACGGCGACACGCTCCAGACCCCTGTCGGAAGGATCATCGTTCAGAAGACGAAGGACTACTACGAGGAGGCGATGAAAAAGCCGGTCAATGTCAGGAAGTCGAGCCAGCGCGGCGTGACACAGTCCTACCTGAACAGACTCCAGGTGAACCTCGCCGACAAGAACTCCGACATCATCGCGCTCTCCATCAAGGACGTGTCCACCCAGCGTGCCCAGGACATCCTGAACACCCTGATCGCCGTCTACAACGAGAACTGGGTGCGTGACAAGAACCAGATAGCGAACTCCACCTCGGTGTTCATCAACGACCGTCTCAGGGTGATCGAGGGCGAGCTGGCGGGCGTGGACTCCGACATCTCCGCCTACAAGTCGGAGAACATGATCCCTGACGTGGGTGCCGCCGCGACGATGTACATGCAGCAGAGCACGGTGCTGAACCAGCAGCTCCTGGACGTGAGCAACCAGCTCTACATGGCGCGCTACATCAAGGACTACATCGGCAAGGAGGACAACCGCAACCAGCCGCTTCCCGCCAACATGGGATTGAGCAGCCAGACGATCGAGAGCGGCATCTCCGAGTACAACTCCAAGATCCTGCAGAGGAACAACCTTGTGGCGAACTCCGGCGAAGAGAACGTGCTCGTGAAGGATCTCGACCAGGCTCTGGCCTCGATGAGGGGGTCGATCTCCCGGTCCATAGACAACGAGATCCTTGCCCTCAACACGAAATACGAGAATCTCCAGGGCACCGCCCGCCAGAACACCGCGCGCATCGCCGCGAATCCTAACCAGGCGAAGCGGCTCCTCTCGGTCGAGCGCCAGCAGACCGTGAAGCAGGCCCTGTACCTCTACCTCCTGCAGAAGCGCGAGGAGAACGAGCTGTCGCAGGCGTTCACCGCCTACAACACGAGGATCATCAAGCATCCGATCTCAGGAATATTCCCGGTCACCCCGCAGTCCATGAAGATCATGATGATGGCGTTTCTCCTGGGTCTGATGATTCCTGCCGGGGTCATCTATCTGCTGATGGCGACCGACACCAAGGTGCGCTCCCGCCGCGACCTCAAGGGAGTCTCCGTGCCTTTCGCCGGCGAGATCCCGCTCTCCGCCGGGGCCGACGCCGTCGTGGTCCGCCAGGGCTGCCGCGACGTGGCCAACGAGGCCTTCAGGGTGCTCCGCACCAACCTCGAGTTCATGATGCGCGAGCCCGGGAGCAAGGTCGTCGCCGTCACTTCGTTCAACCCGGGCTCGGGCAAGTCCTTCGTGTCGTCCAACCTGGCCGTCAGCCTCGCCATCAAGGGCAGGCGCGTGCTGGCCATCGACGGCGACATGCGCCACGGCTCGCTCTCCGAGATTGTCGGCTCGCCGAGGCAGGGCCTCAGCGACTATCTCGCCGGGATCGCCGCCGATGTGCACGACGTGATCGTCCGTCCGAAGGACACGGCGGCGCCCGACGTCCTGCCGGCCGGCGCCATCCCGCCGAACCCGGCCGAGCTGATAGCCGACCGCCGCTTCGCGGACATGGTCGCCGCGCTGAGGGGCGAGTACGACGTCATCATCATCGACTGCCCGCCGGTCGATATCGTCACGGACGCGAGGGTCATCAACGACTATGTGGACAGGACACTCTTCGTCCTCAGGGCCGGGCTGTTCGAAAAGGCCATGCTCCCGGACCTCGACGCGCTCTACCGCAACGGGGAGTACAGGGGACTCTGCTGCGTCCTCAACGGGACCGCGTCCTCCGACGGCTACTACGGGAACTACGGCACCTATGGCCATTACGGTTACTACGGCCACAATGGCGGCTCCTACTACAGCACCGACAACAAAGCCAGGTAAATCCGCCCGCTGACTTCGCCGGCGCACCGGCGAAACCATAACCCAAAACACATATCTTATGCAAAATCTGAAAGAGTTGAGGATCGCCGTGGCCGGTACTGGCTACGTCGGCCTCTCCATGGCCACCCTGCTGTCCCAGCGCCACAAGGTGACTGCCGTTGATGTGATCGCCGACAAGGTCGATAGGATAAACCGTCGCGAGTCCCCGATCCAGGACGAGTACATCGAGAGGTTTCTCCGCGAGAAGCCACTCGACCTCACCGCCACGCTTGACGGTGAGGCCGCCTACAGGGACGCGGACTTTGTGGTGATCGCCGCTCCCACTAACTACGACCCGAAGAAGAACTTCTTCGACACGTCGCACGTGGAGGAGGTGATCGACCTCGTGCTGAAGGTTAATCCCGATGCAGTGATGGTCATCAAGTCCACCGTCCCTGTGGGCTACACCGCCTCTGTGCGGGAAAGGTTCTCGTACAGGGAACGCCTCGCCGACGGCACGATGAGGGTGGTGGTGCCAAACATCATATTCGCTCCTGAGTTCCTGCGTGAGTCCAAGGCGCTCTATGACAACCTCTATCCGAGCCGCATCATCGTCGGCTACGACAGGGGAGACTCCGCTCTCGATGAGGCTGCCGGCACTTTTGCCGCACTCATCAAGGAAGGCTCTCTGAAAGAGGATGTTCCGGTGCTGTTCATGGGTTCCACGGAGGCGGAGGCGGTGAAGCTATTCGCCAACACCTACCTTGCCCTCCGCGTCAGCTATTTCAACGAGCTGGACACCTATGCGGAGATGAAGGGACTCGACACGAGGTCCATCATCGACGGCGTGTGTCTGGATCCTCGCATCGGCTCGCACTACAACAATCCGTCCTTCGGCTACGGCGGCTATTGCCTCCCGAAGGACACCAAACAGCTGTTGGCGAACTACGCCGACGTGCCGGAGAACCTTATCCAGGCCATTGTGGAGTCCAACCGCACCAGGAAGGACTTCATCGCCGACCAGGTGCTCCAGAGGGCCGGCTATTATTCCGAGAACAGCCAGTACGACAGCGCCCGCGAGAAGAAATGCGTGATCGGGGTCTACCGTCTCACGATGAAGTCCAACAGCGACAATTTCCGCCAGAGCGCCATCCAGGGCATCATGAAGAGGATCAAGGCCAAGGGCGCCGAGGTCATTGTCTACGAGCCTACGCTGGAGGACGGCGCGTCCTTCTTCGGCAGCAAGGTGGTCAACGACATCGCCGAGTTCAAGTGCCGCGCCGACTCCATCATCGCCAACCGCTACGACCGCGCCCTGGACGATGTCCGGGCCAAGGTCTACACCCGCGACCTCTTTGAGAGAGACTAACCGCCTACTTCACCGGAATACCTATTAATCAAAATTATTTTCCATAATGCTGTCGATCCGCAAGATAGTTGACTCGTACTTCTCGAAGCGCACGTTCCCGTACTGGTGCGTGCTGCTTCTGGACAGTGCCATTCTGTTTTTGTCCGGAGTGTTCGTCTACTGGTGCTTCAACCGTGGCACCGCCCTTCAGCTGAACTTCTGGCCGTTGACCTACCTGATGCTGCTGTGCGTCGGCGTCCACTTCATATTCTTTGCCATCTTCCGGACATATTCGGGAATCATCCGCTACTCATCGTTCAACGACCTCATCCGTGTGGCGCAGGCGATGGGATGCTCCGCATTGGCGGTGATAGCCGTCCATTTCTTCACGAACAGCTGCCCGTCTCGGGTGTTCGCCCACGTGCAGGTGCGGCATATCCTGATTGCGGAAGCCATCGCGACCGGTTTGATGTGGCTGCTCCGCGTTTCTATCAAATGGGTCTACGACACCTATTTCCGGACGGAGGGTGCGAAGAATGTCTTCATCTATGGCATCCGCGCCGGCGGCATCGGACTCGCGAAGGCGATCCGCAGCGAGAAACCGATGCACTACCGTCTCCGAGGCTTCATCTCCCACGATCCGGCGCTTGGAGCCAACGGCACGCGCCTGATGGGCGAGCCGGTCTACGAGGTTGACGCCAGTCTGCCGGATGTGATCCGCCGCAAGGGGATCGCCGCCGTGCTGGTCGCTCCGGGCAGGATCGACAGGTTCCGTAGCGACACGGCTCTTCAGGACTACATCCTGCAAAGCGGAGCAAGAATATTCTCGGCCAACAATGTCGTTGACACCGAGCATGATGCGATCAAGGGAGCGCCGACCTTGAAGGAGGTCAGCATCGAGGATCTTTTGCCGCGTGACGAGATCCGCGTCGACCTGGAATCCGTGGCCGAGTCCCTCCGTGGGAAGCGCATCCTGATCACGGGCTCCGCGGGTAGCATAGGCAGCGAGATAGTGCGCCAGGTGGTGTCGTTCGGCCCGTCGTCCCTTATGCTGATCGACTCCGCGGAGACTCCGCAGCACGACATCCGCCGGATGATGGCGCGTGACTTCCCGTCTGTGCCATGTGCCACCGTGGTGACGTCGATCACCAAGGCTGACAGGATGGAGAACATATTCAAAACGTTCCTTCCTGAATATGTCTTCCACGCCGCGGCGTACAAGCACGTTCCGATGATGGAGGACAACCCTTGCGAGAGCATCCAGAACAACGTCCTCGGCACGAAGATCCTGGCCGACCTTTCGGTGAGATACGGCGTTCGCCGCTTCGTGATGGTGTCCACCGACAAGGCTGTGAACCCGACGAACGTGATGGGATGCAGCAAACGGATATGCGAGGTCTATGTTCAGAGCCTGAACAAGGCGGAGCGTGACGGCGTGGTGAAGGGGCAGACCCAGTTCATCACCACGCGCTTCGGCAACGTCTTAGGCTCGAACGGCTCCGTGATCCCGATTTTCGAGCGCCAGATCAAGGCCGGCGGCCCGGTGACCGTCACTGATCCCGACATCATAAGGTACTTCATGCTGATCCCCGAGGCCTGCGAGCTTGTCCTTGAGGCCGGCACGAAGGGGGAGGGCGGCGAGATCTTCGTCTTCGACATGGGCAAACCGGTGCGCATCGCCGACCTGGCGCGTCGCATGATCGAGCTGAGCGGGGCGAAGGGCGTGGAGATCAAGTACACCGGCCTGAGGGACGGGGAGAAGCTCTACGAGGAGTTCCTGAGCGAGTCGGAGGCGACGAAGCCTTCGTTCCACGAAAAGATCCGCATCGCCTGTGTCCGTGAATATGACTGGTCCGATGTGAGCCGCGAGATAGACGCCCTTATCGCCCAGTCCCACACCTACGACGACATGGCCGTGGTAGCCTCCATGAAGCGCCTCGTGCCGGAGTACATCTCCAACCACTCCAAGTACACCGTCCTTGACCACAAGGCGTGAGATTGGCTCTGTGCATCATAGAACATTGTTTAATAGGCAGTTTGGAATTATATTTAAAATACATTACCTTTGAAATGATATTTTAGATGCTAACGACTATGCTGTCAAAAAAACTTACCGTTTTACATCCGATAAGGAACCTTCCGACACTTTCCTCAGAGTATTGATGTCACAAGTTGGAACCGATGCCAGGCGCAGCAGCCGAAAGGCCAAGGCTGAACTTTCACGCCGTATGGAGGAGACGGTAAGGATTTGCTCAGAAGAATAGGAATATGTTGAAAAGAAAACCTGTGCTGTGTGTCGTTGCCGGTCCGAACGGATCCGGCAACGACATCCACAACGGTCAGGTTACTCTCCAATGAATTGGCTTCAGATTGCATCTACATCAATCCGGATAATATCGCCCAGAATGTTTTTGGAGATTGGAACTCCAAAGATGCGGTTTTAAAAGCAGCACAAAAAGCCACCGAGTTGAGGTACGACTGTCTTGAAAGGAGAATAGACTTTGTTTTTGAAACGGTCTTTTCCGCGGAGGAAAAGTTGACTTTTCTTCAGAAGGCAAAAGAAGCCGGTTTCTTCATTAGGTTATTTTATGTGTGTACAGATGATCCTGCCATCAATATTCGGCGAATATATCAACGCTACCTTAACGGAGGTCATGAAGTTCCGATGTCGAAAGTGACTGACAGGTACTATAAATCATTGATAAATATGTCCAAAGCGATAAAATTTGTAGTCAGGGCATACATCTACGACAATTCCGTCGATGACCGTGACCCTCAATTATTGTTTAGGACCGAGTCAGGTGTCATGAGGAAGCGTTATACTGATGATTTCCCGGAATGGACGAAACCACTTATCGAATCTCTTATTGTTGAAATTGGCTGATCTTATGTAAGTTGACATTGAAAAGAAATCCGTGAATTTGTATTACGTGCATGAAGACATGGACTTCCATAAATGCAAGATTAATGCCGCAAGATAAAGCAAGCGCTTCCCGTCGCGCTCGAAAGGATAGAGCAAAAGGCGCATTTGGCAACAGTGTGATAAGGAACGGAACATGCAGCCGATGAGATGCCTCCAGAAGAATACGTCAGTTAGTAAGCTAACTTTCTCACCTACAATTCAATACGTGATTACCGTAACTTCAATCGCTCAACCAGTTGCACATAGCCCCAAAATTGGACAACATTGGACACTATTGCAACGCAACTGCCAGACATTTTAAAGACCTATCCGTTATGCGTGTTTCATTGCCCGGTTGTGCAAGAAACCAAGCCGTTACACTCCAAAACCAACCGCAAGATACGAATATTTTTTCAGCCATAAAAGGCCTGTTTCAAAGAAATCGCTGAAATTTCCAAGAAACCGAACGCAATCGAACATTAACGTCCTCCTTCAAGGACACCCTATATACACCGGAAGAAAAAGACCTCAACACCCGTCGAGAACACTTCCAAGATGAGCTCTAGCGCTCACCAAATAAACACAAGAAATTCGTTCAAAAACTATCATATAAATTTCGCGAATATAAATTGTAACATTTCGCACAACAAAAAAGATAAGCAACATAAACCAAATCACCAAATGAAGATAGAGATACATACTCCTGACGCTAAGAAACTAAAAACCAAGATTCTGAAAGATGCTAAAGATGGCGACTTGAGTACTTGGGACTATAGGTCAAACAATGACGATAGCTTCATCACCCACTCTCCAGAGCAATGGGCCGATAAAGTGATATTGGTATTCACACCATCAGATGACAATAAGACGTTATCGGTTGAACCCAGTTTTTGGAAAGGAAAGTATAAGCCCGTTGCCGATGAGATGGGAACAATAATGGGGCGGTTTGCCGAGCGGCTTTGGATCCAGTATCGTGGCGAATATACATCTTTTGAGTCTTTTGCATGATGAATAAACTCGTCATTGCTAACCGTGGCGCTGGGTATATAGGTAAATCATCCTCCGTCAGGTCCGTCTATCAGCTATTGAAGGACAATGGCCATAAACTCCTTGTTGAGGAGTGGCAAGGCGAGGATATCAAAGCCATCTTCGAGATCAATGGCGTCAAAGTCGGTATCGAGAGCCAGGGAGATCCGGATAGTCAGATGGAACCGACAATGGAAGCTTTTGTGGATGCTGGTTGTGAAATCATCGTGACAGCTTGTCGAACCAAATCTTATACTTACGAAAAGGTTTGGAAGTATCTTGGAGAAGAGCACGGCTATAATGTACTCTGGGCTGCCCATTATGTGTTCATGGCTCCTGGAGCCGATGACACCAGAGCCCTCCTCAACTCCCGCTACGCTCACCAAGTGTATCAACTCATTCAGGACAGAATCAACGATGTAATATAATAACCTATGCTCACTGAAATCAAATTGAACGGCTACGCCTCATTTAAGCACGAGACTTGTCTCCAAACAGACAAGCCGATCAATTTTGTGTACGGTCTCAACGGCACCGGCAAGAGCTCCCTCACCAGATATCTTGCTCACAGAGACGATCCCAAGTACGCCCAGTGCAGCATAACCCCGGCGATAGACCCGGACAAAGAAGTAATACTTGTCTATAATCAAGACTACATCAGCGAGACATTCGTAGATAAAGACCGTCAAAACGGAGTATTCACCCTCTCCAAGCAAAATAAGAAAGCTTACGACGCCATTCAAAAAGCCACTCAAAAGCTAGCCGAACTGGACGTGCAGGACAAAGCAATAGAGGAAGCCCAAAAGAAATCAGATGCCACGTTAGGTACAGCAGAATCTCACGCCAAGGATAAACTCTGGGAGCTGAAGACTAAATATTCAGGCGGGGATCGTGTCCTAGACTACTGTCTGGAAGGCTACAAGGGAAGTAAAGCTTCACTTTTCACCAAAATCAAAGATACGGAGATTAAGCCAGATGAAGCCTTGAGACCTATCGAAACCCTCAAGCAAGACCTTATCCAACTTTCATCGGTTGAAGGGAAGTCTTACCCGTTGCTTTCAGAACTTCCTAATCTTCCAATCAAAGAAGAAGACATTGGTCTTCTCAAGAAAGTCATCGTTGGCAACCAAGAAAGTACCATTTCCGAAGTGATGGATGAATTTGCTAACGCAGCGTGGGTAAGAACTGGAATCCAGTATATTGATAAAGATGGCCATCGCTGCCCATTCTGTCATCAAGAAACTATTACAGAAGACTTCCTCAAAGAACTGAAGAACTACTTTGACGAATCCTATGAACACGATATCCAGGCACTGCAACTGCTGGAGCAAACCCTAAATGATACCCTGGCTCGCGTTGCCCCTGATACAAGTTTTGAAGATAACCCGGTTATTGCACCTCTTCGCGAGAAATACCTCATAGCCTTCCAAGACTTCAAGGCATCACTTACGGCAACTCTCGCGACAGTTCGCTTGAAGATTGAACGCCCCAACATTGAGCAAGAATTCTCCTGCTGCCAGGCAGAAGTTGATGCTGTAAATGCCATAATAAAAGAAGCCGACAAGCAGATTACTGTGTTCAATGCCCGTGTTGCAAAACTGCCAGAAGTCAAAGAATCAATCAAGGAAGAGTTCTGGAAGTTCCAGCGTAGAAAATACGATGCCACGCTCTCTGCCTATGATGCAGCCGTGAAAATGCATAAGAAGGATACGACAGATAATAATAAAAAAAAGGAAGATGTAGAGAAGCAGAGGAAGCAGCAGCGCTCCATCATTGCTGCCAACCAGAAGGATGTTGTCAACATAGATGAGGCCATCACTCATATTAACAACAACCTTCAGAGTATAGGCATTACGGATTTCCACATCGTAAAATGTGAAGAGGAGAATGCTTACCGAATCTCTCGTGCCGAAGAAGGAGAGGAAAGAGTCTTTAATACGCTGAGTGAAGGAGAGAAGATGCTTATTAGTTTCCTTTACTTCATTGAGACTTGCACTGGTCGTAAAGCCGCAGATGAGCCGGAGAAGAAGAAGATCATTGTCATTGATGACCCTATTTCCAGTTTATCCCACATTCACATTTTCAATGTCGGCCGCCTCATATTAAATACTTTTATTGTTGATCAACCGTTCGAGCAGGTCTTTATCTTAACGCATAGTCTATATTTCTTCTATGAGGTCGTAGATGCAAATCATAAGAGACGGAAGCAGCAACAAAAGCTTTTTCGCATTTCAAAAAATGCAGATGGAAGTGAATTAGAGGAGATGCACTATCATGAACTTCACAATGATTATGAGACATACTGGAGCATAATCAATGATCCTAATCAGCATCCTGCTTTGATAGCCAACTGTATGCGCAATGTTTTGGATTATTATTTTGGGTTTGTTGAACGGCTGGAGTACCATAGCTTATTTGAACTTCCCGAGCTAAGCGAGCCTCGCTTTGCAGCATTTGATCGGTTTATGAATCGCGAGTCTCATTCAATCGGTGAGAATATTATTGATATCAAAGAATTTGACTATAATTCGTTTCGTGATGCTCTTCGCCTAGTGTTTAAAACGAAAGGACATGAAAAGCATTTCGATTTGATGTCAACAATTGGTGTTGTCAAATAACAGAATTGTGAACGATACAAAATATTAACAATCAATATATTATGTCAATTTTCAAAGATAAAACCCTCCTCATTAGCGGAGGTACGGGTTCTTTTGGAAATGCCGTTCTGAAGCGTTTCCTCCGCACAGATATTGGCGAAATCCGCATTTTTTCCCGTGATGAGAAGAAACAGGATGACATGCGCCACGAGTATCAGGCGAAATACCCTGATGTTGCACACAAGATAAAATTCTACATCGGCGATGTCAGAAGCTTGGAAAGCGTACGCTCGGCGATGCCAGGCACAGATTACATCTTCCATGCAGCCGCCCTCAAGCAGGTCCCTAGCTGCGAATTCTTCCCGATGGAAGCAGTGAGGACCAACGTGATAGGCACTGACAATGTTCTTACGGCAGCTATCGAAAACAATGTCGGAGCAGTCATCTGTCTCTCTACCGACAAGGCGGCCTATCCGATCAACGCTATGGGCATCACCAAGGCCATAGAGGAGAAAATCGCTGTCGCCAAGAGCCGTAATTCGCACAACACAAAGATCTGCTGCACGCGTTACGGCAATGTCATGTGTTCTCGTGGTTCCGTGATTCCTCTATGGATCGAGCAGATCCGCAGCGGCAACCCTATCACTCTTACGGAGCCTAAGATGACACGTTTCATCATGTCCCTCGAAGAGGCTGTGGACCTGGTGCTTTTCGCATTTGAGCATGGCCACAATGGCGATATTCTCGTTCAGAAAGCTCCGGCATGCACCATCCAGACACAGGCAGAAGCTGTCTGCGACCTTTTCGGCGGCAAGAAAGAGGACATCAAGGTCATCGGCATCCGTCACGGCGAGAAGATGTACGAGACACTCCTTACCAAGGAAGAATGCGCCAAAGCCGAGGATATGGGCAACTTCTACCGTGTCCCGGCAGACAACCGCGACCTGAACTATGACCAGTACTTCACCAAGGGTGATGTAAAACGTGCCACCATAGAGGAGTTCAATTCTGACAACACATACCGTCTGAACTTGGAAGAGACCAAGGCCAAGATAGGTGCCCTTGAATATATCCAGAACGAATTGAACGGAGTTGAAAATCTCGCGAAATAATGAAGATTCTGGTTACCGGCGCCAAAGGATTCGTGGGAAAGAACCTTTGCTGCCAACTGAACAACATAAAAGAAGGCAAGGCCCGCTGCTATGGAGACCTCCAGGTCGATGAAGTATTTGAATATGATATTGATTCGACTCCAGAGCAGCTGGACAACTGGTGCGGCGAATGCGATTTCGTCTTCAACCTCGCGGGCGTGAACCGGCCGAAGGACAATGACGAGTTCATGAAGGGCAATTACGGTTTCGCATCCACGCTGCTCGATACATTGAAAAAGCACCACAACACTTGTCCTGTGATGCTCTCAAGCTCACAACAAGCCTCATTGACAGGACGTTTCGGCAACAGCGAATATGGCAGGAGCAAGAAAGCCGGCGAGGACCTTTTCCTCGAATACGGCAAGGAGACCGGTGCGAAAGTGCTCGTCTATCGTTTCCCGAACCTTTACGGAAAATGGTGCCGTCCGAACTACAATTCGGCCATCGCCACGTTCTGCAACAATATCGCCAATGACCTCCCTATCCAGGTCAATGACAGAAGCGTACAGATGGAAATCCTCTACATCGACGATCTGGTCGAGGAGATGATCTGCGCGCTCAAAGGTCAGGAACATCATTGTGAATTCGAGGGACTTGACGTACTGCCGTCCGCCGAAGGACGTTATTGCTATAGTCCTGTCACTCACAAGACTACGCTTGGAGAAATCGTCGATACCATATATGAATGTGCACGAGCAGTGCGTGCCGTGCCGGATTCTGCGGAAGGACCTTCGACGGCTCTCGAAATGCCGCAAGACAGTCTGCGTTATCGCCTGATGTCCACATTCTTAAGTTATCTTCCGAAGGAGAAGGCTATCTTCGATTTGAAGATGAACGAGGATCAGCGCGGGTCTTTTACCGAGCTGGTACACACGCTGAATTGCGGTCAGGTAAGCATCAACATTTCCAAGCCGGGCATCACGAAAGGCCAGCATTGGCACAACTCTAAATGGGAGCAGTTCATCGTGGTTTCCGGCCACGGCCTGATCCAGATGCGCAAGGAGGGAAGTGACGAGGTCATTGAATATGAAGTCAGCGGTGACCGCATCCAATCCGTCATCATGCTGCCTGGCTACACGCACAACATCATCAATCTCTCCCAGACCGAAGACCTCGTGACCGTAATGTATTGCAACGAAGTGTTCAATCCTGAAAGACCAGACACATATTTCGATAAAGTGGAGAAATAAGGAAATGGAAAAGACACCTAAATTCGATTATTCAGATATTCACTGGAAGGAGAGCGGCAAACTCAAGCTCTGTATCGTAGTAGGTACGCGCCCTGAGATTATCCGCCTGGCGGCGGTCATCACCAAATGCCGCCAGTATTTCGATGTCATCCTCGCCCATACAGGCCAGAACTACGACTACAACCTGAATGGCATCTTCTTCAGAGACCTTAAACTCGCTGAACCAGAAGTCTATATGGATGCAGTCGGTGACGACCTCGGCGCGACGTGCGGCAACATCATCAACTGTTCATACAAGCTTTTCGCCCAGGCCAAACCGGACGCAGTGCTGGTTCTCGGCGACACGAACAGCTGTCTCTCTGTCATTGGCGCGAAACGTCTTCACATCCCGATCTTCCACATGGAGGCCGGCAACCGCTGCAAGGACGAGTGCCTCCCGGAGGAGACGAACCGCCGCATAGTGGACATCATCTCGGATGTCAATCTGGCATATTCAGAACACGCGAGAAGGTACCTCGCCGAGTGCGGCCTGCCGAAGGAGCGGACCTACGTGACCGGCTCGCCGATGGCCGAGGTGCTGCACCAGAACCTCGCCGAGATCGAGACCTCGGATATTCATAAGCAGTTGGGGTTGGAGAAGGGAAAGTATATTCTTTTGTCCGCCCACCGCGAGGAGAACATAGACACCGAGAAGAACTTCCGGAGCCTCTTCAATGCGGTAAACGCGATGGCAGCCAAGTATGACATGCCGGTTTTATATTCATGCCACCCGAGGTCCCGCAAACGCCTGGAGCAGAGCGGCTTTAAGCTCGACCCACGTGTCATCCGGCATGAGCCTCTCGGATTCCACGACTATAACTGCCTCCAGATGAACGCCTTCGCTGTGGTCAGCGACTCCGGCACACTCCCGGAAGAAAGTTCATTCTTCACCAGCGTAGGCCATCCGTTTCCTGCCATCTGCATCCGCACCTCAACCGAGCGTCCCGAGGCCCTCGACAAAGCTGGATTCATTCTATCAGGCATCGACACCAATGGTCTGCTCCAGTCTGTTGAGACTGCCGTAGAACTTGTGAAGAATGGTGACTACGGCACACCGGTTCCAAACTACACAGACGAGAATGTCAGCACAAAAGTCGTGAAGATAATTCAGAGCTATGTGGGAGTGGTTAACAAGATGGTTTGGAGGAAGTTCTGAGCCACCGGCAGCCATTATGCACCCAATGAGTGCAATATTTGACTTGATTCTGCACTCATTGAGTACAAATTCAGTATCTTTGTAAAAAGCATAGAATATGGCAAAAATCAAAATTCAAAATTTTGGATCGCTCAAGGAAAATAATTCTTGGATTGACCTTGGAAAAGTAACCATTTTCATCGGAAATCAAGGGTCGGGCAAGAGCACGATTGCTAAACTCATCTCGACTTTCACCAGGATTGAAAAGGCCTTGAACCGAGGCGACCATGACATTAAATTCTTCGAGAGAAAATCTAAATTCAAGAACACTTTCTTGTCATATCATCGCATCCAGAACTACATAAAACCGGACACTGACATCCAGTACGAAGGGATTTCACATAAATTTCACTATGCTGAAGGCGTGCTTCACATCACTCGGTTCGCAGAAAGTGCTGAACTGCCTCAGATCATGTATGTCCCTGCAGAACGCAACTTCCTGTCATACATAGAATCATTCAAGGAACTGAAAGTATCATCTCCGTCACTACGGGAATTCCGCGATGAATATAAAAATGCTCAGAAATCAATAAAAGGACAGTTTGAACTTCCCGTAAACGGCACGAGTCTGGAATATGACCGACAGAACGACATCCTGCACCTGCGTGGAGAGAACTATAAGCTTCGGCTCAGCGAAACATCAAGCGGCTTTCAGTCTCTCGTCCCACTATACCTTGTTTCTATGAATTTGGCTCAGTCTGTATTGCATGGCAGCGATCACACTACCATGACGGAAAATGAACGCGAGCGTTTCAGGAAACTCATATCAGATATCGTCAACAATCCTACATTTTCAGAAGACCAGAGACGCAGTGCAATGAATGCAGTCTCAGCCCGATTCACAAAGACAGCTTTCATAAACATCGTGGAAGAGCCGGAACAAAACCTGTTCCCTACCTCACAGTGGGATATGCTTGCCGGACTTCTCAAGATCAACAACATGAGTAGTGGTAATAAACTTATCATGACAACGCATAGCCCCTATATCATAAACTACATGGCACTGTTCATCAAAGCTTATCAGATAAACAGCATGGCATCATCTCCTGAAAAAGAGCAAGACTTGAACAAGATTGTACCGGCAGAATCGCGCCTATCTCCAAATCAACTTTTCGTCTATGAACTGGACGAAAAGACAGGGCTCTATTCCAGACTTGAAGACTATAACGGCATGCCTTCGGATGAAAACTATCTAAACAACGGATTAGCCGAGAGCAATGAAAAATTCGCAAAACTCTTGGAACTGGAGGACACATGCAGGTAGATTTTTTCGACAATCCACATAAAGCCATGACTGATAGTCCGAGATTCGGGCTATGCGATGATGTTGCAGCCGAGAACTGCCCCAAGAATCCTGCATACTTGGATGAATCTTCCCCGATGAAATGGACTGCCGTTGTAACTAATAGAGAAAGGAAACACGCAACCTTTTATCCGATAGATAATTGTATCGAGATATTACGCCCAGACGAGAAATGGACAACCGCTGTGATGGGATGCTGAACTATGACTCGAATCTGCTGTTCGTCGAACTGAAAGATAGAATATCCACACATGGATGGGTAAAAGACGGTCTGAACCAGTTGAAAGTGACGATACAGAACTTCAAGAAGTATCACGATACAGGGGCCTACGGCAGCATCAAGGCTCAGTTATGCAACAAGCAGCGTCCAGCAGCCGTAGTCGCCTGCAACAAAGAAATAAGCAATTTTAAGGACGAGACAGGATACATAGTGAGAGTGGACAGGAACATCACAATATAGCATACGCCACCAGCTCGCTCCATACAAGCCGAATGCAGACAGTCTGGCGTTAGTGGTCAAATTTTGGACCCGGAGAAAAGCCCCTTACCTTAGCCGGAAAAACGAGACCAATGTACAGCAGCGAAGACTTCTTCGAGGACGTGGTGACAGGCGGCAGGAAGCGTCTTGGACACCTGAGGCTTTCATCGCATGCTTGGAATTGTCTTAAAATACATTATCTTTGTGAAAAACATGATGATATGATCACGAATTTTGATCAACTTGATTTTGCCACATATTGCATCGGATGCTTGTCAATGAAGTTGTCATTGCCTCAACCCGATGTCTATCGTCGTTTGAAGAGTTCCGGCATTCTTGATGATTATATTGTCAAAGGTTATGACATACTTCATACCTTCAGCCGAGAGTACTTGATGTCCGACCTCATCTCCTACATGAAAGATAAAGGAGTGCTGTCATGATAGTCTTCCATTCTTCTCCATGCATCGTGAACCATCCGGATGTCTCTTTTTCAAGAGACTATCTGGATTTTGGCAAGGGCTTTTATGTCACGACTATAGAGGAGCAGGCGCGGAAATATGCCAGGCGGTTTTTATTAAGAGGTATGAATGCCTACTTGAACAAGTATGAACTTTCTGATGACCTGCGAAATTACAATGCACGTTACTTCGATTCGTATGACGATTCATGGTTGGATTTTGTGGCGTTATGCAGAGCCGGAAGAGATAAGTCAGACTACGATATTGTTACGGGTGGAATCGCAAACGATAAAGTGTTCAGAACGATAGACCTGTTCTTCTCCGGCGAGATCACAAAAGACGAGGCCTTGCGAAACCTGCTTTACGAGACGCCCAATGTTCAGATTTGTCTAAGGTCGCAAGAGCTTTTGGATGCGGAACTTACATACATTTCAAGTGAGGAGATCAGATGATTGACGCAAGTAAACAAATCGTGCTTCAGGCAAAGTACGCAAGAATAATTTCACTGATTGCCACTAAGTCAAACATCACTCTTGACCAAGCGATGGAACGATTCTATGGTTCAGAAGTGTTCCTCTTGATACAAGATGGTGTTGCCGATCTGCACTGCCGCAGCGACCAATATCTGGCCGATGAGGTTTGTCGTGAGAAACTTAAACAATAGATGATTGTCCGGATGCCCTTTTTCTCTAGTACGCGTCCACATTTCCGCATTGAGTTCTGAACAAGTCTGCGCATCTTTGTCTCAAACCAAAAACAGAGTCAAAGATGAAGGAAGATCCAACAATCAACTACGCGTTCGCGCTCAAGCACTACAACCAGAACGGCCGTGGCCGCTCGATGAAGAAGTTCTGCGAGGAGGAGGGGTATGACTATGAGAAGTTCATGCAATATTCACGCAGGGGCCAGAAAGATTACAGCGTCCTCAAGGAGGCCGACGATTGCCAGTCGTCTGGCGGGTTCATCCCGCTGGTCGTAGACAGAATGCCGGAAGGAGGCCTCGGCATCCGCGACGTGCGTGTGCGGTTCACGAATGGTATGGATCTGTCGCAGTGCGAGGGCGACATCAGCGAACTGTTCGGCATGGTCAGGAAGATGCTTGGATAGTGGCGCCATGGTGACGATGTCAAGTGAATATTCCATCTACCTGTATTGGGAGAAGGTGGACCTGCGCAAGGGAATATCCGGCCTGAGCGGTATCGTCCGCGATGAGATGAGGCTTAATCCGAACACCGCGAAGAGCGTCTACGTGTTCAGCGGCAGGAACTTCGTGCGTAAATCAGAGCGTAACGCCGGCCGAGGCAAGGATGACGAGGGGCTTTCAGTTCGCAGAGAGACTTGCGCAACGCCTTAAGCCGGGGGAACATGGCGGACATAATGAGGAGGATAGAGGAGCGTCTGGAGGTGTTCCGGAAGTCTGACTTCGCGGGCTGCGGCGAACTGTTGAGGAAGGCCCTGAAATATGCGATAGGCGAATGGCCTGCGATGAAGAGGGTGCTTGAGTGTGGTGACGTGGAACTGTCGAACAACATCAGCGAGCAGATGATGCGTCGGATAAAGATGAACCTGAAGAACGCCGGGAACATCGGAAGCGAGAGGTCGGCCAGGCACAACGCGTTCATGTACTCGGTGATCGAGAGCTGCAAGATGGTGAGGCGTAACGTGGAAGATTATCTGAGATCCCTTTTGGAACGTCTTCGTTCTGCAAGGGACGGCGACGACCTGACGAACTGCCTGCCTTGTTATCTGCCCGCATAGCAGAAAAATCAAAATAATCGAAAAAATAAGTTTAAGGAAACCGCTAAAAATCAGCGGCAAGCGTCAGTTCGCGGAAAAGTGGACGCGTACCAGTAGAACTACTAAAGATATTTTAATTAATGTCAAATACATCACAAAATAGAAACTCAATAATAGCTAAGAACACTATTTTTCTTTACTCCAGGATGATACTGCTGATGGCGGTGTCTCTTTATACTAGTAGGGTTGTATTGTCTACTTTAGGTATTGATGATTATGGAGTCTATAATGTGGTTGGCGGATTTATCGGAATGCTTTCATTCCTCAATGGGGCTATGAGTGGGAGCACTCAACGTTTCATCACAGTCGAGTTAGGTAAAGGAAATGAAGTTGCGCTCAAAAGAGTGTTATCTAATTGCGTAATTACTCATGCAATAATTGCACTCGTTGTTTTTCTCCTTGCAGAGACTTTGGGGTTATGGTTTGTATTGGAGAAGATGGTTATTCCGGCAGGTCGTGCAAGTGCTGCAATGGTTGTGTATCAATGTTCTATCATTACTTCACTTGTCCAAATTATGAGTTATCCATATAATGCAGATATAATAGCTCATGAGAAGATGTCTGCTTTTGCATATATTTCAATATATGAAGCATTTGCGAACTTAGGTGTGGTTTTTTTGATTAGAGTTGGCAATTTCGATCGTCTTATGCTCTATGCAATAACGCTTCTGATTGTTAAAATTTCAGTGATACTAATTTATAGAGTTTATTGTAAACGTAATTTTGCAGAGGCTTCAGCTACAAAGAGGTATGATAAAACTATCATTAAACAGATTTTTGCCTTTACTGGATGGAACTTGTGGGGAGGTATGGCTGGTTCGCTTTTAGGGCAGGGAATTAATGTGCTCCTCAATATATTCTTTGGACCAGCGGTTAATGCTGCTCGCGGAGTTGCTGTGCAAGTTCAGTCAGCTGTGCATATGTTTGCTACCAACTTTCAGATGGCAATGAATCCTCAAATTATGAAGACTTATGCGGCAGGAGAACTAAATGTTATGCATTCTCTCGTTTTCAGATCTGCTAAGTTTACGTTTCTCTTACTTATATGTATTATGCTACCATTAGCTATGGAAATTGATACAGTTTTGAAAATATGGCTTAATGAAGTTCCAGAGTATACAAATATATTTGTGTGTCTAATGTTAGTGATATGTATGATTGATTCAGTTTCTAATCCCTTTATGACATCTGCTGCAGCAACAGGGAAGGTGAAAGTCTATCAAGCAGTTGTTGGAGGCATTCTTATCTCTATAGTCCCAATTGCATATTTTGTGTTGAAGTTGGGGGGAAATCCGTATTCTGTTTTTCTTGTTCATATTGTTGTCGCATTGATTGCATTTGGAGTTAGATTATATATCGTTAAAGGTTTAATTAATCTTTCTGTGCGGAGCTATTTGTCTGAAGTCATTCTTCCATGCCTATTAGTACTGGTTCCATCTGCTATATCATCCATTTTGTTGAAGAAATATATGCCAGATGGAATAATTTATTCATTAATTAAAATTGTGATTATCGCAATTGTTACCGTCGCGTTCTCTGTATTTTTGGGCATGACCAAAGGTGAGCGTAACTTTATTGTTAGTAAAGTAAATAATAGACGATGATTCAAATTCTTGATAAGCGCAAATGTTGCGGTTGTAGTGCTTGCTCGTCAACTTGTCCAAAGCGGTGTATACAAATGGTAGAGGATGAGGAAGGCTTCCTTTATCCTCAAGTAGATGAGGCTGTCTGCATAGATTGCGGGCTTTGTGAAAAAGTTTGTAATGAGTTGCAGCCTTATAAAACAAGGAAACCTCTTAAGGTTCTTGCAGCTATGAATATGAATGACGCAATTCGTCAGAAATCGTCATCTGGCGGAATATTCTATTCTCTTGCCGAGAAAGTAATTAGTGGTGGTGGTGTGGTTTTTGGCGCTCGCTTTGATGATAACTGGCAAGTTGTAATAGACTATTCGGAGAACTTAAATGGTGTTGAAGCCTTTATGGGATCTAAATATGTTCAAGCTCGAATTGAAAGTGCATACAAAGATGCGAAGCAATTCTTGCAGAAGGGACGTCTAGTGCTTTTCTCAGGTACGCCTTGTCAAGTAGCTGGTCTTTATAAATTTCTTCAGAAGAAGTACGACAATTTACTAACTGTTGATTTTATTTGTCACGGCACCCCAAGTCCTAAAGTATGGCGAATGTATCTTGATGAGGTGTTGGATAATATCAAGTTTATAAAAAACATATCCTTTAGAAATAAAATCTATGGCTGGCGACATCTACATTTTTCAGTAGACTATGACGAAAAGGGTAATTCGATCTCATTATTGAACTCTGCTTATAAGAATCAATATATGAAAGCATTCCTTGCGGATTTAATACTCCGACCATCATGCTCGTGTTGCGCTGTAAAATCTTTTAGCAGTCAAAGTGACATAACTTTAGCCGATTTTTGGGGAATATGGAACGTCAATCCCGAAATGAATGACGATAAGGGTACGACTATGTTGTTTATCAATACTAAAAAAGGTCTTGATGCTCTTCCTGAGGACGGATTAGTAAAGTATGCAGAGTCTAGTTATGAAACTGCGTTAAAGTATAATAAAGCTTGCGAGGTATCAGTTGCTCCAAATCCAAAGCGACAAATCTTTTTTAAGCAGTTAAAAGATACACAAAGCGTTGCATTTCTAATTGATACTACATTGAAACGTCCTTTTCTTTTGCGCACCCGTGACGGGATTAAGTGTCTAATTAATAGGATATTACGGGGGGGCAAAAGGTATTATGATAATCTTTTTTATATAAATAACCCTTCTATTGTTTCAATTTCGTTTCGTAACAAGGAAAATGGGTGGAGGGGCTATAAATTTGAAATAGATATTATCGACACGAAAGCATAATGGTAGTTTTCCCCTTTTCATTTGGTCTAAGCAAACGTGACTATCTTGCGATGCTATGCCCTACAGGAATATTTTGTAAATAGGAGCATGAGTTGGAGGTAATTGATTGTAATCCATTTCCCGAGTTTGATTTTTATGACCGATACATTTTGATGTTGAAAAAAACGAGTTGGTCAGAATAGCGAAACTGCTCCATCTCCGCGGAGATTGCATAGGACTTCGGTCTCATTAGGAAAAGCATGATTCCGAAGCTGGGACGCAAGTCATTCTTTTTGCCTGGAAGGAAAAGTGACTCTGATGATCATGAAGATCCACAAGAGACCGATTGGGATAGATGTGAAAGAGGTCGTCCGTTCAGTGAAAGGATAAAACTTGCCAGAAGTGAGGGCGCTTGTAAATGTCTCTCCTGGACGTGGAAATTACGGGATTGGTCGCTGCTTAGCATCGATTGAAAACATTTACGATGATTACTGGACTAAGAATTGGCTGATATTGAGCCATTTTTTATTTTGTTATGTGCTTGGTTATTATTTAAATAGTAAGATAGAATGAAAGTTGGAATATTGACATTTCACTGGGCAACTAACTATGGGGCCGTGCTACAATGCTGTGCTTTACAAAATTTTCTTGAAGCATTAGGGAATGAGGTGCAGGTTATCAACTATAAGCCCAAACAGTATGATGATAACATATATACATTTTTACGTTTACTCAAATTTAAAAATTTAACTAAGTATATTAATGAGAAAAAGAAAGAGAAAGCATTGGAAATATTTCGTACAAAATATATTAGCCGAACAAGGAGGTTCTATTCTTATAAGGATTTAAATCCGTTTGTATCCCAATTTGAAGCTATAATATCTGGAAGTGATCAAGTAGCTAATCCTTCTTTTCTTTTGTCTGGTGAGGGGGAGGGAATTGTATCTCCTACTTATTTCCTTGGATTTCCATTCTATGGATTACGTATTGGTTATGCGTTGAGTTTTGGTTGTGTTTCTTATCCTAAAAAGGCGTGTAAAATTGCTGCAAATTATATAAAAAAATTCAACATAGTAACAGTGCGAGAAAAAACGGGTATCGATATATTGAAATCAATGGGAAGAGATGACGCAAAAGTAGTTCCAGATCCTACTATTTTAATGCCTTCTGAATTTTATCAAGATTTGGCGGATAAGTCAAAAAAAACTTGTAATTCTTATATATATAGTTTTTTTATCAGATACATAAATGATAGAAAAGTGGCCATAAATAAAATGTTGAACAAAAACAATATTTTATGGAATAATGATGATAATGATTATTCCATGGAAGGTTGGTTGGGCAATATTAAACATGCAGAGTTTGTTATCACAGATTCTTTTCATTGTGTAGTAATGTGTTTAAAATTTCATGTTCCTTTTGTTGTAATAACAGAAAAAGAAGGAAATGTCGGAATGAACGACCGTCTTTATACCCTTTTGAGAAAATGTGGCTTAATAAAATGTATACTGCATAAATCGCTGATTGGTAATATTATAAATGTATTAGCAATGAACGTAAAATGGGAAGAAGTAGATTCCGCTCTATCAGAATACTGTAATGAAGGAAAGTCCATTTTGGAGAGATATTTAAAATAAGATTACATAATGTACATATTAGTTGCTATAAGTTTATTTGTTATGCTATTAGCATTCTTAGAACATACTAAGAAGTGTAACAATGGGCTTGCGCTTGGCTTCATAGTACTTACAATAATTATGGGGTTAAGGTTTGATTATGGGAATGACTTCATTTCATATTCTATAAAATTTGTTCAAGACAACGACATCTCTTTCTCATTGTCAGATTTGCTGAAAGGTGAAATTGAAGACCCGTTTTGGTTTTTATTGAATAGATTATTTGGCTGTTTAGGTTTCCAGTGGTTGGTGGCCTTTGTTACAATTGTTAATAGTTTGGCATACTATTTCCTCATAAAAAAGGAATTACCATCTCATTTATGGCCGTTTGGTTTGTTTGTTTATTTCTTTACTGCATCTTTTTTTCCAATGGAGTTGTCCATGATGCGACAGGGTTTAGCCATGGCTTTTATAGTGTTAGCTGTGCCATATATAATAGATAAAGAAAAAGTACGACCTCTTGTATTTTTAGCTTTAGCATTGGGTACTCATAGTTCAGCTTTAGTATGTATACCTTTTATTCTATTGCTGTATTTGGATTTTATAAAACGGAAAAAAGTAGTTGCTTTAGCTTTCTTTGGACTATTTATTATGTTTTTTGCAGCCAAAGATTTTATTCTAAATATAATGTCATCAACACTTAACTCTTTTGATGCCTTGGAAAAGTTCGATGACAAATATCTTTTGGGCAATAAATATGAGGCAAGCGCTGCTAAGTCAATGTTTGGATTGATTATGTATTTCTTTCCAGTAGTAGTGTGTTTGAAGTCTTTAGTATCTTGTCATGACGAAAGGATTGTTAAGTACTCTATTTTATACATATTTGGAACGTTCTTGTTTCTAACAGATCAGATTATACCTATGATGGGGCGTTTAGCATGGTATTTTACTATATTTTCAATAGTGGCATTGCCATATGCTTTTGAGAAAATAAGTATAAAACAACTAAAACCATTGCTCATTATATTCTTTATCGTATTAACGTTAAAAGAATACAATGATTTCTTTCACGCGGATAATTGGAAAGATTCATTTCTCGAGTTCAAAACTATTTTTGATAAATGATATTAAATCTCTCGGTTTATAGCAACTATAGAACTCATATAATGGGATTAGCTGCAATAATGATAATCATCTGTCATATTCGAGGAATAGATTACTCTCGAGTTCCAGTGATTGAGAAATATTATGGCTTGGTAATTATGGCATTGAACTTTTCATGTTTGATCGCATATAATTCCATGAATTATCGAATAAATTAATATTCAAGTTAGAGTAATAATGTCAAATTTTTATTTTCTGAATTATTCATATAATCCAAATACGGCAGCCACAAATAGAATGCTTGCATATGTGAAAGGACTTTCGGAGTTAGGAGTGTCAACGAATGTGTTGTTTTTCTTGACAGACAAAAGAAAAAGCAAAATCGAAAATAAGTTATCCCATATAAATATTGAGTATTACTGGGATAAATGGTATTATGTAAACAATAAATATCTAAAGCATTTATGCTATGCTTTATTTGTCTTGTCATTTTTTTTGAGAGTGAAGGCAGGAGATACTGTCTATATGTATAATATGGCAGACATGCTTCATTTCTTATTAAAGAAGAAAGGAGTAAGAGTGTTTGTGGAAAAAACCGAACATCCAAGTATGTACGCGCTTGGAAGTAAGGTATATCATCCATCAATATCTCAATATTTCAAAGATTGTGCAAAAGCCACGGGGATTATAACAGTTTCGACATCACTGAAACATTTGTTTTTAGAAAACGGGGCTAATTCAAAGCGAATTTCAATTGTCAACATGATTGCAGATGAAAATCGGTTTATAAACATATCGCCTCAAAAAAAAGCACATCCATACTTCGCATATTGCGGAACTATTTCAACATATAAAGACGGAGTAGACATCCTTTTGAAAGCATTTCACGCTGTCATAAAAAAACATTTAAATGTAGAGTTGCGAATAGCTGGGACTTTTGCCAACGAAGAAGATGAAAGAACTTTAAGGAATATTGTTACAGATTTAGGCATGTCAAGTAATGTTCTCTTTATGGGAGTAGTAACCGCAAAGGATATGCCGTCATTTTTAGCTAATGCTGAAGCTGTTGTACTATCACGTCCAAATAATATACAAGCCCAAAACGGTTTCCCAGGAAAACTTGGAGAATACCTTCTTTCAAAGTCACCTGCTATAGTTACAGCAGTTGGAGACATACCTTTGTTTGTGAAAGATGGCATAAATGGTTTTGTGGTTGAACCAAACAATGAAGAAGCTTTTGCAGAAAAAATGAATTGGATAATAGAACATCCCACAGAAGCGAAAAAGGTAGGTGAGGCAGGAGCATATCTCGCCCATAAAGAGTTCAACTATCTCAAAGAGACAAAAAAACTTGTTGATTTTATGAATCAATAGTTCGTTAATTCTTCCAGTGCCTAAGCGGCCCTGGCAGTAAATAAAACCAGTTCTTTGAAAAGTTTG
>ENA-UONW01000827-UONW01000827.1-human-gut-metagenome-genome-assembly--contig:-CS52-NODE-827-length-43180-cov-6.072696_pt1 | contig 43180 bp, 29 predicted proteins | sample MGYA00242463_ERZ724010 | MGnify/ENA metagenome assembly ERZ724010 | reverse complement strand
GAGGGAATGTTTTCCGCTTCTGGCATCGCCGGTGTTGAGCGCCAGCGGAAAATCCCCGTAATATTGATAACCTCGCGGCGGGGTGAAGTAACGCAATCCGGATTCCATCGACGGGTTGTTCAGCAGATTTCTGCCGGGCCCCGGAATGACCCGCTGATCGTTGTTTGCTCCGAAATCGACTCCACCTGCGATAGATGCCGCAGGGGTTTTCCCAGGGACAAATGGAGCGGGCGGCGCGAGCACTGTTTCTCCCGCGGTCAGAGAGGCGGTGAGGAGTATGTGGAAAATCAGGCTCCGGATCATGATTCACTCCGTTTCCGTAATCGTGAGATTTCTGATTCCGAAAGTGCCGGTTACATTGACAAGGCCGCAAATGATCGTAAATTCGGTGGCATCCCCGGGCAGTTTCATGCTTGCGGAAAACGGAAGCCAGTTGGTTGTACCGTAGTGTGGAAATCCGGTAACGAACCGAAACCCGAATTTCCCATTCTGTCGATAACGCAGAAATAAAACCGCGCCTTCCGAATGTTTCCCTTGAGCAACTTCCTGAAGTTTCAATTCTCCGGCGAGGCGGATGCTGAGCGGTTTGCCGGAAGTTGTTTTTTTCAGTTCCAGCGGCAGAGTGACTGTTCGCCAGGCAGGGAATTTACGCCCCGGAGGAACCTGAAACGTCAGGATGGAGTCACTGACGGAGAGGTAACTTTCTTTTCCTTTTATTGCGGTACGGACTGCTTCGGTGTTCAGATCGAAATTCCAATTCAGCTCGGAAGCGGAGAGCAGAATTGTCTGGAGCGAGAGGGAAAGAGTGAGAATGAGAATTTTTTTCATGGTTATCCTCCTTGCATTCCAATGGTTGAATGAAAACTTAATGCTCAGCGTTTCATGGTGAAATCCACGCGCGCCGCGGCGTCACCGGTACCGGTATATGGAAGAATTTTGACGGAACGGACACTGCCGTTGAACATGACGATGTTCTGCCGGTCGCCGTGGCCCAGTGTTATTGTGGTACCGACGTAATAAAAGCAGAGCTGATGTGCTCCCGAATAGGAGTTATACCAGGTTCCGCACGTTTCTTCCAGCTGCATATCGCCGAGGATCATGGAATTCGGAATAAAACGGGAGAGTTTTCTGTGAGTTTTGGTCTGCCCCCAGCCGTATTTCCATTCCGGATCCCAGCTGTTGTAGGTTTTGGCTGCCTGCAGGGTCGGCATGTTCCATTCCAGCGGCGTCATGGAGCTGTTCCAGTTCGTGCATTGGGCGGCACTTTTGAGCTGTGGACAGAGAAACAGATGCGGGAAACGGAATACCACCAGCGGTTCGCTCGGATCGATCAGCTTGCCGTTCTTCTCCGGAATGTAGCCGGACTGGAAGAGAAATGTGGCAAAATGACTTCCCGGAGGCATGTAGTCGTCGTGATCCCCCGCATAACTCATCAGCAGGAGATAGGTCTGCCGCATCTGGTCGCCGCACGCGGCAGCATACACTTTCCTGCGTGCCGAGTTCAACGCGGGAAGAAGCAGGGAGGCCAGGATCGCAATGATTGCGATAACTATTAAAAGTTCAATCAATGTAAATTTCAGGCACTGCTTTCCGATCCGGATCACTTTTCGCATATGCAGCCTCCCTTGTAAAAAAAAGTATTCCATGGAATGGATTCTGAAATAACAGGTGCGGCGGAATTCCCCATCTGTTCGATCAGATTGTCGATCAGTTTTTCCACCGAGGCTTCCAGATTGAAACGGGAAACATAACCGGTGAAACGCATGGTATTGCGGAGTGAGAATTCCCCGGTCACCAGACGGCATGCCTCTTCCACATCCATCTTTTCCGCGATTTTCCCGCAGGCTCCCGGCGGAGTGTGCTGGAAGAGCACGCCATCGAACTTTTTGCCGGAATCCAACAGGTGCACCAGTTCCTCCATAAGGTTCTGGGGGCTGTCGCAGAGAATCCGGATGCATTCCGGGGAAACGCCAGCCTGTTTCACTGCGGATGCCGCCGCCTTCTCCGCCTCTTGCCGGCGGTGATCCACTGCGACCAGCAGAAGTCTCTTTCGCCCCTCCCTGAACAGCATCAAGAGGTTTTCCTCCATATACTGCTGGACGTCGATCCATGCCGAGGAAATCGGAAGTGGCAGTGTAGTTCGGCAGTTCAGGGCGACAACCGGCATTCCGGCAGCCCGTAACCGGGAGGCGAACTTCAGCAGCCGTTCCCAGGGGGCGACCAGCAGCAGGCCGGCGAGTTCCGCTTCGGCTGCCAGTTTCTGCAGATGGTTCGGTTCCTCCACGTAGAGATGCTGGGCGAAAAAACGTTCATCTCTGCGGAGGAGTCCCCCGACCAGCGAGGAGGAGAGATCGAAAAAGTAGCGGTCGTCAAACACCTGATGGCCGGCGCCACTGGTCCAGCCGAAGATCAGGCGCGGCAATGCGTTTTTACGGGGAAGTGATATCGTGCCGCCGCCCCGGCATGGCTCAAGAGTTCCTTCTTCAATCAACCCTTTCAAAGCGTGCAGGATGGTTGGATGGGTCACATCAAACATCTTCGCTAGTTCTCGTACTGGCGGAAAACGGACCGGGCGGTCGCCCGCCGCCTCGATCTTGTCCACAATGTATTCCCGCACCCGGAGAAATCCTGCTTTTTTCACCACCGCCGGAACCTTTTTTCTTACCAAGAAATTTACCAGATATTCATAGTATATATGCTTTCACCGGATTTGTCAAGAGGGTGGGTTGAAAAAAAGGAAAATTATCTGAGTGGATGGGTATGAAAATTCTGGTGAACAAATGAAACGGTGGCCATTGAGGTGAGTTACCGCGCACGAAATAATTCTCGTTTGCGTTTTTCGTGGGATTGACAAATGGTTTCCTTCGGTGATAGTATTTCCCATTAAGGCAACGCAATACGAGGATGATCGGGAAGCACTCCGCACATTTCACTGTAATTCGTTTTCGGTCATTTCAGGCGAGCGGAGAGAGGTGGAAGCTCAAGCTTGCCGGCCGTGTCCGGAGAGTGGAAACCAGCAGTTCCGGTTCTCCAGCCGCGGCTGTGAAGTCTTCTCCGCCGCTCCGGAGGTGGTTGATGTGACTCCCTGAGCCGCGCAGGGCGGGAGTCTCCATGGCCGGAGCTGCGAAGAGAGCTTGTTTTCACCGGCGGAGCGGGCGGGAGGCCGGGGCGACGAGACAGACGCCCAGACGGCCTTCCCGCACGAAGAGATCGAACTTGTTCAACTCCTCCGCAGTGCCGGTGGCAAGCACCTTCCCGGTCAGCAGGTCGGTGACGGCAAATCGCTCTCCGGGAGAAAACTTCAGCAGCTCATACGGAATCGTGACAGTGTAGTTTCCGTCAACCGGGCTGTTGTTCGGAATGACCAGAACCGCGGAGTCTCCCCGGTACCGGGCGTAGGGCTGACAGAGCTGCTCCGGCCGGTTGCGGAACCACGGCGGAAGCACTTTCACTTTGGCGATGTTCGACTCCCGATGATTGTCCGGGAAGTATTCGAAAATTTCCGGATAGAGCCGCCGGATACGGATTATCCGCTTGACCGTTTCGAAGAATTCCCTATGTTTCCGCCGGGCGTCGGTGTCGATCCGTCGATCGTAGAGCCACCGTCGCGGCACCCGCCGGTAGGGGTAGGGGTTGTTCCACTCCTCTCCGAGAAACCAGATGGGCAGAAACGGGGAGAGAATGGCCTGATAGGCGAAGGCGATGATGTCCCCCTGCGACGAGTACCCCTTGCTGTCGTGGTTGGAGAGCATCATTGCGTAGAAGCGTTCCGTTCCGCCCGGTTTTCCGTAATCGTCCACCGCGCCGAGCTGCGCGCCGCTCCGGATCAGATCGACGATGTTGTTGACCAGCAGACTGTCGCAATCCATCATCTTCGTCCGGTTGCGGGCCGGCCCCGGAATGAACGCATTCTGATCAAAGTCGAACGTGTCGCGCCGGCTGCTGGCGTGTTCTGAAAAGAAGATCACTTTCCGCCCCAGTTTCAGCAGTCGAGTCCGGGCTTCGCGGTAGGGCCCGTATTTGCAGAAATTTGGGCCGCAGTCGCAGCGGAACCCGTCGGCGCCGGTGCGGAGAATGCACTGCACCAGATTGCGGATGAACCATTCGTTCAGCTCCGGGTTGCTCCAGTCGAAAAGCCAGCCATCCCACTCCTTCTTGAATTCGCCGGTGAACCACTCCGGCTTCTCCCGCCGCAACGGAGCATCTTCGCGGACTCCCCACGAGATGACGTCCAGAAATACCCGGATGTTTCGTTTGTGACACTCGTCGACGAACTGTCTGACCTGGTTCCAGCACTCCTCGTCGCTGCCCGGACCGGTCAGGCGCTTGTTGATGGTGTGGATTCCGTGGTTGCCGTAGTGCCCGCCCGCATGGAGCGGGGTGATCCAGACGCCGTTCACGCCGGTTTCCGCCAGATGGTCGAGGATTTCCGCCATGCCGCTGAACTTTCGGTTGGAGGAGGCGGTTTCGACATTGAGCTCTACCAGAATCAGACTTTTGAGCCAGTCGGGGTGGCCGATCGCCTTGCCCGGAGAGTATTCCAGCTTCACCTCGCTGTCGGGGCGAATCGGAGGAAGAAGTGCGGAGTTGTCGATCGGCTGCGGTGTGGCGGCGGAGACGCCCGCTGCGAACAGGAGAGCCAGAAGAAGAAATTTCATGGCAAGTTCCCTCCTTCGGGTTATCGAGTGGAGCATTTCTGCCCGTTCCGGTTGTAGTAGTAGCGGCATTTGTTGGCGGTTTGATACAGTTTTTTCACATCGAGTGCGACGGCGTGCCCGTCGGCGAACAGAACGTTGACGTTCCGCGGAGAGTGCCAGGTCTTGACGTAGCCCAGACCGGTGCCGTCCATGCTCCACCCCCAGCCGTTCTTGTTGAAGTTGTCACCGGTGGCGAAGTCGGCGGTGGAGTTGCAGGTGTCGCCCAGAATCATGGTATTCGCGGGCTTGCGGATTTTTTTTGTGCTGAGAAAGCTGGTCCAGTCGCCGTTCGGCCGCTCCCAGACCGGGCCGATCTCCTCTTCGAAACTGCTGTCAGCGCAGACCAGCATGAAGATTCCATAGGTGCGGTTGAGAAACTCATTGCAGTTGGTGTCGGTGATCGGGAGCGTGGGGTAGATCGCATCCGGGCACTGGGTGAATTTCGCCGTATTGATCCAGTTCCCCTTGTAGTAGGTGCGGGGCAGGAGGTTGGCGAAGGCCAGCGCGGCGGCCCAGCCGGGAGTCTTGTCGCGCAGTTTGACCTGCTGCGGAATCAGTTCGCCATGGGCGTCGGCGTAGAACCGGAGCGCCATCCCGCACTGTTTGAAATTGTTGATGCAGGAGATTGCCCTGGCGGTCGTCCGCGCTTTGTTCAGCGCCGGAAGCAGCATGGCGGCCAGGATCGCGATGATCGCAATCACAACCAGGAGTTCAATAAGAGTAAAATTAGGGCTCCGGCGTTTTCCACCGGATTTTCTGGGGGTTGTTCCGTTCATGAGAGCCTCCCTGTGGTTATGGGTTCAGACGTTGGTATTTGGGGGAATTGCAGATGGTGTTTCGAAGCCTTCTGTTCCTGCGGATACTCCCAGCGGCGCAGGTCGTCGCTCCAGGCGACGCCGATGCAGGCGTGGGTGTCGAAAATCTTCGTCTCATCCTCGGGACCGGTGGCGTGGTAGAAGAGCAGAATTTTGCCGATTTCCGGTTCGGCGCGGAGATCGAGGAGAAATCCGGCGGTGATCCGGCCGCGCGCCCACTCCCAGCCGGCGCTGCCGAGAAAGGTGCAGCCGCTGTCGCGCCAGGTGACGAGGTCGCGGCTCCGCCGGAAGGCGATGCCGTTCGCCGGAGAGTGGACCATCAGGAATTCATCGCCGTCCCGAATGATGCACACATTTTCGCCGCCGTCGCAGGAGCCGAGAAAATTCCAGTGGATGAGGTCGCGACTCACCGAGCGGGAGATGCCGTTCTGCTTGAAGAAACAGTAGAAGAGGGGGCCGCTGTCGTCGTCGCATCGCAGCAGAAACGGGTCGATCATGCGCCCCGCCTGCGCGTCGGGGATCGCGTCGCCCTTGACGCGGAGGAGTTCCGGCCTGCTCCAGGTGACGAGGTCGCGGGAGTGCATCCGGTAGAGCCGGCTGTTGGCGTTGCCGTACTTCTCGCCGTTTTCGCGGCAGTAGCTCTGCAGACAAAGGTGGTATTCGCCGTTGAATTCGATCACGCAGCCGGGGCTGGAGTAGTTCTTCGCCCGGTCGGCTTCGGTGAGTTTTCGAATAGGCGTGAAGTGAATCAAGTCGCGGCTCCGGGTAGTCGCCAGATAGAGGAAGGGCAGGTTGTCATCGCCGATTTCCACCAGCGTGAAAAAGAGATGGAACCAGCCGTCGCGGTAAAAGACCGCCGGATCGCGGTAGGCGGTCCGGGCGTCTCCCCGCAGAAGAATGGGGCAAGGTAATTGTGCCGGGTCGAAGTGCTCCATGAAATTCTCCCTGTGTTTTCTATCTATTATACTCGGAGAAGCTCTGTTTGCAAAGAGATAAAATGCGCAATAAAATACACTTTTTGCGCATTTCTTGAACCGGGAGGGTGAAATGCGGCGAAATCGGCGTTATATTGTTCCGAAACTCCGGAGGAGGCGGATCGATGAAGGAAGAGATCATCTACACGTGCGAATACGACGGCAAAACGCCGATCCGCATCACCAGTGCCGGTATCTCCTGGTGCGACGGGAGTTACTACATTGCCCGGCGCGGCACATCGCAGATGGTGCTGGAGTGTGTGACCGGCGGCCGCGGCATTCTGGTGATCGACGGTGAGCGTTACTATCCGGTAGCGGGCGACGTCTACATCGTTCCGCCGAATTCGAATCACTACTACGCCTCCGACCGGGAGGAGCCGTGGCGGAAGCTCTGGTTCAACGTGGATGGCGCGCTGCTGCCGGATCTCTTGGCGGCCTACGGACTGACCGATTCGGTGCTGCTGAAAGCGTGCCCGTTCGAGGAGCGGTTCGAGGCCGGGTTGCGGGAGCTCCGGATGGCGGCGAAAGAGGATCCGGATGAACTTTCCGCCCGCATTGTGGTGCCGCTGTTTGCCGCATTGGGGCGGTTTGTCCGGGAGAGCCGGGCCGCCGCGTCGCCGGCGGCGGAGGTGCGCCGCTATCTTGCCGCACTGCCGCCCGGGGAGGGGCTGGACCCGAAGAAACTGCTCTGGAAATCGGGGCGCTCCGTGTCGCAGACCATCCGGGTGTTTAAAAAGGAGTTCGGCACGACGCCGTACGCCTCGTTTCTCGACCGCAGGATCAAGGCGGCGAAGTACCTGCTTCGCAGCACGTCGCGCCCGGTCAAGGAGATCGCTCTGCAGCTCGGCTGGGAGAATCCCTGCTATTTCGCGCGGCTTTTCAAACGCAAGACGAAGATGACGCCGAGCGAATACCGTGCCAGTTCTCCTCCGCCGATGGAGCGTTCCGGCTACGGAGCGGCGGAGGAGGAAGAAGCGGGGCGTTCTTCTACTCGGACGTGAGCAGACAGGCGAGTGTGCCGCCCGGCAGCTGATCGGTGGCAATCCGGAAACACTGCTTCCCGTCAACGACGGAGACGGGAAGTTCCTGTTTCGACAACGTGCCATCCAGCTCCAGCGGGACAATGCGCATTTTCCGCGGCAGGGCGAGAACCAGTTCCGCACTGCCCCGCGCCAGCAGGTGCGGGCGTTTGCCCCACGAGGTGAGAATCCGGCGGCTCGAATCGGTGAAACTCAGTTCGCTGTTGGTAAGGTCGGTCAACTGGATCAGCAGCAGTTTCCCGCTTTCGGTCAGCGGCCTGCCGTCGAGTGAATGCAGCGCGACGGTCTGGTAGCCGTTCAGCTGCGCCGAAGCGATCACTTTTCCGGTCATCCGGTTCTCGCCGGTAAGAACTTCGCTCGCGGGGGTGACGATCCGCATGCTCTTTGCGCCGGTGTTCAAGGTGAGTTCTCCGGTGGAGGAGGCGATTTCTCCGCCCTGAATCAGGTCGTTCACTGCGGCGGAGGCCTCCCACGAAAGATTCTTCTCCCAGTTTTTCCGCAGGGGATCGACTTTCTGCACGCCGGGGAAGCTCTTCCACTGCGGCAGGGAACCGATCCGGCAGAACAGGCCGAGCATCTGAAATTTCGGCGGATAACGCCCCGCTCTGGAGTTCCCCTTGAGGGCGCGCACCTGTTCCGGCTTGAATTCGAAGGCGACCGCCGGACCGGCGGCCTTCACGTCGCCCCGGACGAAGAGCATGTAGAGAATCCGGTCCGCCATCTGCGCCTGGATGTTGTTGACGATGTCGAACTGACTGAGACGCCGCTTGGCGTCCTTGCGCATCCCGTCGCGGCTGTGGCTCCAGGCGAAACGGTAGAGCCCGTCCCAGTCCTGCAGCGCGGCATAGCCGCCGAAGACGCTCGGGCACTCGACGCGGTAGGTGTTCGGCACGCAGAAGTTGAATTCGGTCACGGTGAACGGTTTGCCGAAGACCCGGGTCGGCATCAGGCTGCGCGGATTGTTGGCGTTCATCGAGATCGACGAACGGTTCTGGAAGACGAAGGGATAGTCCCCGCGCTTCAGCGGGTAGCTCGGATGATCCCAGTACTGGTGGTTGTCGACGAGTTCGAGTTCGGAACGGACTCCGGCAAGAGAATACTCCGCATAACAGTTGAGGTCGGTGAGCAGAGCTTTCACCCCCAGCTCCTCTTTCAGAAAGCGCATCTGCTCCTTGATGCACCGCAGTTGAAGCGCGTTGAGAAATTCGATGAAGAGTCCGTTGCGCGTGACCGATTTCCCGTCGGGAGCCGTTTTCTGCGAGCGCAGATATTCTTCGAACTTCTGCCGGTAGAGTTTCTGTGCGGCGCGGGAGGAGCGGGCATGATTCCAGATTCCGGTGAGCGGATTCTCGTTGACCAGATTCATCGAACAGAGCACCGGATCCTCCGCCAGCGACATGCCGGTGTAGGGATTGGGGGCGGTGAGGAGGTTGCGGGCGAATCTCTTCCAGTTCTCCAGCGCGGCGGGGCTGATGCAGATCAGATTCTTCATGCTGTAGTCGCCGGTGTTGTCGAACTCCGGAATGTTGTCGCCCGGTTTGAGCTTCCGGCTCGCGTAGAGGTCGAGACTGATGTAGAAGCCGCGTTCTTTCAGGCGGCTGATGAGGTAGTGAAACTGATCCAGCTTGACCGGGTCGAGCGTTACGCTGTTGGCGGCGTCCTGTTTCAGGATTCCCTCTTCGAAGTGGTGCAGCCGCACGGTGTTGTAGCCGAGCCGCTCGATGGCGGAAAGAAAACGCTCGACATCCTCCCGTTCGAGGAAGTTTGCCGTGCCGACCAGATTGGTGCCGAAGAGGCGGATTCGTTTCTCCGGCGCGTTTTCGAAGACCAGATGCCCTTCGGCATTGGCGAGAATCCGGCCGTATTTCCCGGCCGGAAAATCGCGGAAACAGGAGAAATCCAGCGGCGATCCTTTCACCGTCTCGCCGCTGAACTGGATCGGCAGCCACTCCGGCCCCGGCTTCACGACCAGCGGTTCGGGGGCGGGGAACTCTGCCCGCCCGTCCGCAAAGGAGGCTGCCGCGATGATAGAGGCGGAAGTTGATCCGTTTTACCGGTTTTTTCAGCGGAAAGGCTGAGAGATAGAGTCCGGCGGAGGAACCGGCGAGTTCGGTTTTCCACACTGGAGAGGCGTTGGGCAGCGTCATGGGAGGGCGGAACCAGTTGTCGCAATCCCTCCCGGCGATGACCGGCACTGTTTCGCGGCTCCCGTCCTCGTAACTGAGCTCGATGGCGCCGAGCGGCTTGAGCAGCATCGGCGGCCAGGCGGCGGCGTGGAAGAGATAGAGATATTTCGCCTGTTCCGGAAAGTTTGCGATATCGACTCCGGCGGACTTCGGGCCGAGGTCCCGGCCGAGGATCAGGCAGGTGCGTCCGTGATTGCGGCCGGGATCGGCTATGCGGATCCGGATGCCGTGAAAACGGTATTCGCCGGACTGAAGCGTGCGCGGTTCCTGCGCCGCGCCCTGACCGGTCCAGGCGGGGGCCCCTTCGCCCGAACGGAATCCGCGGTTGAAGAGGGCGGCAAGGTCGATCGGCTGCGAGTCGATGCCGGGGCGGGAGAAATGCAGTTGGAAGTCGAGTTCCAGTTTCCAGAATTTCACCGTTTTCGGGTGTTTCCCGGCGGGGAGAATCCGGAGCTGGTAGTACTCTTCGCCGTCCCGGAGAAACTTCCCGATGAGGATGAGGTGGCAGTTCCCGGTGATGGTGAACTCCCCCTGCGGATCCTTCACGGTGACGGTCTGTGCGGGCGCGTCGAACACCTTTTTCGCCTTGTACTGTTCCGGCATGGCGACCGGTTTCCCGTCGATCTCGACCTGGATTCCTTCGCCGAGCGGAAGGTTGATGCCGAGGAAGAGGAGGTTGCAGGGAACCGGATTTTCAGCGGCAAGTTCCATCGAATAGTGAAAGGTGTCCGATCCGGTGGCGGTGACGACCTCGTTCATGCGGAAGGCGTCGAAGGTGCCGCGCAGTTCAAACTTTTCCGCCGAGGAGCGGGGATATCCGGCATCGGGACGCGCCTGATACTGCGAAACCGGTTTCCACTCCGGGGTGAATCGCATGAGAGAGGCCCGGCAGCGGGAGTTGAGTACCAGCGTGCCGTTCCGGAGCGGCCGCACCACCCGTTCGAAATCCGCCTTCGACATCAGCGGCAGGAACAGGCAGAAAATGAAACAGAAGGAGGAATAGTGCTTTAACATGAAAGGCTCCATTGATTACTGGGTGACATCCCATTTTTCCTTGTAGAGTTTGCTGGATGTGGTGGATGAGACATCCCATACTTCCTTGAAGGCAGCCGATTGCACATGGCCGTCCCAGCAGGTCAGATTGAGCCGGCCGGAGTGTCGATAGGCGGGCATATTGTTCCAGGAAGAGGCGTAGCTTTCGCCGTAGGCGTCATAATAGACGGGTTTGTTGGCACGCTGATAGCAGATCATCCAGTCGTTGCCGTCGCCAAATGCGATTTTGGCGGAAGGGTGTCGGATTCTGGTACTTTTGAGTCCCCGGAATGCACCCGCACTGTGATCGGCATAGCTCGGGGCCCCCTCCCGGTTCAATCCATAAGCGCGATTCAGCAGCCCGCGGAGATTGGCATCGAGAGTGGCGAGCCCAAGTGTGGCTTTCGGACAGATGTAATTTTTCGGCCATCTGCCGTATTCCGAGGAGTGCGGCAGCCCGACATACGGGCGCAACTGCGAGAGCCAGTTCTGAAATTGCAACTCTCCCAACGTGTTGAATGCCGGACACCAGCTTTCATAATCATCCTGGTAGAGTTGCGACAGTCTGCCGAAGCTGCCCAGTATGTTGGTGCATGAAATTGCCTTGGCCCGGTCTCTTGCCGCGTTCAGCGCCGGAAGCAGCATCGCCGCCAGAATCGCGATGATCGCGATAACGATCAGGAGTTCTATCAAGGTGAATTTCGCACGTTTCCGTGTCTGGCCGCCGGCTTGCGGTTGCGCTGTCGCGAAATGTTTTTTCATGGCATCCCTTTCGGTGTTTCAGTGTCCGGCGTCGTTGCCGTGTCATGATAACATTATACCACACAATCCTTGCTTCCGGAATGACTAAAAAAAACAAAAAAATATCTTTTTGTGATATTTTGAGCTGTTTCTCCTTGTCGAATGCAGAAAAGGCACTTCCCGGCGGCGGATTCTTGTCAGATTTCAGGATGACCGTAGAGCTCCTTGAACCGGTGCGGCGGCATCCCCGTGTGCTTCTTGAAAAAACGCGAAAAGTAGAACTCGTTGGAGAACCCCAGCTCGAAGGCGACTTCGCGCACCCGGTAGTTGCCGCGCAGCAGCAGGTTGCCGGCCCGGTTGAGCACCGCCTGGGTCAGGAGCGCCTTGGGGGTGATGCCGGTGGCGGCGGTGAACTTCCGGGTGAAGGTTTCCCGGCGGGTTTTCCGCAGGGCGGCGAGCTCCTCCACCGTGGTGGCGGCGGTGCAGTGGTTCTGAATGTAGTCCAGTTCCGGCTGGAACTCCGCAAAGCGGGTGACGAACTCCAGTTCCGGCCCGCTGCCGTCGCCGAGCAGAAAGGTGATGAACTCCTGGGTGACGCAGCGGAGGCGCGAAGCGGCCACGTAGAGGCTCGGAGTGTCGAACGCCTTTTCCGCCTGCGCGAGCCACCTCGGATTTTCGATTTCGCGCACCGCGTGGGCCCGGGAAAAGAGATCCACCCCCTCGACGACTTCGATGGTGAACTGAATCGAGAGGAAACGGAGATCCTCGCTCAGCCGGACCCCCGCCGGATGGTAGATCGGGATGAAGTAGGCGAAGCCGGGGCGCAGTTCGTACTCCTTCTCTCCGTCACGGATGTAGCAGGAAGGGCCCTCCGGATTGGCAATGGGGAGGAAGAACCGGTTGAACGGCAGCGCCGTGATCTCTCCCCGCGCCCGCGGAAAAACGCCGCGGGCGAAGTGCCGAATCTGCAGTTGCATCCGGTTGGCGGCGTACATGACCCGGTTGCGGTTGACGATGGCGGTATTTTGTTCCATGAGGAAGAATATAATTCCGTTTTTTCTCTTTTCCATCACAAAAGTATAATTCTTTGATTTTTTTATGCATTCAGTTTCCCGGAAAAATATGGTATACTATAGGAAAAGAAGCAATCACACAGGAGGTGTACGATGCCTTATGCCGCTTTTGAACAGGACAGAACCTATCTGACGGAGAAATTCCGTCATCCGGTCTTCGATCCCGCCACCGGTGTGGAGAACTCCGTTTTGAAGGAACAGATCCGTGCGATGGCGGAGGAGCTCAAAGATCTGCCGCACCCGGTGGTGAAAGGGCGCTGTTTCGAACATGTCTGCCGGAATATGCTGATCGACGTGAATCCGCACGACTGGTTCCCCGGCTTCGGCTGTTACAACCGTGACGACCGGCCGCTTTCGCCGCTGAACTTCCGCTGGGCGCATGAAGCGAAGGAGCGTTTCTTCCCGGAGAGCAACCGCCTGATGGAAGAGCGAAACGCGGCGGGACTCCATCTGATGTGGATCGACTTCGACCATTCGGTGCCTGACTGGGACGCGGTCTTCACGCTCGGCTTCCCCGGACTGCGCGACCGTGCCCGCCGTTACCGGGCCGAACGGGAGAAAAACGGCACCCTCGACGCCGCGGCGGCCGCCTATTTCGAAGGGCTGGAGATCACGATCAACGCCGTGCTGGAGTGCCTCGGCCGCTTCATCGACTATGCCCGGAGCCATCACGCCGGCAATCCCCGCATTGAGGCGGAGATCGAATGTCTGGAGCAGCTCCGCACCGGCGCGCCGCGCAACATCTACGAAGCGCTCCAGATCATCTATCTGGACTTCATGTTCAGCGAACACATCGACCGGCTGCAGGTGCGTTCGCTCGGCAACCTCGACCGTATGCTCGGGCCGTACTACGAGCGCGACTTGCGCGAGGGGCGCTTCACCGAGGCGCAGATCCGGGAGTTCTTCGCCTGCTTCCTGATGCAGTGGGCGTCGATCAACAACTACTGGGGGCACCCCTTCTACCTCGGCGGAACTCGGGCGGACGGCGGCAGTGAAATCAACGCGCTCTCCTATCTCATTCTCGATGTGTTCGACCAGCTTGCGATTCCGACGCCGAAGATTCAGATCAAGCTTGCCCGCAACACTCCGGTCGAATTCCTGAACAAGGCGCTGGATATGATCCGACGGGGCAACAACAGCGTGGTGTTCGTCTGCGAGGATGCCATCCGCCGCATGATGATGGGCGAGGGGTATCCGGAGGAGATCGCCCGCACCTGCGACATCCGCGGCTGTTACGAACCCGCGCCGCGCGCGCTCGGCAACATCACCGGCGCCGGGCATGTCAACATGCTCAAGCCGGTCGAACTGGTGTTCAACGACGGCGTCGACCCCAAGACCGGGTACTTCTGCGACTGCGGCGCGGCGAAACTGGCGGACATCCATTCGTTCCGGGAGTTTTACGCCGCCTACATGAAGTACCTCGACAACATCATCGAAACCACGTACATCTGCTCGTACGAGTTCGAAAAATACCTGCAGTACATCAATCCGGCGCAGCTCTATTCGATCACGATCGCCCACAGTCTGGAGACGGCGAAGGACGCCTTCGCCGACGGGAGCGTCTACAACATCACCTCGCTTCTCTGCGCCGGGCTCGGCACCGCGGTCGACGCGCTGATGGCGGTGAAGGAGTTCGTCTTCGACCGCGGGGAACTGACTCTCGCGGAGTTCCGCGACATTCTGCGGAACAACTGGGAGGGGGCGGAGAAACTCCGTCTGCGCATCCTGCGCTCCCGGAACAAGTACGGCAACGGCATTCCCGAGGTGGACTGCTACGCCGCCGCGCTCGCCCACTACTTCGGCGGCAAATTGAACCTGCGTCCGAATTCCCGCGGCGGCTGGTATCAGGCTTCCGGACATTCGGCCCGCACCTTCATCATCATGGGGGAACGGACCGGAGCGACGCCGGACGGCCGCCGGGCAGGGGAGGAGATGTCCAAGAACATCTCTCCGACGATGGGGGCCGACGTCAACGGGGTGACCGCCCTGATCGATTCGGCCACCGCGATCGACAGCGCCGATCTGCCCGGGGACTTTCCGCTCGACGTGATGATGCACCCGGCCACCGTGCAGGGGGAGGAGGGACTGGCGGCGATGCGGACGCTGCTCTACGCCTATCTGGCGAAATACGGCATGGCGATCCATTTCAACATCTTCGACGCCGCGGTGCTGGAGGATGCCCAGAAGCATCCGGAGAAATACTCCGGGCTTCAGGTGCGGGTCTGCGGCTGGAACGTCCGCTTCAACGATCTCGCCGAAAAGGAACAGAACGCCTATATCGAACGCGCCCGTCGCATTGCGGAGTAACACAGGAAGGAGCCATCTCATGAGCGTTACCGGAGTTCTGCTTGATCCGAAACGGTTCGCGGTCCACGACGGGCCGGGAGTGCGGACCACCTTCTTCCTCAAGGGGTGCCCGTTGAAGTGCATCTGGTGCCACAATCCGGAGAGCATTTCGCCGCGTCCGCAGATGGCGTACTACGCGCATAAGTGCATCGGTTGCGGCGAATGCGTGACCTGCTGTCCGGAGAAGGCGCATACGTTCCGGGGGGAGACGCATGAATTCGATCCATCGCGCTGCCGGGTTTGCGGTGCGTGTGAAGCGGCCTGCCTCGGCGGAGCGATGAAACTCTACGGGAAGCGGATTCCGGTGGAGGAGGCGATGGAGACCGCCCGGCTGGATCTCGTCTACTATCGGGAGTCGCAAGGCGGCGTGACCCTCTCCGGCGGAGAGCCGCTGATGCAGCCGGAGTTTTCGCTCGCGTTTCTTGAGGCGCTGAAGCGGGAGAAGATTCACACGGCCTTCGACACCAGCTGCTTCGGTTCGCAGGAGGTGCTGAAGGAGGCGCTGCCGCTTGTCGACCTCTTTCTCGTCGACTTCAAGCATGCCGATCCGGAAGTTCACCGGAAGCTCACCGGGCAGTCGAACGAACGGATTCTGGAGAACCTCCGTTTTCTCTCGGAAAAAGGTGCCCGGATCGAAATCCGGATTCCTTTCGTGCCTGGTTGCAACGATTCTGTGGAGAATCTGGAAGCCACCGGCAGAATCCTCGGTTCCCTGCGCGGAATCCTCTGCGTGAAACTTCTGCCTTACCACGCGCTGGCGCGCACAAAATACGCGTCGCTCGGCATGCCCGACACCATGCCGCAGGCGGATTCTCCGGACGACGATGCGTTGCATCAGGCGGCGGCCGTGCTGGAACGCTTCGGTTTGCGTGCCCGCTCCGGCCGGGAGTGAGCTCGGTCCCCCGGCGGAGCGCGTCTCAGAGATTCAGTTCCTGTCGGAGGGCGTAGGCGCGGTTGCTGGTGATCGAATCGACGCCCTGATCGATCAGGGTTTTCGCCCGCTCCGGCTGATCGACTGTCCAGACGTGAAAGGTGAATCCGGCCTTGTGGAGCGTTTCGATGTACTCCGGTGTCGCCTTCCTCTCCAGCAGGTCGATTCCGTCGACGCCGAGGGCGCGGAGTTTGGCCGCCAGTTCGTCTGGCGTGTAGAGAAATCCGCGATCCTTCCGCTCGTTGCAGGTGAGCCAGTAGGCGCGATGCGCCGGGAAGAGTCGCTTCACCGTTGCGATGGTCGTCTCGTCGAAGGCGATGAAGGTCAGCTGCTCCGGACGGCGGCCGGAGGCGGCGAAGATCTCCCGGAGCCGGTCGACGATCGGGCCGACGCTCTTGAGTTCGATGTAGATCTCTCCGTAATCGGGCATGGTGCCAAGCACCTCCGCCAGCGTCGGCACCCGGGTGAAGCGCCACTGCGGCCCTTTCCACGCACCGGCGTCGAGCGCCTTGATTTCGGCGAGGGTGAGTTCGGCGAGTTCACGTTTGACGCCGCAGGTGCGTCCGGCGTTGGAGTCGTGCATGCAGACCACCTCGCCGTCGAGCGTCAGGTGAAAGTCTCCTTCGATCAGGCGGGCGCCGCGCGCCCAGGCGAGGGTGAAGGATTCCAGCGTGTTTTCCGGGGCCGCTTCGGATTCCCCCCGGTGTGCGACGAATTGAACCGCCATGATCGTATTTCCTTTCCGTCAGAGTTACTTTTCACAGTCCGAAGTAAATATAACATCGACTCCGGTGTTTTCCACATTTTCGAGCAGAATATCGCCGCAGTGAACCGGCACTTTCACCTGAAGCCGGTAGAGTCGGTTGAGCAGCGCATCGATGTGGCGGCGCGGGAGTCCAACACTGGTGCGCACCGGAATGCGCGGCATCGACGGCGAATCCGAGGCGACGGTGGCGGTGACCACCCGGCGCGGATCGGTGAGTTCATCCTGCGCGTAGGCCGCACCGCGCGGACAGCGGTTGCCGGAAATCCGCCACGGTGCGGTTTCATTTTCCCGTTCGGCGGTCAGCCGGCAGCCGGTCGGGCAGCAGATGCAGAGAAACTGTTTTTTCAGCATGATTGTTCCTCCTTGCAGTTCAACCGGAACCGCAGGGCGCCGGGGGCGGCGAGCAGGGTTCCGGGAATATCGGCACTCATCATTTCGGCGGGACGGATCGAGGGGTAACGCCGTTTCCAGATCACTTCGCCGTCGAGCAGGGCTTCGAGTTCGGCCTCTTCGCAGCAGATCAGCGGGCGGAAGAAGAAACGGGTGTCCCGATGTGGCGTGAAGTAGTTGGGGATGGCGTACTTGAGATTGGCCTCCGCCGTCACCGTGCCGCGTTCGGCGGGACGGTCGCCCGCGAGGTAGCGCACCGCCGCGCGGGCCGCCGCCGTTGCTTCGAGCGAGACGAAATCGACCAGATCGTGGACGTGCAGGACGTTGCCGCCGGCGAATACCCCCGGCACGCTGGTCTGGAAATCGGAGTCGACGATCGCGCCGCCGGTGGCCGGATTGATGGCGACGCCGAGCGGAACGGCAAGTTCATTCTCCGGCAGCAATCCGACCGAGAAGAGCAGCGTGTCGCAGTCGATGCGGAACTGTTGTTCCAGAAGCGGAACACCATCCCGGAGCGGGGCGACGTCGATCGATTCGACCCGTTCGCGGCCGTGAATGCCGACCACCGAATGTTCGAGATAGAGCGGAATGTGGAAATCCTCCAGACACTGCGCGATGTTGCGGGGCAATCCGGAGGGGGTGGGCATGATTTCAACGACCGCCTTGACTTCGACGCCGCTCCAGCGGAGCCGCCGCGCCATGATGAGGCCGATGTCGCCGGAGCCGACGATCACCGCGCTGCGTCCCGGCAGCATGCCCTCCATGTTGAGCAGCTTCTGGGCGGATCCGGCGGTGAAGATTCCGGCCGGACGGGTGCCCGGAATCGCCAGATTGCCGCGGTTGCGTTCGCGGCAGCCCATCGCCAGAATGACGGCACGCGCATCGATCCGGGTGACGCCGTCGGCGGCGGAGAGCGTGGTCAGCGTGAAGGTGCCGTCCTCCCTGCGTTCGATCGAGCTTACGGTGTGGCCGAGGGCGAATTCCGCCCCGGCCTCCTTCGCCTGAAGTTCCACCCGGCGCGCGTACTCCGGACCGGTCAGCTCCTCCTTGAAGTAGCGCAGGCCGAAGCCGTTGTGGATGCACTGCCGGAGGATCCCCCCGGCGAACTCCTCGCGGTCGACGGCGAGCGCGACAAGGCCCGAACGGGCGCATTCGGCGGCGGCGGCGAGTCCGGCCGCACCGGCGCCGATGACGGCGACGTCGCAGGTTCTGTGCTGAATCATAAGGTTTCCTCCTTCTGCGATTCGACCGGGAGGGTGCCGAGCCGTCCGCCGAGCAGGCGGCTGTTGCCGCCCTTCTTGGTCAGCTCCTCCATCGGGATGCCGGTCTCCCGGCTGAGAATCTTCATGATCTTCGCCGAACAGAATCCGCCCTGACAGCGGCCCATTCCGGCGCGGGTGTAGAATTTGATGCCGTCGAGCGTGGTGTGCCCCTTGCGGATCGCTTCGACGATCTCGGCCTCGGAGACCTTTTCGCAGCGGCAGACCATGTTGGTCCAGGCCGGATCGGTTTCATGGAGGTGGTCGAGCGCCTCGGGCGTCTCGTGACGCGCTTCGTGACGGGGGGCGAGCTCGTACTGGATCTGCTCCTTTTCGACCAGCGTCAGCCCGGCCTGCTTGAGCAGGTCCTTGACGTAGACGCCGATGGCGGGGGAGGCGGTGAGTCCCGGCGACTGGATTCCGGCGACCTGAATGAAACGGGGCGCCTTTTCCGAGCGGGCGATGTAGAAGTCCTCGGAATCGAGCACCGGGCGCAGTCCGGCGAACGAGGTGATGAGGTCGCGCGGCGAGACGCCGTTGACCATGTGGCGCACCAGCGAAAGGATTCGCTGCATGTTGTCGGCGCTGGTGGAGGTGTCGAGCTTGTTCTCGCAGGGATCGGCGGTCGGGCCGATCATCGTGGTCCCTTCGGCGGTCGGAATCACCAGCACCCCCTTGGAGTGGGCGGTCGGCACCGGGAAGATCACCCGGCGGGGACGGGCGGGGCTGTTCCGGTCGAGCAGGTACTCCTCGCCCTTGCGCGGATGGATGGTGAAGGTTTCCCCGCCGAAGAGGGCGGAGACCCGGTCGGCGAAAAGTCCGGCGGCGTTGACCGCGTAGCGGGCGCGGATGGTGCGGCCGTCGGCGGCGGTGATGCGCCAGCAGTCGCCGTCGTTTTCGGCGGCGGAGACTTCGAAGCCGGTGTGGAGTTCGACGCCGTTGCGGCGGGCTCCCTCGACCAGGCTGAAGACGTAACGGTAGGGTTCGATGGTACCGCCGTTGGGGCAGAAGAAGCCGCCGACCACTTCGGGATTGAGTTTGGGTTCGAGTTCGAGCAGTCGGTCGCGGCCGCACATTTCGAGGTTGCGGACGCCGTTGGCGACACCCTGCGCGTAGAGTTTGCGCACGACGGCCATCTCCTCCTCGCTGAAGGCGACCACGACGATGCCGTTGCGTTCGAAGGGGAAGCCCAGCTCGTACTGGAGCTTTTCGAATTCGAGATTGCCGAGGATTTCCAGTTTCGCCTTGAGGCTGGCCACCGGGTGGTGGAAGCCGCCGTGGATGATTCCGGAATTCGCCTTGGAGACGCCGAAGCCGACGTCCGCCCACCGTTCGACCAGCGCCGTCTTCACGTGGTAACGGGACAGCTGCCAGGCGGTGGAGGCTCCGGAAACTCCGGCGCCGATGATTGCGACATCATATTCCATCGAATTGCCTTTCCGTTCCCCGGAATCGGGGATGTTTACTTTGAAGTTTACTAAATATAAACTCGAATGGAATAAAATGCAAGCGGTGCAGAAAAAAATTCCGGTCGCCGTGGGGGACCGGAAGGGGGGAGACGGATGGTTACTCCAGAATGCCGATGAGATAGCCGAAGATGTTGTGCCCGTCGTAGAGCAGAGGGACGGGGGCGGTTTTGCGGACGCCCTCCGGTTGAAGGTCGGTGCGGACGAAGATGAATTCCAGTTCGCCGCCGGAGAAGGGGAGCGGGCGGTCGAGCCGGTGAAGCGCGACGAAGGGGAAGGCGCATTCGGCGAAGAATCCGCAGGGAGTCCTGCCGCTGGTGATGCGCAGCGCCCGCGGCCGGGCGTCGAATTGCGAGACGTGCAGCCCGAGGGTACGCGAGAAAAGGTGAAATCCGACGAGGGGCGGTACTTCCGGAGCGGCGACGATCTCCCAGTAACTGGTGAGGCGACGGCTGCCGCGGAGAAAGATTTCGATGCTGTCTGCCTCGTAGGGGCGCTTCGAATTCAGCTGGAGTTCCGTATCGTCGACTTCGGCGCGGAGGTGGAGGTATTGGTTATCGTAACAGACCATCCAGACGGCGTTTCCGGTTGCTTTCCCGGGGGTGTCGAGGGGGATTTCTCCACGCAGAACAAGCGCACTGCTCCAGCGGTCGGCCGGATTTTTGACGCGCGGGATGGTGACGCGGCGTCGCGGCTCCTGCCAGGCGAAGCCGCGGATCGCATTCTCCCGGAAGGCGCGGACTTTTTCCCGGGCGTCATCGAGGGTGGCAGCGCCCCGGAAGTAGTCGCGCCGCATCCGTTCCGGAATCAGGCGGTGGATCGCCCGGATGACTTCATTGTAGTAGCCGAGGCCGCTGGTGATGAACTCGGCGGGCGTCCCCTTGCCGCGATGGTAGAACTCCGGACTCACCGACTGCACCAGTTCGCGGTCTTCCGGCAGCGACATCGGGAGCTCCTCCGCCCCGGCCGCCGCCGGAAAAAGGAGAGCGGCGGCCGGGAAAAGAAGGCGTCGATTCATCGGGTGCCACCGATGCCGAGAAACAGGAACTCCGTGCCGGAGCTGGCCGGATTCCGTTCGGAAAGGAGGGTGATCCGCACGCGGTGCTTCCCGGCCGGGAGGTCTTCGGCGACCGGCGCCCAGAACCGTTTGCCGCCCCAGTCGGCGTTGAAGTAGCCGTCGAAGGTGCGGTCGGGGCGATCATCGACCTGTACGCTGATTTTCCCCATCGGAGCTTTGATGCTCCACCACGAGACCAGCAGACCGGTGCCTTCGAATTCGAGTTCGAGGGTGCTGCCGGGGGTGGAGGCGGACCAGCCGGCAGGATTTCGCCCTTTGCGGCCGACGAGGTTCCACCCATTGTTCCGTACCGGGGCGAGTTCTTTGCCTTCGCGCAGGAAGCAGCGTTCGAAACGGTCGGAGTAGAGCGGCGCGGGGAGGGGGGCTTCCGCTTCCGATTTCCCCATGTGGCGCGCTTTTTCCAGCATGCCGGTGAGCAGTTTCCCGGCGAAGGTGTGGGCGGCGGGGCGGGGGTGGACCGAATCCGGGCTGAGCTGTTCCCAGCGGAGGGAGCCCGCTTCGAGAGCGGGGGCGAGGGCGTCGCGGTAGCTCACCATCGGGAGCTGGTAGTGTTTGCCGAGCTTCTGCTGAAACTCCTGCGCGTTCTTCCGGGTGTTCCACATCATGAAGAGCAGGATCAGCGCGGGCTTCTTCTTTCCCGTCAGGATCTGACGGAGGATTCCCTCATAGGTCCGGGCGTATTCGATCGTGGGATTGTCGTTGACGCCGAATTCGAGAACGATGAGATCGGGCCGGGCGGAGAGCAGGTCGCGTTGTGCCCGCAGTGCCCCGTAGTCGGAGGCGGTGGCGCCGATCCCGGCGTTGACGAGCCGGAACTTGCTGCGGGGGAAGTTTTTCTGTAAATAGCGGAGCAGGACGCCGTGATAGCGCTGTGCGGGATCCGGGCAGGCGGCGCCCTGGGTGATGGAGCCGCCGAGCACGCCGACGGTCAGCGATTCGCCGCGTTCGGCCTTTTCAAAGAAGCGGTTCAGCCGCTCCCGGTTGCCGAAGGAGACGACGGCGCGTTGCAGCAGCTCCTCCGTCACCTCCGGAATGCCCGCGTCCTGCCGGAGCATCTCAAGCTCCAGGGTATCCGCCGTAACGGCGCCGTCACCTTCTCCGTCGATGGCGATGGCCAGTACGGCACGGGTGAAGGTTTCGCTCCCCACCGGGAGTTCAAAGTCGGCGGAAACCTCCTGCCAGTCATGGTTCCCTTCCGGAATTTCAAATTGTTTTTTCATCAATTTTATCGATCCATTCTGTTCATATTCGAGCCGCAGTTCCAGCCAGAAACGGCCTTCCTTGCGGACGATGTTTTCCGTTCGGAATCTGCTTTTTAACCGATATCTGCCGGGGGCGAGATGCTGCTCCTCGCCGAGATTGACGAATCCCGGTACCTGGACTTTGACTGCCGCCGGAGTCCGATGGCCCGGCACGAGCTGGAAGTTCTGGCTTGCCCAGTTGATCTGCAGATTGCCCGGAAGCTGTTCCCCGATCAGCAGCAGCCGACGTCGGTTGTCTCCGGTGATCCAGCCGCTGAGCTGATAGCCGGGAGGAAGAATTCGGATGGCGGGCGGTTCGGGCGTCGGAGCGGAATCTCTTCCGGAACCGGAGTAGCTCATCGCCAGTACGGAATAGCGCCGCGGCGTCAGCTGCGTCGGGATCTTTTTCTCGCCGTCCGCTTCTTTGACTTGATAGAATACTCGCGGATTCTTCACTCTCTTCAACGCGAACGGTCCTTCGCCGATCACGCCGGAAGTGGCGTAGAGAAAGTTTTTCTGAAGCAGTTCTTTCCCGGTACCGAATTCATACTCGGTCACCAGCCAGACCGGCGGCGTGGGGATACCGTTGTTTTCCGCAGTGCGCAGCAGGGCGGCGAAGCGGAGAAACTGTTTTCCGTCGCGCAGGAAGTAGCGTGCGGTCGTCTCCGGATCGAACGAGGCGCGGCCGGCGGCGGAGGGTTTGCCGCCGTCGTAGAGCCGGACATCCTGATTTTCCGCAACAACCGTGCCGTCATGTGTGAGCATCCGGCGGATGCCGCCGCCGTTGCGCCGAATTTCCGCTTCGAAGTGAGGGTTGGAGATTCGCCAGAGCGTACTTTCATGCCGGACTTCTGCCGGGGTATGGACCGGCTGAAGCTGTGGCCGCTGTCCCGCCGCCGGACGGATGCGCAACTCCACACGACGGGGATTTTTCCCGTCGGCGAGGCTCAGCGGCCCCGGCTGGACCCAGAAGGCGGCCACATGCGGCGTCTTCTCCTCGGCGGAGAGATGGCTCAGCAGCATAAGATCGTCGTATTTACCGCCGAGTGTTTCCGGGAAGATGATTTCGACGCCGCCGTCGGCGCCGAAGAAGCGCAGCACCGGGCGGTTCCAGTCCAGCGGCTTGGCAGCTGCCTGCCACAAAACAGGACTCAGGAACTGGCGGTGAGACCAGGAAAGATAGGGCAATGAACCGTGGAAACGGTCGCTGATCGCCGCCGGGTCGAAGCGGTCATCCATCAGCCCCTCCGCTGTAAACACCTGCCAGCGGCTGATATTTTTTACCGGAAGCAACAGTGCGGAACGCTCTTCCGGGCGATATTTCCCGAGCTCGGCGGCAACGGAAAGTTCGTTCCCGTCAAGCGTGTATTGAACACTCCCGCCGTCGTCCATTTTTGCGGTGACGACGACGGAACTTCCTTCGCGCTGTACCGAAACCCCGGTGGCGCGGGTGTGGTCCGGCGAATCGCCGAACCGGCGGGCTTCGCCGATGTACGGCCCGAATTGCAACAGGCGGCCGCTCGACTCGTCGACGACCAGCGGCCAGCTGCCGTTCACGGTGACGGTGCCGTTCTGCCGGAGAATTTCCGGTTGTTTCACCGGAACTTCCGGCGTCGGCAGGGCTGGTTCCGGCGGCGTGGGGCCGTCGGCGCCCGCCGGACGAAACGAGAAGACCGCGATGCCGTACGGTTCCAGCCGACAGGAGAGTTGGCGCAATTTGGAAATTTTACCGCGGGCGATCGACCGCCCTTCCATGTTCTCATAGAGTTCGACCTCCGTATCAGGCCGGAAGGCGGTGGAGGCCGGTAGCGTGAGACGCACGTTGCGGGCGGTCGGCAGAAAACTGACCGCCGCCACCGTTTCTGCCCCGGGCATGGTGTGGAGGGCGGTGAATACCGCCGGTTTGGAGTCGACTGCGAGATAATCCACCGTTCCGCGTCGCAGTTCCGGCAGTGCGGCGCGTACCTTGTTGAGGCGGGCGAGCAGGGTTCCCCGCCCGTCCGAAGCACCGTGGAGAATCGAGGGCATCCCCTGGGCGAGGAACATCATCGCCCGTGCCGCCTGACCGGCTCCTTCGCCCACCCACGAGGTGGATTGCACCGAAAAGGCGTCGTGAATTTCGAGGAACCGTTCGAACAGCGTTCCCGGCGGGGCGGTATCCTTCTGCTCCTGCAGGAACAGGGCGATTTCGCGGGCGGAGTTTTCCCCTCCGAACCGCTCCAGCAGCAACAGAAAACGGCGGAAGTGAAAGTCGAAAATCGCGTCACCGGAGGGCACGACGTTCAAACTCGCGATCTCCGCCAGCAGCGCGCCGTCGGGACGGATGGAACGGACAACATCCCGGATCTCCCGGGTCAGGCGCGGGCCGGTCTGGCGGTCGTCATCACTGGCGCGGGAGATCTCCGGCATCGGCACTTTCCCGCCGGTTTTCGCCAGTTCCGCCTTGAGCCACTGCCGGTCGACGTGGGGCTGATCCTCCCGGCGGAAGGTCTCCGGATTGCGCCAGTTGCGGCGGGAGAAGCCGCACTGGTCCAGCCGGAAGCCGTCGATTTCGGTCTGCTCCATATAATATTTCGCCACGTTCCGCATGTAGTTGCGCCACTCCCGTGAACCGTAGTCGTAGGCTTCGCTGCGCCGGATGCGCCCATCCGGCTCCACTGCGAGCGTCCACGGCGAGAGACCCCGCTTCGCCGCCGTCTTCGCCAGACCTCCATGCGGAACAAGGTCCTGCCAGACCCGGAAGCCGGCGCGTTTCGCCGCCTTGACGAACTCGCGGTACTCCTTGAAGGTGCCGACTTCCGGGCGGAGCCGGTAGAAATCGGTCGGCAGATAAAGGGCGTCGCTGTAGTAGGGGGGGAGAAGCCAGAGGGTATTGTATCCGAGAGCGGCGATTCGCCGGAGAAGCGGCGCACCGTCTGCGGCGGAGACGACGCTGCCCAGTTTCGGAGCCGGGAGCGTGACGTAAAGCGTGACGTCGCGAACCCAGTCCGGGCGGTCCGCGGGCGGGAGCATGCCGATGTCTCGGAACCATGCCGCAGGAGCGTTTCGCATTGCGGTTTTCAGCGGCGCGTCAACCACTTCCAGATAGTGCGGCCCCACTTTCTGGGGAACGTTTGGGAAGATCCAGCCGGTGGAGGCGCTGAAGGTGGTTGCCCGGATGCTTTCCCCCAGACTGTGCAGATCGGTGCGGTTCATGTCGGTTCTGCCGTCGAAGGCGAGCATGACCGTGGTGCCGGGGGTGGGTTCCAGAAAGAGAAAATAACCGTCGAATGCTCCGCGAAGGATGGTTCCTTTCTTCAGGTCGGCGAGAGCGCCGGTGCGGTGCGACTCGAATTCAAAGTCGCGCGCCACCGCCTGATACCCCCGGTTGTCGCCGAAGAAAAGCGCCGGGAAGTAGTAGCGTCCGCGAGGGAGAAAGTAATGGTAGAGCAGGGCATTGGTGAGCTTCTGCGTCCGTTTTCCGGTATTGATGAATTCCAGTGTGCGGCAAAGCCGTTTCCCGAGTACGATCCGCTCCGTCACCCGCCATTCCGGCAGATTCCAGCGGAGCGTCAGTTCACCGGTCTGCGCGGAAAAGGCGTGGGAGCTCAGGCGGCGGTTGTTCGGAAAATCGGTCAGCGTCAGCTGAAAGGAGTTCAGCCCCTTCGGATTCCGGAGGAGCGGCTTCCCCTTGAAGTCGAGCGCCAGCCAGGCGCCTGAAGCGGGGTCGATTTTCATTGTCCAACCGTTGTGCCGGAAGACCAGCGGCGGCGCGGGCGGTTTGGCCTTCTCATACCGCCCCTTGACCGCCTGAATCCGGAGCGTCACCGGCCGGTCGGCCTGCACCCGGATCGTCTGACATGCCGGACCGTTCTGCCACCCCTGTACCCCGATCGCCGTGGCGAAGGCGCCGTTGCGCAGCGTCCACGCTTCCGGATTGCCGCCGGCATCGCGGCGGGAGAAGTCGCCGTTTTCAATCGTGGTTCCTTCTGCCTCGATGAGCCGGTATTCCACGAAGGCGCGATCTGGTTCCGCCGCCTTGGGGGATTTCATGTAACAGCCGCTCAACCCGAGAACCACATCGCCGCTTTTGCGGGGGATAAATGAAACCTCAAGCGTCTCTGTCGCGTTGTCAGGAATTCCTTTCTTCTGGACGAACAGGGCGAACGGCCGTTTTGCCGCATCTCCCCATTGAATGTTTTGAATGTAGCGGCTGCCGGGTGCGGGATCCAGCGGAATCTGCTGCCAGACGCCGCTGAGATTGATTCTGATTCCCCACTCCGCCGACAGAGCAAGAGCGGTGCATAACAAGGCAATGATGCAAACCGGTTTCACAGGGGTACCTCATCAGTTCATTGCCGGCATAAAACGCCACTTCTGATCCAGCCCCGGAGTCGGTGCCGTGCGAAGCGCACTCTGTGTAAACCACTCCACATGTCCATCTCCCAACACCATGTTTACGCCTCTGTTGTGCCGGTTGCCGACACAGGGAAGGGGATACGGGGCGGAGTAGGTGCTTTCCGGGTAGATGTTCCTCATTTCATTGCTGCTGCTGCTGATCCAGTCGGTCGTGTCGCCGATCATCACTTTGCGGGAGGGGTGGCGGACATTCTGGATCTTCATGCGGGCCGGTGTGTATGTATGATCCCGCAATCCCATTTGCTGATTCCAGCCGTAGCCGATTGCACAATAGATCGAGTCGGCGGTTCCGGTGGCGGCAACGACCATTTCATCAGTAAAAGAAGGACAACGGAACACGCCTGAAACCAGACGTTGATCAAAACGGTCTACCAAACCGTCGCTGGAAAGGTTTCCGGTGATTCCGAGATAGGGCGCGAGCTCTCGAGACCAGTAGCCGCTCAAAGCGTTGGAGGCAGGGGACATGGAAACCGTCAGGTAACCGTTTTTCTCCATGGTGTACGACATCAGGGCGGTTCCGAGCTGTTTGAGATTCGCCGTACAGGCGATCGCCTTGCTCCTTGCCCGGGCTTTGTTCAATGCGGGCAGCAGCATCGCTGCCAGAATGGCGATAATCGCGATCACTACCAGGAGTTCAATAAGGGTAAATCTGGCTCTTCTGTTCATGATTTACATTCCTTCTTTTTGGGAGGTTGCGTTCCTGTAAATGAAAGATCAGTGGTCATTTTCCGCCTTGGAGAGCGAGTGTGAAGTTTCGACGGGGGCCGGATTCTGTGTCAGGAAGGGACCGCGATGCGTGGAGAAACAAATTCGCCGTCCGGAAACTTGATGGTAATCCGCCGCGGTGGACTCTCCGATCCACAGCACCTCTTCTGATGCAAGGTCCTCCAGCTCGAAACGGTAATGGAGACGTGCCGGAACGGGATGGATGCCGAGATAGTGTTCGTAAATTTTGCTGACCAGCGGCATCAGGTCCGGCGTGTTTACAATGGTGATCGACGGGGTGTTGACGCGGGCCTGTTCCGGACTGCCGAAGGAGACGACGGCGATATCCTCCGGCACTCGAATCCCGTGATCGGTAAGTGCGCGGATGACACCGCGTGCCGCTTCGACCGAGGTGCAGAAGATGGCGTCGGCCCCGTCGAGCTTCCCTGCCTGCACCAGATGACCGGCATAGTGGATCGCGTGGAGAAGGGAGGGTTCGGGAGGAGTCGTGCGGTCGTCCCAGACCATGCCGGTGCAGCCGTACTTGATCAGAGCCCGTTCCCACGGCAGTTGACGCGAGGAGGGGTGGTTGAGATTGGGTTCTACGGTAAGGAAGTCGATCCTCCGGCAGCCGCGCCGGTGAAGAAACTCCACCAGATGACCGATCGCCTCGATGTTGATACCGTCGAAGCAGCGGATTCCGTAGCAGGTCAAATCATTGAAGAGCGAGATCATCCGGTCGCTGCGGCGGCGGAGCTTCTCCAGCAGCAACGGGTGGAGCGGGCTGATATTGAAAAAAATCATATCGAAATCCTGATCCAGCGTCTCGTACACCACCGCATCCTCGCTGTAGCGGAAGGGGATATCCTGATAACTGCACCCATATTTGCAGGCGGCTCCTGCGATGGCGTTGCGCCATTTATCGGAGAGGGCGATGGCGCTCGGGTGGAGGTAGGCGACCCGCAGTTTCGGCGAGTTCCCCGGCGCTCCGGGAACCTCCAGCCGTCCGTTGGCGGCCCGGATCACCGTGCCGTCGTCGATCAATTTCTGCATCGCCTGCCGGGTGGTCATGTAGCTGATTCCGAACTCCTGCATCAGCTTGGGAGCTCCCGGCAAAGCGCCGGAAAGGTAATCTCCGTGTGCAATCCGGTGCTGAAGCACTTCGGCGATCTGTACGTATTTAGGAATTCCTGCCATTCACTGTTCCATGTCTATAATTTTATATCTAGATAGTTTTCTGTATATATTATAGCAAAAATTCCGATCGATGTCAATACCCTGTCGGAAAAAAAGTATGAAAATCAGTTGGAAGGCCGACGGCATAGCGGCGACCGGCCGTAGAGCGGGAGGAGCGAGCCGGGGTGCACGTCGGAGGAGCCGCCCGGAGAGATGAGTTGGGAAATGTTTTTGCGACCTATTGCCGGGGATGGTATTTTATCCGTATGGAAATCGCGGGGACTTGCGGAGCGTGGCTCCCTACGGCACTTATGTCTTCGGCAGTCTGCTGCCGCCGGACGAGCTCGAGAAACGGTTGCGGAACGCGTGCCGGAGCTGGACCTTCTTCGGCGCGGGCGAATTCCGGAATTATTTCTTTCGGCGGACTGCAAAAGGGATCGTGTTGATACCGTATCGTCTTATGCGCAACACCCTGCGGGCACGGTTGCATCTGACTGTGGAACCGGGAAGGAACGGTCGCGGTTCCCGGATTCTGCGCGGATTTCAAATGCTCCTGAATCAACTGGAGAAATAAAACTTTCTCTTTACGGGAAGAGCTCGGTACGCGCAAGAATGTTCGGTGCGATCAAGATCCGGGTGGGGTGGCTGACTGAGGAGTTCATGATCAGCGTCAGTTCTGCAATCACCCGCGCAGCGAGTTCCCGCTGTGGCTGGACTGCTGAAAACCGGAGGAACGGGCGATTCTCGAAAGCCTCCGCCTTCAGGTCGAACGCCGCGGTCGGGAGGTTCCGCTGCCGCAGAAACTCCACCAGCGGCGCTGCGGAGAACGAATAGTGGTAGAGAACTCCTGGAGTCGTGAACAACAGGCCGTCACAGCGGGAATTCCGGATGAATTCGAAGATTCCGTCGTGGGTGTAGTTCTCGTCGATCCGGTAGATCCGTTTGCCCGGTTTCAGCCCCGCTTCGCTCAAGGCCTGAATATATCCCATTGCCCGCTCCTCTGCGGAGGGAATCCGGTCGGCGACCCGGATCAGGGCGGGGCGACGGCAGCCGAGTTCGAGCAGGCGGCAGGTCAGCTGATGCGCTCCGTGGAAATGGTCCAGCGAAACGGTGGAGCAGCGGGCGTCGAGGCGGCACTGATCGAAGAGGATCAGCGGATATTTCTCCTCCACCAGCTGCCGCACCAGCTCCCGGCTCCGCTCTTTCAGGCCGGGGTAGAGAATCATGCCCTCGCACTCCCTGCGGATCGCCCGGATCGCCTGCGCCTCCTCTTCCGGATTGAACCAGGGGTAGCGGCGGAGCCGGAATGCGTATCCCAGCCGGGCAACTGATCGTTCCAGTTCCGGGAAGAATTCCGGCCAGCCGCTCCCGGCGGCGGGAAAGACCACGCCGATCTTCTGCTGGCGGCTCTGCGGGTCGTTCGGTGCGATTTCGGGTGCCAGCAGTGTCCCCCGTTTCTTGATCCGGCAGATGCGGTGATCTGATTCGAGCAGTTCCAGAGCGTTCCGCACAGTTCGGCGGCTGACGCCGAAAAATACGGCCAGTTTTTCCTCGGTGGGGAGCCGCCCGGCCATACGCCCTTCGGGAGAGAAAATGTACTCTTTCAGAATATTGTGCAGCACCATGTAACGGGGCAACGGCGATGCGGAGGTTTCGGGAGGTTTCTCCGGCCGGTGGAGCCGGGAGAAGGTGCCCCGGTCGAAAACGGCGAGCTGCCGCGCGAACTTCTCATCCGGGATCAGGCAGCAAACGACCCACGAGAGCCACGGATCCGTCTCCGCCGCGTCCTGCGCAATCTCCGGGGGCGGTACGGAATCTCCCGGTGTCTGAATCGAATTCGTCATGCGGAACCTCAGCTGGCATTCTGCACTGTATGCCTAAATATAAGTGATTTTTCACCCGATGTCAATCGGTTCAGCTGGGGAGAAAGGCCGGAATTTTTAAATATGTATCTATATTGTATCTTCCAAGGAGATTGTTTTTTCCCTTGGAATACGGTATAATTAATTCAAGAAACCGGAAACCTGAAGGAGAATGGAGCATGGCGGTAAAATTTGGTTCAGTCAACCGGAGAAATTCCGGATGGAGCGGAAAGTCTTTTACTTTGATCGAACTCCTCATTGTGATTGCTATCATTGCAATCCTCGCCGCCATGTTGCTGCCGGCGCTGAACAAGGCACGGGACTCCGCGAAGAACATAGACTGTATCGCCCGCACCAAGCAGTTGATGCTGGCCATGACCTCGTATACTGATGATAATGGAAATTTTCTGCCGTACATCAGCGGAAACGGAGCAGGAGACTTCTCGGAGCTCGCTGACAGCGGAGGAACCATCCCCAATCTGCTCGGCAAATATCTTGCCGCCCAGTCGAATGAGAGCCGCGAGAAGAAGGCGGCAGTCTGGGAGTGTCCACGGCTGCCATATACCAGAACAAACGGGGTAAACCGCGATTTTTTCTGCGGCAAGTGGCTGAACGGCTGCCTCTTCACCAACCGTTCAGGAACACGTGGACGCAAACTGGTAAACATCAAAACCCCGTCGGCCAAAATTCTCTTTATGGATACGCTGGATACCGTTACCGGAAATTACGATTACAACCTCTATTTCCGCCCCAGCCGGACTGGATACGGTGGTTCATTCTCTGTCACACGGACCGGAGCGCATCAGCCCGGTAACGGTGCCGCTTTTATCGACGGCCATGCGGAGGCGATCCTTCAGCATTACTGGATGAACGGTACGATGACGAGTGTGAATCTTACCGCTTTCAACGCCCACGAGGAGTACCAGCCCGGTGCCTCAGGAAGTATTCCTCTGTAAATGACGCTAAGAAAGGATGTGATCGATGAAACAGGTGTTTTTGTCGCTGATTTTGTCTGCCGTCTTCCTGCTGCCGGCGGCGGAACTGCCCGGATGGTTCTCCCGCGGCGGGAAAGGGCGGATCGGAATGGGAGAACTCGCATTGTCGCTCACCCATCTTTCCCCCCGCTGGAAGCAGACCTCGCTGCGGTCCGCCGGGAAGGTCCGCTTTGCCGACGAGGCGGGAGCGGTGATCGGGGAAGGGGCGTATCTGGGGGCGAAGTTCCGCGAGACGTTTACCCCGGCGGGAAATGACAAACTTCATTACGAAGGGGTATTTTCCGCTTCCGCCGAACTGCCGACTCAGGCGCTCTTTCTGGAGTTCCAGATCCCGGCGGGCACTGCGAACGTCTCGATCGACGGTGATACCATCACGCTTCCATCGCGCTATGACGCGAAGAAGTGGGTGGTTTTCAACAACAAAAAGGTGGAGGAGTTCTCCATTCCGCTTGCCGACGGTTCCGTCTGGACGGCGACCGGCGGTTTCGTGGTGAGGATTCAGGACCAGCGCCGCTTCAATGCCGGAATGAAGGCTCCCTTTGCGGTCCGCTTCTACTACGCGCCGGAAGAGGAAAGACCGGAAAATTTCCATCTTACCGCCGATTTCCGGCTGGAACGCGGCGAAAGCGCGGCGAAACTCCCCGACTGGGTCCGGCTGGAAAAGAGCGGCGTGCTGAAAATCGAGACTCTGCCCTTTACCGTAGTCCATGCCGCTCCCGGATGGCAGTGGTCGCGCCAGAGCAGTTCCCCGGGAACGAAACGGACCTTCCGGGAGGGCGTCGTCACCGTTTCCGGCAAGTTTGGTCTGGGAGAGCTCCGGGTGACGGCGGAGCCGCTCACTCCGGCGGCGTTCCGGTACTCCGCGCAGTTCTGTTCCGACCGGCCGTTTCCGACGCTGCTGCTGGCGATGGAGTTCTCCCTCTCCGCCCGGGCGCGGCAGATCGAAGTGGACGGGCGCAGAGTCGATCTGCGCACCGAATATGACGCGGCGCGCTGGGTCCCGGTGAACAACCGCCGGGTGCGTGAATTCTCGTTTCCGCTCGACAGCGGTTCGATGCTGAACATCTCCGGAGATTACGTGCTGCGCATTCAGGACAACCGGAAGTTCAATCTTCCCGGTTACTCCGTCCGGCTCTACTTCTCGCCGTCGCAGGGGGAGCTGACCGAAGCGAAGTTCACGGCAAAATTTGAACTGCAGCGGCTCGGCGCACAGCCGGTGAACCTCGCTCCTGCGGCAAATATGGGATTTATCGACGAAGTTGCCGGCGACGGACGTGGCGGCTGGACCGATCAGGGACCCGCCAACGACCTGCGCATGCTCAAGCCGGGGAAACTGACCGTCGGCGGCGTGGATTTCACCATCGCCGATCCGGCCGGAAATGACGGGCGTTCGGCGGTGGTGCTCGGCCGGAAGTTCCCGCACGAAGCGACGGTGAAGTTGCCCGGCCCGGGGCGGTGGCTCTTTCTGCTGCATGCGCTGGCGTGGCCCGGCGGCAGAAAAGCGGGGACTCTTTCCGTCGCCTTTGCGGACGGCTCCCGGCAGGAGATTCCGGTGGAGAACGGGCGCGACGTCGGCAACTGGTGGGAGCCGAACAACTTCGCCAATTCTCTCATCGCCTGGTCGGCGGAGAATCGTTCGAGTTACGTCGGGCTGGGATTCTCCCAGTTCGAACTGCGCCGGAATGATCCGGTTTCGCTGACCTTCCGGATGGCGAATCCGAAGTGCTGCTGGATGATCGCCGCCGCGGCGCTCGGCGACGGACGCCAGGCGACGGAGGGGCTGGCGAAAACCACCTACATCGTGGAGAACCGCGAATGGATCGCCCTCGATTTTCAGCCGGATGTGCTGTCGGGTTCTCCGCTGGATTTCTCGCATCAGCTGGATGCTCCCGCCGGGAAGTACGGCGCGGTCCGGATTTCGCCGGAAGGAAACTTCACCTTCGAGCAGGCGCCGGAGAAGCGGATCCGTTTCATCGGCACCAACCTCTGCCTCTCCGCCAACTATCTGCCGCACGAGGAGGCCGATCTGCTGGCGGACCGGCTGGCGAAGACGGGATTCAACGCGGTGCGGTTCCACCACCACGACAGCGGTATGCTTCGACGCGGCGCAAACGACGGACTCACGTTCGATCCGGCGGAAATGGACAAGCTTGATTATCTCTTCGCCGCGCTGAAGAAGCGGGGCATCTACATCACCACCGACATCTATTGCAGCCGCCGGATCAAGGCCGGGGACGAAATTCCCGAAGCGGTGCTGAACAATCCGGCGTTCCAGATGAAGGCGCTTCTGCCCATTTCGGCGGCCGCGCTCCGGAACTGGAAGGAGTTTGCGCGCCGCTGGCTCACCCACCGCAATCCCTACACCGGCATGAGCTGGGCGGAGGATCCGGCGCTCTACGTGGTGAGCTTCACCAACGAGAACAACCTCGATTTCTGCTGGAACACGGTGCCGGAGATCGGGGAACTCTACCGGAAGGCTTTCCCCGGCTGGATGGCGGAGAAATATCCCGGCGAAACGGCGGGCCGGGCGGATCCCGCCGTCAACCGGCGTTTCCGCGAATTCCTCTACGAGCGTCAGCACCGGTGCATTCTCGACCAGATGGAGTTTCTGAAGAACGAGCTGAAGCTTGTCGCACTCTGCACAGACCTGAACATGCAGAACCGGGTGCCGCTGGCGCTGATCCGGAACGATCTGGATGTGGTGGACAATCACAAATATCACGATCACCCGAGCTTCCCGGTCAATCTGTGGCGACTGCCCAACCAGTTCTACCAGCGTTCGGCCATCAGCCGGCTGGGGGATGAGGTGCCGCTGCGGCTGCTGGCTCCCCGGCTCTTCGGCAAGCCTTACGGCATCACCGAATTCAAGTTCTGCCCGCCGAACCGTTTCCGTTCCGAGGGCGGGCCGTTGATCGGCGGATATGCCGCGCTGCAGGGCTGGAATTCGCTCTACCAGTTCGCCTGGTCCCATTCCCGGGAGGGGAATCTGCGGTTCGTCGGCGGCAGTACCTTCAACTACGCCGCGGAACCATTGGCGCAGTTTTCGGACCGGCTGGCGATGTTCCTCTTCCGGCGGGGCGATGTCGCCCCGGCGCGGGCGGCGTTCGGCTGGAGCGTGCCGGAGAATCTCTGGAATTCCGATGCGCCGGAAGCCTATCCGCCGGAGTTCAGCACACTGGGGCTGATCTCCCGGATCGGCACCGTGGTCGGAGAGCGGGCGCCGCAGGGGGTGCGGCTGCTCACGCCGGAACAGGCGGAGGGGAAATCGCCGCTCGCCGACCGTCGGATCGACGCGCTGCGCCGAGAACTGCTCGACCATCGGATCGCGGTGAGCGATACCGGAGAGCTCCGGCTTGACGCCGGGCGCAACACGCTGGCGATCGCCACGGCCCGGTCGGAGAGCGTGACGGTGGCGGCGGGCGCGCTCCGGGCGGAGCGTCTGAGCGTGGAGGGGGCACGTGTGCCGCAGACGGTGTCGGTCAGCACGCTGGATGAGCGTCCAATCGGGGAGAGCGGCCGCATGCTGCTCTTCCACCTGACCAATGTACTGCCGAACAAGACCCGTTTCTCCGACGAGCGGATGACGCTGCTGGAGAGCTGGGGGGAACCGCGTCTTCTGCTGCGCCGGGATCCGGTCAAGGTCTCGCTCAAGCTGGAGCCCGGAGTGCCGCCGACGGTCGACGCGCTGCGTTTCGACGGGAGCACGGCAGGGCGGGTGGCGTCGAAGTTCGAGAACGGCGTTCTCACCTTCACTGCGGATCCCGGAGCGTTTCCCGGCGGCGTGATGGCCTACCTTCTCTCCCGCCGGTAAGCCGGGATCATTGTTGAGGGGGGGCGGTATCGTCAGAGTCGTCCGGGAAAATCAGGACCAGCTCCGGGAACCGACGGCTGTTCCGGTACGGCTCGGTGCCGGGCGGATTCAAGGTCAGGCCGGTTTTCCTGCCGTTCCGGTCATTGTCGTTGATCAGCAGGGAGAAGCGAAGTGAATTCCCCGCCTTCATTGCGATGCCGGGCAGTACTTCCGCCGGAAAGAAGAGGTCATATTGCAAGGTGTTCGAGGCAGTTTTCTTCACGGTGACCCGCACGGCGGTATCGATCCCTTCCGTAGCGTTGGCCTCCCCGATGAATCTCCCTTCCGGCGCATGGTTCAGATAAGCGAAGGGGATTCCCTGCGTCGTGAGCCCGACGGTGTAGTCGCACTGATCGAAGCGCTTCGAAGTGTTTTCCCGCGCGAAGTAGATCTGAAGCGAATCGTTCTGCCAGGCGGCGGGCGGCGTGTCGGCAAAATGCAACTGGTCGTCGGTGACGATCACGGAGAGTCCGATTCCCCGCTCATTCCAGCAGCTGGCGAACTTCGCCCCGAGGTCCTCCGTGCCGGTATGCGGCTGCTGATTCCAGACCGGGCCGGGGTTCGAAACGGTGTGCCACTTCGCGTTTGCGACATCTTTGCCGTAAGCGGAAAAAACAGGTTTGCGGAGTGTTTCAACTGTGGATGAGCTCTCCCCAAAACGGAGTTCGACCGGCAGGCGGTACTCCTGCATCGACTGGAATCTTCCCGTTTTCCGGAGAAAACGGAGATGGCTTTTTCCTCCCGGGGGCAGGGTGATTTCCGCGAAGGCCGGTTCGACGGCGAAGGCGGTATGCGGTGTGACGGTGAGGCGTTCCGGCCGGTTGGTCCGGTTGGCGATGGTGACGGCGAGTTCCCGGCGACCGGAAATGGATGTGTCGAGGTAAAATGGGTTGCCGAGTCCGCAGAATTCCAGATTGGCCAGAATCGCGCGGTGCTCTTTGGTGGGCAGCCGCAGATAGAGCGGAGCGCCGCTGATGCGGACGCTTTCCGCCGTGACCCGGTTGCCGTCGGCGTCACGGACTTCAACTTCGCCGGGAATCTTGAGACTGGCGTTTGAAGCTCTATCTGCGGCGTACAGTACGGCGAGCGGTCCCTCCTTCGCTCCGGGAAAAAGGAAACAGTGAAACGCACTGCCCAGTGGAAACTCCTCTCCGCGTCCGGCGTTGGAGAGCTGTTCGATGGCGGTGTTGACGGTGCTGAAGGCTTCGAGTACCAGATTTTCCCGTCCCCGGATGCCGCTCCAGAAGTAGGCGAGTCGGAAGGGGGCCCACACCGCTCCGGCGGCGGCATGATGAACCAGATTGACGGCGCAGTTCGCCGCGTGATCGGATTCGGTGTCGGCAAAGTAGGGGCGCTGTGCTTCGCTGTCCATCTCCCAGACCGCGTGGTTGCGGACTCCGTAGTACGCTTCGGTGTTCCAGAGCGGAACGGGGTGTCTGGCCTGCTTGAGGGACTCACGGTATTTCGTCAGCTGTTCGAAAATGTTTCCGGTATCGGGCATCTCATTGTAGCCGTGAAAAGAGAAGATGTCGATGGCCCCGGTTCCGCCTTCCGTAAGGAATTTGAGACCGTAATCTCCCCAGGCAACCGGTCCCAGCAGCCGGATCGGCGAATTCGCCTGGTCGATCTCCTCCCGGGCGATCTGGTAAAATTTAGCGACCTTCCGGGGCGGCATGTTGGGGAAGTCCTTCCGGGGACCGTCGTGGAACCGCCAGAGGTGCGGTTCGTTGAAGAGTTCCACTCCCTGCACGACACCGTCAAGTTTCCCTAGCATGGAACGAAGTTCATTGCGGTACGCTTCCTCCAGTTCCGGCGTGATCCGGTCCGCGACGGCGAAAGGGCTTCTCATCAATCCCGCAGTCGGCAGGCAGGCGATGAGAAAGGGGTGGAAACTGCGGAGTGACGCGAGCAGCTCCGGATCCTGTTTCAGGTCGGCGACCTCCCGGAGAAAAAAGCGGTTGAACCGCTGCTGTCGAAACCCGAGATAGCGGTGGAGAAGTTCCGGTTCCGCCCCTTTGGCGAAGGGGGCGAGGTGGGAAGCGAGCGGATTCTCCTTCAATGAAATCTTCGAAAGGTCCTTCAGCACCGCGAAGGGAAAACAAAATTCGCTTTCCCCGCTGCGCAGTGTGAGCTGAAAAACGCCGCGTCGCCCTTTCGGATTGATCTGGAACGTCCGGCGCTGATCTTCGCCCTCCGGAAAGTGGAGCGTCTCCCGCCGAAGGAGCCGTCTGCCGGAGTCGTGCACCAGCAGTTCCGCGTCGATCGGGTGTCCGGCGGAAGCCCGGAGCTCCAGCGTCGCGCTCCGGTCCTCTTCGGAAATGATGTTCCTGCCGAGAAACCCGAATTTCACCGGCTCCTGCTCAAAATCCTCCGCGTTGCCCGCCACCACCCGGACCCGGTCGATGATGAGCGGGGCATCCTTCACGTCGATCCGCAGATAGCCCCGGTTGAACCGGGAGCGTGGCAGCGTGCCGGAGAAGGCACAGGTCTGATCGTTTCCGGCGAGGATGAAGTCGTGTGCCGTGTACTTCCAGTTGCCGTTCAGCAGAAAGACCCGGCAGCGTGCGGGGGCGGCGGTTGCGCTTTTCATGCGGAGCAGAATCGTGTACTTCCGCTCCGGAATCACCGGGAACGCGGCGCTGGTGAGACGGGTGCCGGGATACACCGTCAGCGTATCGTTCTCCCAGTGCGGCGGCCGCCATGCCCGCAGTTCCCGGAGGACGGCGGGAGTTCCCTTCACAAAGGTGTCCTCCGGGGCGAAGAAACTCCAGCCGTAGGTGCCGGAGAAGAAGTCCGGATTGAGGACTTCGTTGCGTTTGGCCTGCGCGGCGGAGGTTTCCGGCTGCAGGTATTTCACCTCCATCCGGCCGATCAGAAGAGTCTTCCCCGATTCGAGATCGATGCGCGGCCAGAAGTCGGCGGCATGCTGGATGCGGTCGGGCAGCCGGTCGGCGCGCAGTGTGAATTTACGCCAGGAATCGGTGACTTCAAAACTTTTCCGGTTCATCCACTTATATTTGTCTCCCAGCAGAAAGAGCGTCATCTGCGCGCGCTCTTTCTGTTCGCATTTCGCCCAGACCGAGAATTCGATCGACCCTTTCGACGGTAGCGGATAATGACTGCCCTGCAGAATGGCGCGTTTTTCCCCCGCAGTGAATTGAAAGGTCATGGCGCCACCTTCCATGACCGGTTGAGCCACCAATCCCGCGGCAACAGGCAGTGCGGCCGGATATGGATGCCAGCAGCCGGGATAGTCTCCCGCTCCCCCATGCAGGTATCCGTCGTCCGGCAGAAGGTTGCGGTTGAATTCGACCGGGAACTTCATCAGCCGGGCATTGCGGAACTGGACGGCGTCGATTTTCCCTTGTGACTGATGTTCGCTGAGAAGGAGCCGTACCCGGCCCGATTGCTTCAAAGTAAAGCAGAACTCCTGAGAACTCCAGCTGCGGTTGGCCGCGAGCGGGCGTGGCTCCATGAGGGCGGAGGCGCCCGGGGTGAGGTTTTCCACCCGGGCGGAGAGAAGCGCATTTGGTGCGGAGGCTTTCGTCAATAGATCGATCCGGACGGCATAGTTGCCCGGGGCGAGTTCCGTGTCAAACGAAACTGCGCCGCGCAGCCGACCGGAGGACCCCCGCGTCATGATTCCTGCATCTGCGGCGGAGCCGGTGGCTGTCACCAGTCCGGCAAGCATCAGGAGAAAGATATATATTTTTCGTTTCATGGGAATGGATTTCGTTGAGCAATATCCGATTACTGGGCGGAAAGTTCCGTGGCGGGCACGGAATACGTTTTGAAGAAATACCGGCGGGAAAAACGGGTGACAAGCTGTTTTCTACATGCGGCAGCCTCCTTTCTGCTGGGGTGAGCGGAGAGTCTAGAGTTCGAGTTTCCAGTAGTATTTTTTCTCGGAGCCCACGCCGTTGTAGAGCGCGGCGCGGTTCATCCAGCCGGCGTGGCCGTCGGACCAGCTCACGTTGATGCCGCCGTTGTGGCGGTTGCCGATCCACTCCATCCAGTCGGGGGAGGTGAGGTTGTGGGTGAGAACGTGCTGGTACTGCCAGACGCTGGAGGAGGGCGCGTAGTCGGAGGTCTCTCCGTTGAGCAATGTTTCGCTGGCGGGCTTCCGCTTGATGTCGCTGATCTTGTGGGGGTTCTTCCAGGGAGGATTGGCTTTCCCGAACCCCCAGCCCGCCTTGTAGTCGTACAGATAGGAGATTCCGTAGCTGTAGAGGGTGGCGCGGTTGTACTCCGCCACCGGGGTGGAGTCGCAGAAGAAGATGCGGCTGGTCCACCCCTGCACCAGCAGCCGGTTGGTGGCGGTCACCTTGCCGGAGCCGTCGTAGAGCGGTTCCGCGAGCGTGACGCCGATGTAGCGTGCGATCTGAATCCGCCACATGTAATGGCCCGCCATGCTGCTGTCTTCCGAGACCGGCATGAAGCCGCAGTTGTCGTCGGAGTACTGGAAGAAACCGAAGGCGTGCTGCTTGATGTTGTTCAGGCATTTCGCACTTCTGGCCCGCTCCCGCGCCGCGTTCAGGGCGGGCAGCAGCAGCGCGGCGAGGATGGCGATGATCGCGATTACGATCAGGAGCTCGATCAGGGAGAATTTTCGGTGGATTTTTCTGTTTCTGTTCATGATCTCTTTCTCCGGGTCAGCGGGATTGTTGAAGGTCTGCCAGGGCGGTTTTCCGGATCACCAGCCGGTTGGGAATGAACTGGAGGAGGAGGGAACCGTCCGGATTGCGCAGCCGCTGGAGCAGCAGAGCGGCGGCGGCCGCCGCCTCCTCGGTAAGGGGATAGTCCACGGAGGTTACGGTCGGTTCCGGCCAGAAGTGGACGCCGTGCGATTCGAAGTTGTCGTATCCGACCAGTTCATAGTCGCGCATATACTGAAGTCCGGCATCCGACAGCGCGCCTGTCAGCCGCCAGGTGATGAGGTCCGAGCAGGAGAAAAGCAGCCGTCCGCGGCAGCGTTCGATCAGTTTCCGGTCGAGTTGATAGAGCTCTTCGCCCGCGCCGAATTCGCGGCACTCGATTTCAGCGGGCTGGTATCCCGCCCGCAGTGCTTCGCGGAGGAAGGCGTTTTTGCGGATGTTTCCATTGGGATGGTTGAGGTATAGAACCATCAAGCCCGCATAATGGCGGTGCGCCTTCCGGAAGATTTCCCGGATTCCGGGCACATGGTTGACGATCACCTGCGAGGCCTGCAGATCCCATTGTGCGCCGGATTGAAACACCACCACCGGAATTCCCAGCTGTTCAACGATGGAGCGGCAGGTTTCCTCCAGCAGTGCGGCGCCGGAGAGCAGCAGACCGTCGAGACGGCGGAAGCAGTCGATGCCGGCGCGCGGTGCAAGGTAGGCCTCTGTCGGAATGTAGCGGATTTGACACCCCTCTTTTCGGAGGAGGTCCACCGCCTGTTCTCCGGCGGCGGCCAGAATCTGTTTCACTTTGGAGTCGCGCTCCTGCTGGCGGTCGTACAGGGTGCAGCCGATGAGGAAGCTGCGTTTTGCGTCGGTAGAGAGGTTGACGAAGCTCCCGCTCCCCTGCCGGCGGCAGACGATCCCTTCCGTGACGAGATGGTTCAGGGCGGAGTTTGCGGTCTTGAGGGAAACGTTGTACTGCTCCGCAAGCCTGGGGGCGGAGAGGAGCGGCGTGCCGTGCGGGAATTTCCCCCGCAGGATCTCTGCACGGATTTTAGCCGCCACGTTCAGGTATTTGATTTGCCGTTTTACTGCGTTCATCGACTCCTCCGGTTGCCGCCGGCATGTATTGCTGCCGTCTGCTGTAATTATACCCGGAAACACCGGAAAAAACAATGGGGATCGCCGGAGAAAAATTTTTTTGAGGAGGAAAACGGCGAAATCTCCGGTTCAAAGTCATTCCCAACTTATTCCTTATGCCGCCGGGGGGGGGAGTCGGCCGTGAATGCTTTTTTTCTCAAAAGTGGAGATTTCAGAGAGATAAGGGGGGCTCCCGAAGCTGTCAGCTTGAAAAAAACGATGAGAAATGCTATATTCCTGCTGATCTGCAACCGGAAACAGCGAATTTTTATGTAGGTATCGAACGGCGTGTGAGGAATGGAAATTGAAACTCATCATTCAGATCCCCTGCCTTAATGAGGCGAAGACACTAGGAATTGCTCTGGCGGAACTCCCCCGTTCCGTTCCGGGGATCGACAAGGTTGAAATCCTGATCGTGGATGACGGTTCCACCGATGATACCGTTGCGGTGGCGCGTGCTGCCGGGGTGGACCACATTGTGCGGCACCCGGCCAATTTCGGTCTTGCGCGCGCATTCATGACCGGCCTTGACACATCGTTGAAGCTCGGGGCCGATATCATCGTCAATACCGATGCGGACAATCAGTACTGCGCGGCTGACATACCTGCGCTGGTTGCGCCGATTCTGGAGGGGCGGGCGGAATATGTGATCGGCACTCGGCCGATTGCCCGGATCGAACACTTCTCGCCGGTTAAGAAATTTCTCCAGAAACTCGGCAGCTACGTGGTGCGCCGGATTTCCGGGACCCAGGTCGAAGATGCTCCGAGCGGATTCCGGGCTCTTTCGCGGGATGCGGCGATGCGGATGAACGTTTTCAATCGTTACACCTACACGCTGGAAACCATCATTCAGGCCGGATACAAGAATATTCCGATTCTCTGTGTTCCGGTCCGGGTAAATGCCGATCTGCGTCCGTCCCGGCTGGTCAAGAGCGTACCGCGTTACATTCAGCGTTCCATCTTCACGATGATCCGCATCTTTGTGGTCTACCGGCCGTTCAAATTCTTCTTTTCAATCGGAACCGTCTTTTTCCTAGTCGGCTTCCTGGTGGGTTGCCGGTTCCGCTGGCATTGGCTGGCAGGCGGGGGGCGGGGAATTACTCAGTCGCTGATTCTGGCGGCCGTTCTGATGCTGATGGGAACGGTGTTCAGTATGATGGCATTCATTGCTGACCTTCTCTCCGTCAATCGACAGCTGCTGGAGGACATCCAATACCGTCAGCGGAGAAATTGCTTTGATCCAATGTTGCCTTGTGAAGAAAAGATGCAGAAGAAAGCCTGACATGGATCAACTGCTCTTGAAAACCAGAACTTTTTTTGCCTCTCCCCGTTGTGTGCTGGGGCTTGCTGTCGGAATCGGCGTGATATCAACGGCGCTTTTGATGATCGTGTCGCCCGTTTATTATCGCGATTCGGTTGTTTACATGTCGATGGTCAGTGGTTTTCTGGTTGGTGACTGGAGGCATGCATTTGATGTTGCCATGACGCCGCTGCTCCCCGCTCTGGCAGGAGTGCTTGCTCGTTTGGGCATTCCGATTCCGGAAGCGACGACTCTGGTCAGTTGTCTGTTCTGTGTTCTCGCGGTATTTCCGATTTACGGCCTGCTGACCTTTTTTATGGAGCGGAAATATGCGGCCTGGGGGGCGCTGTTCTTTGCCCTTATGCCGAGAGTCATTCGGTATGGCATGGCGCCGTTGCTGGATTCCGGAAGATGGCTTTTTGTTCCACTGGCATTGTATTTGATTTTCTGTTTCATCAAAAGCAGGAAATATGCAACATTGTGTTGGCTTGGAATGACATTTGCGGCACTTTGTCTGGTGAGGTCCGAGGGGGTGGTCTACATGGCCATCTTTCTGGGCTTTATGGGACTGATGCTGCTTCAGGCGGATAAGTGGAAATTTTCATTTCGATGGATCAGTCGCTTTCTACTCTATTTGCTGGTTGTCACGGGGATCTGCCTGATTTTCTGTCTGCCACGCCTGATTCAACTTCAACAGGTCACCGGGTATCCCGCGCTCGATACCCGGCAGACCTGGGCCGTTCGCGGTGTCTGTCACCGATTTGCGGTGTGGACGGGAATCGAGGATTCCACGTCAGGCAGACCAGTAAAAGCCAGTTCTACAACGTATGGCAGCATCAATGATTTTGATTTTGCCTGGATTATGAATCCCAAGTTTGAAAAACGTTTCTGGAACAACGTGGTGACCGGATGCTACATCCCTTATTTGATTCTGGCGCTCCTGGGAATATTTTTGCTTCTGCAGCACCGAAAGTGGACATTTGGACACACAATCATGTTGTTGCTGTTTGCTGCGAATACGATTGTATTTTTCATCATGCGCTCCGCAGCCGGAAGATATTTTTATATCAATGCGC
>ENA-UONW01000824-UONW01000824.1-human-gut-metagenome-genome-assembly--contig:-CS52-NODE-824-length-43323-cov-29.488606_pt1 | contig 43323 bp, 30 predicted proteins | sample MGYA00242463_ERZ724010 | MGnify/ENA metagenome assembly ERZ724010 | reverse complement strand
ACTTTATCTCATATGATATCTGCGAGAAATCTGTGTATCTGCGGAATCTGCGTGAGACTTTTTTACGGCAAAGTGGGTTGGGTTGACGCGGACGCGCCGCGGCGCGTCCCTACAACGGGGAGGGGGGAACTAATCAAATTATATTAATCTGGGGAATCTGCGAGAGATTTCGCGCCAGAAGAAGAGGGATTATATCTCGGTTGGGGATGCTGAAAAACAGAAAATATAATTTGATGAAAATTTGGGGGAGAAAAAAAAGATTTTTAACTTTGGGGCAAGTTGAACAACACTCCTCAGCGTTATGATTTACGCTTACCTACCTGAAATCCCCGGCGGAAAACCGCGCCCTCTACCCTTTTACCTGGCGATGGAGGAACATCTGGCGCGAAACTATCCCGACGGGGAGTATTTTTTCATGTGGCAGGTGGAACCGACGGTAATTTTCGGCCGATGTCAGAATCCGTTCGCCGAGGTGAACCTCGATTTCTGCCGTCGGGAGGGAATCCATACCTACCGGCGGAAAAGCGGCGGAGGATGTGTCTATGCCGACATGAACAATATCATGTTCAGCCACATTACTACTTCCGGAGAGGTGACAACAACCTTCTCGCGCTATTGCCGGATGGTGGCTGACACACTTTCAAAGCTCGGACTCGACGCCTCGACCACCGGACGCAACGATGTGGTGATTGGTGACCGCAAGGTCAGCGGTAACGCTTTCTACCATCTCCACGGACGCAGCATCGTCCACGGCACAATGCTGTATGATGCTGACCTGACGACGATGTCGCAGGCCATAACCCCCTCACAGGCGAAGCTCCGCGCCAAGGGGGTCAGCTCCGTGCGAAGCCATGTGACCACCATCCGCGAACATCTGCCGCAACTCTCCATCAAGGAGTTCAAACGGTTCTGCCGTGAGGAACTTTGCGACTCCATACAGGAGATGACCCCCGAGGATATCCGCGAGATAGACCGTATCGCCGAGGAATATTTCACGGTTGACTGGATCTGGGGCCGTTACGGCAACTCGGAGGGGGCAACCCGACGACGGCGTATCGAGGGGGCCGGAGAGTTCAGTGTCTCGACCGACCTCATCCCTCCGGCCGAACCGGGAATGGCGGCGACCATCCGCAAAGTCAACCTCCAGGGTGACTTCTTCCTGCTGAGCGACCTCGACGAGGGACTGCTCGACAGCCTGAAAGGGGCGGAGTTCAGCCGTGAAGGGATAATGAAAGCCCTGGAGCATGTCTCCCCGCCGGATGTGATAACGGGGCTGACCGCTGAAAAACTCACCGACCTGTTGCTGGAAACCACCTGACAACGGTCGCTTATAAAGATAAACATAAATGACAAAACCATGAATAACTGCGAAAATCTCAAATTCACCTGCCTTCACGACCTGCATCTGGCGCTGGGGGCAAAGATGAGCCCCTTCGCCGGATATGACATGCCGATTGAATACGGGCTCGGGATAATCGGTGAACATAACGCCGTGCGTAACGCCTGCGGTGTGTTTGATGTCTCCCATATGGGGGAAATCGGCATCACCGGCGAGGACGCGGAGTTCTTTGTCAACCGTGTGTTCTCCAACGATGTAACCAATGCCCCCGACGGGCAATGCTTCTATGGCATGATGCTCCGTCCCGACGGCGGTGTGGTCGATGACCTGCTGGTCTACAAGAGGGGTCATAATGATTTCCTTTTCGTGGTGAACGCGTCGAACATCACCAAGGATGAGCAGTGGATCCTGCGTCAGGCCGAAGGTTACCGCCTCTGCCTGGAATTCATGAGCGAGGAGATGGCCGAACTGGCCGTGCAAGGCCCTGAGGCGGAGAAAGTGATGGAGGAGGTAGTGGAGATTCCATGTCGCGACCTCACATTCTACACCTTCAAGGAACTCGACCATGAGGGGGACACAGTGATAGTGTCACGCACCGGTTACACCGGAGAGGATGGTTTTGAAATCTACGGCCCACACGACTTCATACGCCGGGTATGGCAGGCACTGATTGACTCCGGCAAAGCCGCACCCTGCGGTCTGGGTTGCCGCGACACCCTCCGTTTCGAGGTGGGGCTGCCCCTATACGGAAACGAGCTGGCCGACGACATCACCCCCATGGAGGCCGGACTGGGTATGTTCGTAAAACTGGAAAAACCTGACCTTATCGGCGGCGAGACCCTTAAAAAGCAGAAGCAGGAGGGGCCGCGCCGCAAAATCGTGGGACTGGAAATCCATGACCGCGCCATCGCGCGTCACGGTTGCGACGTGCTGTCGCCCGAGGGTGAGGTGATTGGAAAGGTCACCACCGGCTACCGGGGCATCTCGACCGACCGCTCTATCTGCATGGCTCTCATTGATGCCCGCTATGCCAAGACAGGCACCGAACTGAAAGTTCAGGTTAGGAAGAAGACTTTCCCCGCCACCGTTGTCTCGAAAAAATTCTTCAAGAAATCATACAAAGCTTAAAACCATACGATTATGATACGTTACAGCAAGACCCACGAATACATCCGTGTTGAAGGTGACAAAGGTTACATCGGCATCTCTGACTACGCCCAGAAACAGCTCGGAAATGTCGTCTACGTCGACATGCCCGACCTCGGCGACGAACTGGAGAAGGGTGAGGACTTCGGGGCTATTGAGAGCGTGAAGGCCGCTTCCGATCTCATCGCCCCCGTGTCGGGTGAGGTTGTCGAGATAAACGAGGCCCTCAGTGAGAATCCCCGCCTCATCAACGCCGACCCGATGGCCAACTGGATCATCGCCGTCACCATCTCCGACCCCTCGGAGCTTGACGAGCTGATGGACGAGACCACTTACGAGGAGTTCTGCGCCGCCGACTGACCCTCCCCAAGCCATTCCTAACACAGACCTGACAATGCACAGATATTTCCCCCATACACCGGCCGACATCAAAGAGATGCTCGACCGGTGTGGAGTGTCGTCTCTTGACGACCTCTACGGCGACGTGGATCCGTCGCTGCGCCTGAAACAGCCCTACGACCTCCCGCAGGGTATCGACGAGACCGCCGTCAGACGTTATTTCAACCATCTGGCAGGGAAGAATGTCCCGGTGGAGGTATGTTTCGCCGGAGGCGGTTTCTACGACCATGGCTGTCCGGCGGCTGTCAAGTCGATAGCCTCGCGGTCGGAATTCCTGACAGCCTACACCCCCTATCAGCCTGAAATCTCGCAGGGTACCCTCCAGTATATCTTCGAATACCAGACAATGATGGCGCGTCTGACAGGAATGGAAATCTCCAACGCGTCGATGTATGACGGAGCCACCGCCACCGCCGAGGCTGTGCTGATGGCTGTGGCCTCCCAACGCAAACGTAACCTCGTGCTTGTCTCGGCGACCCTCTCGCCAGATGTACGCCGGGTTGTCGACACCTACGCCCACTATCACGGGGTGGAGCTTATCACCATCCCTGAATCTGACGGGGAAACATCCCGCGAGGAGCTGTCTCGGGTGCTTGAGGCTAGAGGCAAGGAGGTAGCCGGAGTGGTTGTCCCCTCTCCCAACTATTACGGGATAATAGAGAACCATGAAGGTCTGGCCGACCTCTGCCATTCCCACAAGGCGTTGCTGATTGTCAACTGCGTGGCCTCCGACCTGGCTGTGCTGAGGACACCCGGCGAACTCGGGGCCGACATCGCCTGCGGGGATGCCCAGTCACTTGGGATTCCCCTGAGCTTCGGAGGGCCTTACCTGGGATTCCTCTGCGCCACCAAGGCATTGATGCGCAAGATGCCGGGACGTATCGTGGGAGCTACCACCGACTCCGAAGGGCGGCGTTGCTTCGTGCTGACCCTCCAGGCCCGCGAGCAGCATATCCGCCGCGAGAAAGCCACCTCGAACATCTGTTCTAACCAAGGGCTGATGACCCTCTGGGTGGCCGCCTACATGTCGCTGGTCGGGGCGGAAGGTCTGCGTGAAATCAATGAGGCATCCCGCCTGACAGCCCTCTACCTCCTGGAAAAGATGACCTCCGACGGCCGCGCCCGTCTGCGCTACCCCTCCAGGCCGTTCCTCAACGAGTTCCTGCTTGAGACCGACTACTCCGTGGACTCGCTGATAGCCGCAGCCATCCGCAAGGGTGGAATACTGCCCGGCATTAAGGTCGATGACCACACGATACTGATGGCCGCCACCGAGATGCAGACCAAAGAGGATGTCGACCGACTTTTCGAGATAGCCAAAACCTGTGTCTGACCCTCCAAAACTATGAAAGAATGAACATAAAAGTTTACGGAAAACTGATATTCGAGTTGTCACGCGAGGGTCGCAGGGGTTACGCTGTGCCGCGCAGCGGAGTCTCCGCAAAAGATATCCATGACAAATTCCCCCTCCCGGAGGGCATGCGCCGCGCCGTTCCCCTCTCACTCCCCGAGGTTGACGAACCTACCGCCGTAAGGCATTACAACAACATGTCGACCAACAACTTCGGAGTAGACACCGGATTCTATCCCCTCGGCTCATGCACGATGAAATACAATCCGAAAATCAACGAGGAGATGGCATCCCACAGTTGTTTCGCAGGATTGCATCCTTCGACCCCCGCATTCGCCGCGCAGGGTGCGCTGGAGATGTACTGGACTCTGCAGAAATCGCTCTGCGAGATAGGAGGGATGGAGGAGTTCACCCTCAACCCGTTTGCCGGCGCACAGGGTGAGCTGACCGGACTGATGGTGATTCGCGCCTACCACGCGTCGCGTGGAGAAGGTGACAAACGCCGCAAGGTGATTGTCCCGGACTCGGCCCACGGCACCAACCCCGCTTCCGCCGCCGTCTGCGGCCTGGAGGTGGTGGAGGTGAAGAGCCGCGAGGATGGCACAGTGGATGTCGCCGACCTCGAACCGCTGCTTGACGACACCGTAGCGGCGATGATGCTCACCAATCCCAACACCCTCGGCATATTCGAGAAGGATATTCCCCGCATCGCCTCGCTCGTACATCAGGCGGGAGCGCTAATGTATTACGACGGAGCGAACCTCAACCCCCTGTTGGGTGTGGCCCGTCCCGGCGACATGGGCTTCGACGTGATGCATGTCAACCTCCACAAGACCTTCTCCACCCCTCACGGAGGAGGTGGTCCCGGAGCCGGTCCGGTAGGTGTGCGCAAGGGGCTGGAGAAATTCCTCCCCAATCCGAGAGTGGTGCGCCGCACAGTGACTCCGGAGGGATTCCCGGTGAAGGAGACAGACCGCTACGCCATAGAGTACTCCCCTCTCGCCTTGGGTTCGGTGTCTGCCACCCTCGGCAACTTCGCCGTGCAGGCTCGTGCGCTGGCCTACATCCTGACCCTCGGAAGTGACGGACTGATGGAGGCCGGAAAACTCGCCACCCTCAACGCCACCTACATAAAGGAATCACTCAAAGACTGCTACCTGCTCCCAATCGAAGGGCTGTCCAAACATGAATTCGTGTTTGACGGACTGCGCGACAAGTCTACCGGTGTCACCACCCTCAACATCGCCAAACGTCTTCTCGACTATGGCTATCACGCCCCGACCATCTACTTCCCGCTACTCTTCCATGAGTCGCTGATGATAGAGCCTACCGAGACCGAATCGCGCGAGACCCTCGACGAGTTCATCTCCGCCATGCGTGACATCGCCCGGGAAGCCATAGAGGATCCGGAGACAGTTAAGACAGCTCCCCATCTCACACCGGTCACAAGGCCTGACGACACGGCGGCAGCCCTCAACCCCATACTCACCTTCGACAACCTCTGAGCTATGAAGTATGATCTCATTGTCATAGGAGCGGGGCCGGCCGGCTATCCGGCTGCGGCCTGCGGTGTGAAGCAAGGGTTGAGAACCCTTCTGATTGAAGCCGGAGAACTCGGCGGCACATGTCTCAACCGGGGATGCATCCCTACCAAGACCTTCTGCCGTTCAGCCGAGACAGCCCTGGAAATCAAGCGCGCCCCGGAATTCGGCATCAATATTCCGGAGGGTGAGATGACGGTCGACATGGCTCGAATCGTGGAGCGTAAAAACGAGATTGTGATGCAGTTGCGCGAGGCTGTCTCAGCCGTGGTAAACGGAGCGGACGTAAGACTCGGGAAAGCCAGATTCATATCAGCGCGGGAAGTCGAGGTTGCCGGAGAGGTGTTCACCGCCCCCAAGATAATAGTGGCCACAGGAGCCACACCTGTCATCCTCCCCATACCCGGAGCCGGGCTGTGTGTCACCTCTGCCGAGCTCCTCGACACCACTACCCTGCCCCGTTCCCTGGCGGTAATCGGCGGGGGTGTGATAGGGATGGAATTCGCCTCGGTCTACGCAGCCTTCGGATGTGAGGTCACCGTCATCGAATACTGCAAGGAGATACTTCCCGGATTCGACCGCGACATAGCCAAACGGCTGCGTTCAGCCTTGTCGAAACGAGGTGTGAAATTCATACTCAGCGCGGCCGCCACAGCTGTCGATAAAGCTGATGACGGCAGTCTGAAAGTCAGGTATGAAGCCAAGAACAAACCGGGTGAAACGGTTGTGGAGAAGGTGCTGATGGCTGTCGGACGTAAAGCTGTGATTCCCGAAGGACTCGAAGCGGCGGGAGCGGAAATCACCCGGAAAGGGATAACCGTCGATGACAATTTCCAGACCACGATTCCGGGAGTATATGCCATCGGCGACTGCAACGGAATCTGTCAGCTCGCCCACGCCGCCACCGCCCAGGCCCGGCGTGTGATGGGTGTGGAGACCGACCTCTCCCCCATTCCGGCAGCCGTGTTCACCGTGCCGGAAGCCGCCTCCACGGGACTCACCGAGGAACAGGCAGAAGCCCAGGGAATAACCCCACTGAAAACAGTAAAGCTACCTTTCCGTGCCAACGGTAAAGCCCTCACCCAAGGGGATGCCGACGGCCTTGTGAAGATGGTGGTTTCCGGTGACCGGATAATCGGTTGCCATATCCTCGGCTGTCACGCCTCCGACCTGATTATGGAGGTGTCACTGGCCATGTCGGCAGGTCTCCCCGTCTCCGCCGTCACCCGCGCCATCCATCCCCACCCCACCCTCTGCGAACTCCTTCCCTCAGCCCTCTCCCAGACGCTGTAAAAATCCATTAAAAAAACAATATGGTCATCCGGCAAAACCCCGTCGGATGACCATTTTTGCGTTGTAATTTTATGAGGGTTTGGGGTTAGAGAAAAAAGTATTAACTTTGTGTCCATGATGAAAGATTTTCTCTCCGGGGCCTGGAGATGGACCAGGCGTTATATCACACTGCCATTGCTGATAGCGGTGGCATACATCGTGTTTGTGCTTTTCTTCAATGAGAACTCCTATTTCAAAAGCATGGAATATCAGGATGAGATTGACCGCCTCGAAGCGGAAATAAAGGAGAACAATGACACGATGCTCTATTACCACCGCCTCAACGCCTCCCTCTCCTCGAATCCTGAGGAACTCGAACGTATAGTCCGCGAACAATACCACATGCAGCGTCCCAACGAGGATGTCTACGTCTTTGAATAATCACTTATGGGCAAGAATACTCAAAAACAACCGGAATACACCCTTGAGCAGCTTCAGGGGAAAGCTCCCTCGACCTTGATGGTGGTGATAGCCACTGTCGGGTTGCTGACTATCGCCATCGGGACATTGCTCCCCATACTTTCCATCAAATACGGTTCACAGGTGGCCGGATGGTGGAAATATGTCTATGCCGCCGGTGCGCTATGTTTCCTTGTGGGAAAACTTTTCTCACCTTACACCGGCACCCATCCCCGCATCAAACGTCTCTATCGCATAGAGTCGTGGAGCGCGGTGTTTTTCTGTGTGGCCGCTTTCTTCCTCTTCCTGGGCACCGACATGATGCGTGATGTATGGGCGTTCACCCTCGCCGGAGGCGCGTTGCTGATTTTCACCACCATCGCCATACCCCGCGTGATCAAAAAGGAATTGAAGCGTAACTCCCATTAACATCCCCGGTTATGAAAATCGCTCTCATAGGATACGGCAAGATGGGCCACGCCGTTGAAAAAATAGCCTTGTCGCGAGGCCACGAAATCGTGGCTGTCATCGACGCGGGTGAGGAAAGCAAATTCTCATCCCCTGAATTCCTGTCTGCTGATGTGGCAATCGAGTTCACCACCCCCTCGACAGCTGTCGACAATTTCCGGCGCGTCATCGGTGCCGGGATTCCGCTGGTCTCCGGCACAACCGCCTGGCTCGACCGTCTTGACAAGGTAAAAGAGATGCTCCAGGATGCCCCACAGGGGATGTTCTGGACTTCCAACTTCTCCATCGGGGTAGCCCTCTTCAAAAAGATAATATCAGAGGCGACCACCCTTATTGACGGTTATCCCGAATACCGCCCCGAGATGATGGAAATCCACCATATCCACAAACTCGACCATCCTTCCGGCACAGCGGTCTCCACAGCCGAGACCCTGATTGAGGCCTCATCATCCATCAACCACTGGACTGAAGACCCTGCGGAGGCCTCAGCTGACCCAACGGCCCTGCTAATCAACCATGAGCGTGAGGGGGAGGTGCCGGGCACACACATTGTAAGCTGGAAATCCCCGGTGGACGCCATCACCGTCGAGCACCGCGCTTTCTCCCGTGAAGGGTTCGCTTTCGGTGCGGTGAAAGCCGCCGAATGGATGGTTGCCAATCATCCGCGCGGGCTGCGCTCGATGCCCGACCTGCTGGGATTCTGAGCTTTTTCCATACCATATCCAGCCGATACAGGTTGTCAGCCGACTCCTGTATCGGCTGTTGTTGTAGCCAATACGGGGAATATTTTGGATTTTTGTTTGGTCATATCGTAAAAATATTGTAATTTTGCCACCGTTTTAGGAAGTAGGTTGGCAAAATGCCATATAGCCAACCAAAAAAATACAACATCATACAATTTCAAGGCTCCAAATGAAAGCTTCAGAACTGATGGCCGATCTCGGCCGACGATTTCCCAACGAACCCGAGTATCTCCAGGCTGTAGAGGAGGTTGTCACCTCCATCGAGGATGTCTACAACGAATATCCCGCCTTCGAGCGCTACAACCTCATGGAACGCCTTTGCATGCCTGACCGCGTGATATCTTTCAGGGTCAGCTGGATTGACGACAAGGGCCGCGTCCAGAACAATATGGGTTACCGTGTGCAGCACAACAACGCCATCGGCCCGTACAAGGGTGGCATCCGTTTCCACTCCTCGGTAAACCTCTCGATTCTGAAGTTCCTCGCCTTCGAACAGACTTTCAAGAACTCCCTCACGACCCTCGCTATGGGTGGAGCCAAGGGTGGTTCCGACTTCTCCCCCAAGGGGAAGAGCGACATGGAGGTCATGCGCTTCTGCCAGGCATTCATCACAGAGCTTTATCGCAATCTCGGTCCCAACACCGATGTGCCTGCTGGCGATATAGGTGTGGGCGGACGTGAGGTCGGCTACATGTTCGGCTGGTACAAGAAGATGACCCGTGAGTTCACCGGCACATTCACCGGAAAGGGTATGGATTTCGGTGGCTCACTGATGCGCCCCGAGGCCACCGGCTATGGAAATGTCTACTTCCTGCTCAATATGCTCGCCACCAAGGGTATTGACCTGAAGGGAAAACGTGTGGCAATCTCCGGTTCGGGCAATGTGGCTCTCTACACCGCCAAGAAACTCCTTGAACTGGGTGCTGTACCCGTGTCGATGAGCGACTCCGACGGCTCGATTTACCTCCCCGACGGTATGACCAAGGAGCAGTTTGACCGTATATTCGAACTTAAAATGGCTTATCGTGGCCGTATCCGCGAGTTTGCCGATGACACCCCCGGATGTCTCTATTTCCCCGGCGAACGTCCCTGGAAACATGTCAAATGTGACATCGCCATGCCCTCCGCTACCCAGAATGAGATTGACGGCGACGACGCCCGCGCACTTCTCGCGCAAGGCTGCATAGCTGTCAGCGAGGGTGCCAATATGCCCTCCACACGCGAGGCTGTCCATGAATTCCTCAAGGCGCGTATCCTCTACGCTCCCGGCAAGGCAGCCAATGCCGGCGGTGTGTCGGTATCTGGCCTGGAGATGGCCCAGAACGCCCAGATGCTTTCCTGGACTGCCGAGGAGGTGGACAACAAGCTCCGCTCGATTATGAAGGATATACACACCCAGTGTGAGGCCTACGGCAAGGAAGCCGACGGTTATATCAACTATGTCAAGGGTGCTAACACCGCCGGATTCATGAAAGTGGCCCGTGCGATGATTGCCGAGGGCATCAGCTGATTCAAGCCCTCCCAGATTACAGGAAAGAATAGTTTAAATCATATGTAGGGACATCGCTTCGTGATGTTGGTCTGTCCGATACCAACATCATAAAGCGATTTTGTTTGTCTTTTTTATTTGTTTGTCTTTTTATTGGTTCTTTCTTCCGGTTATATTTTTCTATTTCCGTTCTTTTGGTAGAATTGCTTCCGTTCTTTTGGCAGGCCCAAAAGAACCAAAAGGCCAAGGGCGCGTGAAAATCTATGGGAGGGGGCCAGGTGGCTCCGCGCGGCGCACCGGGAACTCGCCCTGACGGGCTCAGACACCCCGGTGCTTCGCCGCGCTCCCGCCACCGCCCCCTCCCGATTTTCACAATGCGCCCGCCATCCGGATACCAACTCCACTCCACATCCCTCTCCTGTGCCCTCACCTTCTGACCTCCCTCCCAATCCTTCCATAACTCCCAATATTCCCATCCCCTCCCAGATTTCCCATCTTGTAGGGACGCGCCGCGGCGCGTCCGCGTCAACTTTCGATGAAAAAGTCTCGCAGATTACACAGATTACGCAGATTGCCATCCGGATGGTATCTGTGGAATCAACTTTAATCTGTTTTAATCAATTTTAATCTGTTTTAATCAATTTTAATCTGTGGAATCCGATGAGCGCAGCGAATCCAATCTGTGGAATCCGTGGAATCTGTGAGAGTCCCGGGAGCGTAGCGACCCATAATCCGCGAGAATATCGCCCGGATGGCCTCTGCGTAATCCGCGTAATCTGCGAGACTTTTCCCGAAACTCTCCTCATCAATCTGCGAGACTTTACTTTATAGATATCCGCGAGAAATCTGCGTATCTGCGGAATCTGCGTGAGACCTTTCACGGCAAGGTGGGTTGGGTTGACGCGGACGCGCCGCGGCGCGTCCCTACAGTGGATAAAAGAGGGGGTATAAGAATTTGGAGATTAGTGTTCCAAAAGTGTGGGGAAATTGACGGGAAAATTGGTGTTGAAAAGTATGTTGAAAACCCCGTTGAAAAATGGATGGGAAGATTTTCGGATATATGTTGGAGAATCAAATATGGTTCCTGTATAATCGGTTGAGAGATGATTGCCAAATATTCCCGGACAAAGTTTTGGATGGTTGTTTCAACGTGTTTTTCCGGGTTTATCAACTGTTGAAAACATAGAAGTTATCAGTTGATAAAGTTATCAACGCTATGTTGATAACATCGTAACTCCCTGATTTGACGACTGGTTTATGTTGATAGTATGTTGAGATTAATGAAGCTGATGTCGATAACCCGGAAATCCAAATAATCTGCCGGAAAGTTATTACGGCTATCAACATCATTTATTATTCTGGAGGGATTTGAGACGGGATTTCAAAAAACTCCGTTTTTCAATTCCCTTAGATTCATCTTATAGAAAAGAATGTTGAAAACCCGACGGAGGGTGTTGGAGAAGACAGCGAAAAGGAGTAACTTTGCATTACGATAACCGATTGTATCAATCCGCATATATACCGATTATTTGTCATGCCTCTTGCTTGTTCCGATTCCAATAAGGTCATTGCATTGTTTTTGATTTTCGTGGGTCTGATGATGTCTCCTGCCAAAGGAGCGGCCCAGTCGCTTTTCGACGAGCTGATTGTCGAGGGTGAGACTGTCGCGCTGCCTTCCGACTCGCAGGGTGGACTTGTTGTGTTGCCGGGAATGACACTTCCGACCGACACCACCCTCAATGTGTCCGACCAGATGTACAACGAGATATTCTATCTCCCGATGGTGTTTGACCATTACGATATGTTCCTATCCGAGAAAGCGGGCGATCCGCTCAACGAGTCGTTTCCTGAGGAAGGGGAACCCTCCTCATTCTTCAACCGTCTTGTGAAGCGCAATTACCGTCAGAGATATTTCATGCAGCAGGTGATGTCGGAGATGCCGGAAATCGTACACTACAATATGGCGACGATGCCCCGTCCTCCGAAGAAGTTCGTCATGCACCTCGACCCCTCCACGGCGAAACTCACGGTCGAGGAATTCAAAGCAGCTCCGATAGACTCGATGAAGCAGGTGGTGCCGGAAATCGAACCTACAAGAATCAATTGGCTCCACAGTTTTGACGGTTCGCTTCATTTCTCCCAGGTTTACATCTCCCCCAACTGGTACCAGGGTGGTAACTCCAACCTCAACATGATAGTCGGGGCACTTTACAATGTCAAGCTCAACCCAAAGTTCAATCCCAACGTGATTTTCGAGACCACTGTCTCATACAAGCTCGGCCTGAACAACGCCCCCGAGGACTCCATCCACAAATACAACATTTCGGAAGACCTCTTCCAGGTAAACTCCAAGTTCGGTCTGAAAGCCGCCCGCAGGTGGTACTACTCAATCACGGCCCAGTTCAAGACCCAGCTCCTTAACAGCTATAAGGTAAACACCAACGAGATGATAGCGGCATTCCTCTCCCCTGCCGAGCTGAATGTCGGTGTCGGTCTCACCTATTCGTATGAGAATCCCCGCAAGACGGTGCAGTTCTCGGCATCGATAGCTCCTCTCAGCTACAACCTGAAGACCTGCACCAACCCCAACCTGAATCCGGAGGCGTTCGGCATAGACGCGGGCAAGACCTCGAAGAGTGAATACGGTTCGTCGCTTGAACTGACATTCAAATGGAGACTTACTTACAACATTCAATATTCCTCACGGCTGTTTGCCTTCACCGACTACCATTACCTGCAAGGTGACTGGGAGAACACCATCGATTTCTCGATCAACCGTTTCATGTCGGCGAGAATTTTCGCCCATCTGAGATATGACTCCCAGGCACCGGTGGTGGCCGACACCTCATGGCGACACTGGCAGTTCAAGGAAATCCTGTCGATAGGATTCTCCTACAAGTTCTCGCGCCTGTAATTTTGGAGGTTGGCGAAAAATTGAGTAATTTTGTCAGCTAAACCGAATATAATCCATTAGCAGTTAAGATGGAAAAAGATAAAGAGGCGTTGATGGCCGAGATACGCCGCCTCAAGCAGGAGCGCGACGCCGCCATCATGGCGCATTATTACACCGACGGCGACATCCAGGACATCGCGGATGTTGTCGGCGATTCACTGGCCTTGGCCCAGAAAGCACGCACGCTGTCAAACAAAGTGATAGTGCTTTGCGGGGTGCATTTCATGGGTGAGACAGCCAAGATACTATGCCCAGACAAGACAGTGCTGGTACCCGATATGGAGGCAGGCTGCTCGCTGGCCGACTCCTGCCCTGCCGATGATTTCGAGGAGTTCGTCAAGGCTCATCCCGGTCATACCGTTGTCAGCTATGTCAACACTTCGGCCGCCGTGAAAGCTTTGACCGATGTGGTTGTCACCTCCTCCAATGCCCGCAAGATTGTCGACGCGCTTCCCGAGGATGAGAAAATCATCTTCGGCCCTGACCGCAACCTCGGCAACTATATCAACAGCGAGACCGGGCGCGATATGCTGCTTTGGGATGGCGCCTGCCACGTCCATGAGCAATTCTCCCTCCAGGCTATAATAGACCTCAAGAAACAACATCCCGGAGCGAAACTGCTGGTTCATCCCGAATGCAAGAAGGCTGTCACGCTGCTGGCCGACCATGTGGGTTCCACCGCCGCGCTTCTCGACTATGCCTGCAACAGCGACGCTACGGAATTCATTGTCGCCACTGAGAGCGGCATCCTCCACAAGATGCGTCAGCTCTGCCCCGGCAAGAGCTTCATCCCCGCACCTCCCGAGGAGGCCGGATGCGCCTGCAACAACTGCAGCTACATGAAGCTCAACACCCTTGAGAAGCTGCGCGACTGTCTGCGCGACCTCTCACCCGCCATCGAGGTCGATCCTGAAATCGCCCGCAAGGCCATCCGTCCCATCGACAGGATGCTTGAATTGTCGAAATAATCAAGAAACCACTATCCCATATGGACTACAATCATAAAAAAATAGAATCCCGCTGGCAACAGTACTGGAAGGACAACAAGGTCTACCATACTGAAATCAACCACGACAAACCGAAATTTTATGTGCTTGACATGTTTCCCTATCCTTCGGGAGCGGGTCTGCATGTGGGGCATCCGCTCGGTTACATCGCCAGCGACATTTTTGCCCGTTACAAACGTCTGAAAGGATTCAATGTGTTGCATCCGATGGGATATGACGCTTACGGCCTTCCCGCCGAGCAATACGCCATCCAGACCGGACAGCATCCCGAGAAGACAACCACCGAGAATATCGCCCGTTACCGCAAGCAGCTCGACCGTATCGGTTTCTGCTACGACTGGGACCGCGAAATCCGCACCTGTGATCCGGAGTATTACCACTGGACCCAGTGGGCCTTCATCGAGATGTTCAACCACTATTTCGATGTCAAGGAACAGAAGGCAAGACCCATCTCCGAACTGGAGGCTTATTTCGCCGAAAACGGTTCGGAAGGCCACACAGCCGCCGAGTCAAAGCCTTTGAAGTTCACCGCCGAGGAGTGGGAGGCCATGAACGACAAGGAGCGCAGCGACGCGCTTATGAACTACCGCATCGCCTATCTCGGCAACACTATGGTGAACTGGTGTCCGAAACTCGGCACCGTGCTTGCCAACGACGAGGTCAGCGAGGGTGTTTCCATCCGTGGGGGTTATCCTGTGGAGCAGAAGCTGATGTATCAGTGGTGTCTGCGTGTGAGCGCGTATGCTCCGCGTCTGCTCGACGGTCTCGACACACTCGAATGGAGCGATTCCATCAAGGAGACACAGCGCAACTGGATCGGCCGCTCGGAAGGTGCTGAGATGCAATTCAAGGTGGCTGACTCCGATGTCGAGATGACCATCTTCACCACCCGCGCCGACACTGTGTTCGGTGTGACATTCATGGTGCTTGCTCCCGAGAGCAAGTATGTCGATATGGTGACCACTCCCGAACAGCGCCAGGCCGTGGAGGACTACCGTAATGAAATCAAGCACAAGACCGAGCGCGAACGTATCGCTGACAAGAAGGTGAGCGGTGTGTTTACCGGTGCTTATGCCATAAATCCCCTTACAGGTAAGCAGATACCTATCTGGGTCAGCGACTATGTGCTGGCCGGTTACGGTACAGGTGCCATTATGGCTGTTCCCGCCCATGACAGCCGAGACTATGCCTTCGCCCGCAAGTTCGACCTCCCCATCATCCCCCTTATCGAGGGTGCGGATGTCTCCGAGGAGAGCTTCGACGCGAAGGAGGGGAAGATGATCAACTCCGCTTCCGACAAGCTCGACCTCAACGGGCTGGAGGTGAAGGATGCCATCGCCAAGACAAAGGAATTCATCGAGAAGGAGGGACTTGGCCGCGTCAAGGTCAACTACCGCCTGCGCGACGCCATCTTCTCGCGTCAGCGTTACTGGGGTGAGCCGTTCCCGGTTTACTACAAGGATGGGGTTCCTACGATGCTTCCTCTCGACAAACTTCCCCTGCAGCTCCCTGAAATAGACAAATATCTCCCCACCGAGTCGGGAGAACCCCCTCTGGGACGTGCTGAAAACTGGCAGACCGAGGAGGGATACCCCTTGGAACTCAACACAATGCCCGGTTTCGCAGGTTCGTCGGCCTATTATCTCCGCTATATGGATCCGCGCAACCATGACGAGCTGGTTTCCAAGGAGGCCAACGGTTACTGGGAGCAGGTAGACCTCTATGTCGGAGGTACGGAGCATGCCACCGGCCACCTCATCTATTCCCGTTTCTGGAACAAGTTCCTCTATGACCTCGGAAAGGTCTGCAAGGATGAGCCTTACCGCAAGCTGGTGAACCAGGGTATGATTCAGGGCCGAAGCAACTTCGTGTATCGAATCAAGGACACCAACACTTTCGTTTCCGCCGGTCTGCGCAAGGAATATGACACCACTCCGATACATGTGGATGTCAACATCGTCTCCAACGACCGTCTTGACACGGAGGCTTTCCGCCGCTGGCGTCCGGAGTATGCCGATGCTGAGTTTGTTCTCGAAAACGGGGAATATGTCTGCGGCTGGGCTGTCGAGAAGATGTCAAAGTCGATGTTCAATGTGGTGAATCCCGATGACATCGTGGAACGTTACGGTGCTGACACCCTGCGCCTTTATGAGATGTTCCTCGGCCCGGTGGAGCAGAGCAAGCCCTGGGACACCAATGGTATCGACGGTGTGAACCGTTTCATCAAGAAGCTGTGGAATCTCTTCTACAAGGGTGAGAAATGGCTTGTCAATGATGAGAAACCTTCGCGTGAGGCTCTGAAGTCTATCCACACGCTTATCAAGAAGGTCACAGGGGATATCGAGACCTTCTCTTACAATACCTCTGTCGCGGCCTTCATGATTTGTGTCAATGAACTGTCCAAGCTCGATTGCCATAGCCGTGAGGTGCTGACTCCGCTGGTAGTGTTGCTGGCTCCGTTCGCCCCCCATGTCGCCGAGGAACTTTGGCACGCCCTGGCTGCCGACGGCAAGGAGGATTCAATGGATGCTGCTACCACAGTGTGTGACGCGCAGTGGCCCTCCTGGAATGAGGATTACCTCAAGGCTGACGCCATCAACCTCCCGGTGTCGTTCAATGGCAAGACCCGCTTCACCCTCTCCGTGTCTCCCGAGACCACCAAGGAGGAGATTGAAAAACTGGCACTTGAGTCTCCCGATGCCGCCAAATGGATTGAGGGTAAGACCATCCGTAAGATTATCGTTGTTCCCAACAAGATTATTAATATAGTCGTGGGATAAGATTCTTTTTCCACCGAAAAAGAAATAAAAAGAGTTTTCCGGCAGGGGAGAGGTTTGCGCCTCTTCCCTGCTTTTTGTTTCCGTTCTTTTCTTCGTTTTCTGTTTCCGTTCTTTTCTTTGTTTTCCGTTTCTGTTCTTTGTAGGGACGCGCCGCGGCGCGTCCGCATCAACCTGTCTGACGAAAAGGTTTCACGCAGATTCCGCGGATACGCAGATTTCTCGCAGATAAAATTAAGTCTCGCAGATTACGCGGATTACGCAGATTGCCATCCGGGCAGCATCTTCTCGGATTGGGGTCGCTGCGCTCCCGGGGGCTCTCACAGATTACACGGATTCCACAGATTAAAACCGATTAAGTTAATTACCCAGATTCCAGTTCTTACCGGATGGCAGTCAGTGAAATTTGTGGAATCTGATGAGCGCAGCGAATCCAATCTGTGAAATCTGTGGAATCCGTGTAATCTGTGAGAGCCCCCGGGAGCGCAGCGACCCCTAATCTGCAGATATGCCGCCCGGATGGCCTCTGCGTAATCCGCGTAATCTGCGAGACTTAATTTTATCTGCGAGAAATCTGCGTATCTGCGGAATCTGCGTGAGACTTTTTACGGTAACGTGGGTTGGGGTGACGCGGACGCGCCACGGCGCGTCCCTACAAAAATGATGTGAAAATAAAAATGGGGGTGGATTGGAGGAATCTCGATAAAAACCGCTAACTTTGTGGGAGTGGCCTTAGGGTCAGCTTTTTTGATTCTCTTTTGAGTATTTTTTTGGTTCCCTTATTGATTCCCTATTTTATGATTTCTTTTCGCTGGTTGTTACCTTTTTGCCTGATGGTGTTGTTGGCGGCATGCAGTAGTGAGCCGCCTTATGTTCCTGCCGCTGAAAGAGAGGAAAAGGGGAGTGGTGACCAAAATCAGGGGGAGAAGCCTTCTGAGGAAGAGAATGGGAATAGTGGGAGTGATGGGAGTAATGGGAGTAATGGGAGTAATGGGAGTAATGGGAGTAATGGGAGTGATGGGAGTGATGGGGAGAGCGGGGATGAGGGGACGACTGTGATTGGGGGGCATAGGGGAATGGATTTGGGGCTGAGTGTGTATTGGGGGGCTGCGAATCTTGATGGGGGTAATGTGGGGGCTGATGGTAATCCGTTTGCGCCGGGGAGTCTTTTCAAATGGGGAGCGATTGCCCCTGTGACTTCATCAGAGGCTGCTACAAGCTTTCCGGAGGTGGCGGTTGACACTGACATTGCCGGAAGTGGATTTGACGCTGCAACGGCTCTATGGGGCGGTTCCTGGAGGATGCCTACACGGGCTGAGATGGAGGAGCTGGTTTCCTCCTGTGAAATCAAATGGGAAAATGGTGGTTACCGTTTCACCGCTCCGAACGGGAAGTCTATCTTTCTGCCGACTGTGGGATATTGCGATCTGTTGCCGGATAATCCTGCGGTTTATGATCTGCAATATATATCCCGAAGGGGATATTACCGGGTATCTACAAGGTCGGTATGTCTGATGTTGGATAGGGAAGAGGGGAGTCTTGCGCTCATCACTGTCCCACCTTATGCAGCATGCTCGATACGTCCGGTGTCGCCCCGCTGAGGTGACGGTCAGTCGCGGTGGTTGCGCGGATGATGGAGCAGGATTTGTGAACGCAACATGGTGGGGTTGAGGTGGAGGTATATTTCTGTGGTAGAGATGGATTCGTGGCCGAGCATCTGCTGTATCGCGCGTAGGTTCGCACCCCCTTCGAGCAGGTGGGTGGCGAAACTGTGGCGGAGGGTGTGGGGTGAGATTGTCTTGCGTATGTCGGCCTGCAGGGCCAGACGGCGGATGATGGTGAATATCATCTGGCGCGTCAGCCGTGAGCCACGACGGTTGAGGAAAAGTATGTTCTCCTCGCCGGGTTTCACCTCTATTCCGGAGCGGGCCTCACGCATATATTCCAGTATGCGTTCCACAGCCACTTCCGACATCGGCACTATCCGCTGTTTGTTCCCCTTGCCATCGACAAGCAGGTATTGCTCCTGAAGATAAACCTTTGATATTTCGAGATTGACGAGTTCGGAAACCCGCAGGCCGCATCCATACATCGTCTCGATTATGGCGCGGTTACGAATACCTTCCGGTGTGGAGAGATCTATGACGGCAATCATCCTGTCAATCTCCTCGACCGACAGCACTTCCGGAAGATGGCGGCCGATGCGTGGCACCTCAAGCAGTTCCGACGGGTCGGTCTCTATATACCCCTCGACACGCAGATAGTGGAAAAACTGTTTGATGCCGCTGACAAGCCGGGCTTGGGAGCGGACGGCGATACCGAGGTCATGGATCTTAGCCATGAATTCTTGAAGATCGGGATAACTGACTTCGCGCAATGTGAGGACACCGTCGGCTCGTCCGTAAGCAAGCCAGTCGAAAAGCTTGTCAATATCCATCCCGTACGCCTCCCGGGTGTTCTCCGACAGACCTTTCTGCAGGGTAAGATAGCCCAGAAATGACCGTCTGATTCTCGCTATGTCGTCAATATCCCTCATATGAGCATCTCGAAGTCCTCGCGAGGTAGCTTCGGATTGGCGACATAGATACCGCTCACATCGTCATGGAAAGTCATACCGAAGGGGGCGGCAGACACCACCTGTTCCCACAGGCGACTCAACACAGGCAGGTGCATGTTGCGGAAGAATATGACCACCCCCGCCGGATGTTTCAGCGCGTCGAGCAGGTAGCTCCTCACGATTGTGAAGTTTATGTCGATGGTGTAATTGACGATGATGAAACAGGTCTTCGACATGTCAATCTTGTAAGGATTGTCGCGCGACCAGCGGTGAAGCAGCGATGAAGGTATCGCCCTCTCTATGATGATGCGGCTGACCTCGTTGCCACCGCCGATTTCCACCACCTGGGCCGGATTGAAACGGCATAGCATCCTGAAAAGCATCCGCGCCTCCTCACGTTCGTAATCGGAGGAGGAGAACACCATATTGTCGAGCAGACTGTCGCGATGGGTCTTGCCGCAGAGGGAGTCGATTTCGGGATAGGCGTAATAATAGGCATCCCGGTCGCGGATAGTGCGGGTGATGAACTCGAACGCGAAAGGGGAGTGGACCCCGAAACCGCGACTGGTGCGGTATCTCCGGGGCCATCTCACGAAATTCCGGAATTTGCGAACCACCCTTTTCATTTTTTCCGTTCAGTTTTGAAACCAGGGTATAACAGGAGCGACAACAGAGCCACGGCAAGCAGCGCGTAGATGATTATCACCGAAGCACGGGCGATCCCGACTGTGGTTGACACAGATGTCGGGTCGAAACGCATCTCTATCTTGTGGTGGCCGGCAGGGATGGCGATAGCCCTCAGCAGATAGTTGACACGGGCAATTTCAGTCGGCTTCCCGTCAATGGTGGCCTCCCATCCCCAGGGGAAATAAACCTCGGAGAAGACCGCCAGACCTCCGTTGGCCGTGGTGGCGGAGTAGGTGAGGGATGAGGGGGTGTATGAGGTCTCGAAGATGGTGTCGCCGGGAGCAGTCGGGGCGACAGCCTTTTCAATCACGGATGAGAAGCGTCGGTCTGCGACAGCGGTGACAGCGGGATCTATGTGGTCAAGGGCATCCATCTCGGCATCCGCACCGTCGACAATCTCCACAGTATCGACAAACCAGGCATTGCCCAGCGCGTCGGGATTCACCATCAGAGAATTGTCGGCCGTGATGAAATATTTGGCGTTGAGCATGTTCAGTACATTGAAATCTGCCTGGCTGACCTCTCCGCCACGGGTGAACGCGCTGAGATGGCGGTCGATGAGATCTTGATAACGGGTGAGCTTCGCGGCGTGGTAGCCACCAATCATCTTATGATGGAATGACGGTTCGGCGGCATAGAAGCGGGGTATATCCATCACACGGTAGTTTATAGCCGTGTCGGCCAGTATCTGGCGGTCGTTGTCGTTGAGGGGGAAGGGGTCTGTGGCCGACAGTTCGGGGGTACAGAAACTGTCGTGGTTGAGGTAACGCTTGTCAACCGAATAGAGGTCGGCAGCCACGAGCAAGCCAATCAGCACCGCCCCCTGCCATGCCTTGCATTTCTCCTTGAGACAGAGCCAGAGGATTCCGAAGGTAAGCACCACGAACAGGAGTGAACGGAGGGAGTCGGCAGCAACCATCCCGTAACGTACCTCGGCGACGAAAGAGGCTATCGCCGGGTTGTTGATGGAGAACACCGACGTGGCTTCGGGAGGATAACCGGCCATGCGGAGCTGCTGGCCTATCATGTCTGAAATCTGTATGTCGCTCTCGGATATCGCGGGGCCGTAGATAGATGGGAAGAGCCATCCGGCGAGACAGAGCAGGGCAGTCACGCCGAAGCATATGCAGATAGGACGGAAATAGCGGTCGAACGCCTTGGGTGTGGTCAAAAGTTTCTGGAGGGCGAGGATGGCCAGCACCGGCATGGTGAACTCGGCAATCACGAGTATCGACTCGACGGTGCGGAACTTGCTATACATCGGCACATAGTCGATGAACAGGTCTGTCAGCCATTGCATGTTGCGTCCCAGGGCGAGGAATACCGACAGGAGAGTCATCGTCAGCAACGCCCATTTCAAGGGGCCGCGCACTATCACGCATCCCAGGAGGAACAGCACGAATATCACCGCCCCGACATATACCGGCCCGTTGGTACCCTCCGGTTCGCCGAAATACTGCCCCACATAGTCGCTGACATATTGCATTTCGGCCTGGTTGAGCCGCGAAGCCTTCTCCTCGGCCCCGTCAACCTCCATCACAGAGGTGGGCACCATACGGCCCATCTCGGGACGTGCCGACGCGCCACCCTTGATGTTGGGGATAAGTAGCGAGAATGATTCCGAGCGTCCGTAGCTGTACTGGGTGATGTAGTCGCGGTCGAGACCTGCGGTCTTCTGCTCCTCACCTCCGGCCACGGTAAGCTCGGTATGGCCTCCGCGCATCGACTCCTTAGAGTATTTCCAGGTATTGTAGAGGCTCGGCAGATTGGCTGCCACGGCCAGGACTGCCGCCACGGCCAGCGCCCCTGTCGCCTTGGCGAAGCGGGAATATTTCTTGCGGCGCACGGCGTCAATCGCGTAGCATGCGATGACAGCGAGGATGACGAAGAGGAAATAGTATGTCATCTGGACATGGTTGCTCTGTATCTGCATCATCGCGAACAGAGCCGCCAGTGCGCTTCCGACAAGCCAGCGGCCACGGTAGGCCATCACCACTCCGCCGATGGTCGGCGGGATGTAAGCCAGCGTGACGAATTTCCATATATGGCCTGCCCCGATTATTATTATGAAGTAGGAGGAGAATCCCCAGGCCACCGCCCCTATCAGGGCGTAATACCATCTGACCTTCATCGCCAGCAGCATTATCAGCATGCCGGTCATCATCATGAACAACAGGTTGGAGGGAGATGGGAGTCCCGCGCCGTAGAGGGTGGTTATCCAGCTGAAAAGGGAGTCGGATGGATATGAGGGGGAAATCTGGAATGTCGGCATTCCCGAGAAAAGGGAGTTGGTCCATCTCGGCTCGTCAGCTCCCGGATTCTCGTCGAGAAACGCCTTCACCTCCTGGCCGATGGCCGCGCCCTGCTGCATGTCATGCTGACGCAACTGGTTCCCCTCCGACGCGTCGGGATGGAAGAAAGCTATCGACAGCAATGCTATAACAGCCAGCGACACGAAAAATCCCCAGACTTGGGGTCTTTTCAGGTAGTCCATCACCGTCTGTGGAACCCTCGCCAGTCTGCGGGTGAGGCCGGTCTTCTCCTTATTTTCCATATATGGTATGTTTTTGTCTCCTAATAATCGGGAGTTTACATTGTTTTTATCCACAAAATTAGTAAATCTGTCCCTTTTTACCAAAATGAACTTTAACAGCCTGAAAGTTATTATATTTGCAGACGCTTTAAAGAATTAGGAATTATGAGAACCCGATTGAAAGGATTGATTCCCGTTGTGGGAGCCGCGATGATATGTCTGACCTCCGCCCAGGAGGCTAAAGCCCAGTTGTGGCAGGCCACCAACCAGTTGCAGAGCCTTATATCCCCGGCTCTCTCAGGGTCAGGAAGATACAAAGGTTCGGTGGAGCTGATGGGTGTGGCCGGCATCGGTTCCTCCAAGCTCAACCATGTCGAGATTTCCACCTCGCAGGGCTACCAGTACACCAGCTGGTTCTATATGGGTGCGGGCCTTGGTGTTGACATCGTGCGCTCGTCGGTCGATGAAGGTCTACCATCAGGCAACGACGACTATGCCCGGGGATGGAGCGGCTGGGGAGATTCCCCGCGTTATGGAAACAAGAAGACGGGCGTCATGATACCGGTGTTCACAGATTTCCGTTTCAATATCCCGACAGGTCAGAGCGCCACCTCTCCGTCGTTGTTCATAGACCTCAGGCTCGGTGCCACCTGGCTGGTCGGCAACCGTTATATCCGCACCGACGACGGCTGGCTCTCAAACAACACCAATTTCTATTTCCGTCCCGCCATCGGTGCGAGGATTCCTGTCAGCAGCAGCAATCCCCGTCAGGCGGTCAACATCGGTGTGTCCTACCTGCTTATCACCTCCGACAACAACTACTGGTATTATGACGACTCGGTGACCCTGAGCGCGATTGGTGCCACTGTCTCGTTTGAATGGTAGCGCGGAGAGAGCCTTTTTTATTTCCTGCCCGATGTGCCGAAGAATTTGCAGCGTGAGCGGGATTTGTGGCGTGCGGGGGGCAGTTTCAGTGAATTGGGTTCGAGAATCCTGAAAGAGAGGGCCCCGCGACCCATACGGACCGTGGCGGTGTCTCCGACATGAGCCTTGTTATAGACATTTCTGTTGACATATATCTCTTTGCGGGTACCGTCGGGGAGAGTTATATCGACATAATACACATAATAAGGTGCGCCACGGGTGTAGACCCTGCGCGATATACGTTTTGTCTGGTAACGCGTCTTGCGTATTTTTTGATTGACAATCACCTTTTCCTCCTGGAATGAGGAGAAATCCGACCCATAATAGTTTCCCATCAGCAACGCGGCTGCTGCCACGATAGTGAACACCACCATATGCAGGGGGAAATTGATGTAGAATTTCCCTGTCCCGGTAAGTTTCTCCCAGCCACGGTGAAGCACTGTGCCTGTGGCGGCTGCGACTATCACGATGATTCCGAAGAAAACCCACCAGTTGAGCATCGTGGTTCCTATCATTCCGGCGATTCCACCGGCCAGCAATATCAAGAGGGCCACTCCGAATCCCAAAGCAACCCATCTTACCACACTTTTGACTTTCGTTTTTGCCATCACGGTTGTGTATTTACGATGCAAAATTACTAATTTTGTATGATTTTACATCCGCGTCATCTTCCGGTTCCCGGTGATGACCGATGGTAAACCATTGCACAGTATCTTACTATCAATCATTTATCAATACAATGAAAAAGATTTTCCTTTCTATTACCCTTGCGTTGATGGCCATAGTCGGCGCTCAGCAGGCCCAGGCACAATTCAAGCTCGGAAAAGCGCTTGACGGCGCGAAGAAGGGTGTGCAGGCTCTTACCCTCACAGACGAACAGATGGCTGCATATGTCAAGGAGTCAATCGACTGGATGGACAAACACAATCCTGTCCCCGGCGAGGATGACCCCTATACCCAGCGTCTGCGCCGTCTGACGGCAGGTCTGACCGAAGCCGATGGTATTCCTTTGAATTTCAAGGTTTACGATGTTATTGATGTCAACGCTTTCGCATGCCCCGACGGCAGTGTGCGCGTGTTCTCCTCGCTGATGGATATCATGAGCGATGACGAGCTCCTGGGCATCATCGGCCACGAAATCGGCCATGTGGCCAAACGCCACTCCAAAAAGGCTTTCAAGACCGAACTCCTCACCGGCGCACTCAAGGATGGTATCGCCTCTACCGGCGGCACAGCCCAGGCTCTAAGTGAGTCGGTTCTCGGTGACATGGGTCAGGCTCTTGTCGGTGCGAAGTTCTCACAGAAGCAGGAGAAGGAAGCCGATGACTACGGCTATGAGTTCCTCAAGAGCAATGGCAAGAACCCCTGGGGAATGGTGATGTCCTTCGAGAAATTCCTCGAACTGGAAGGCAACTCCGGAAGCAACAGCAGCTACTACCAGAAGATGTTCTCCTCCCACCCCGAAACCAAAGAACGCATCAAACGCCTCACAGAGCGCGCGCAGAAGGATGGCATCGCCCGTCCCGAATAATACCCCGTAACCGGAAATGATAATAATATCCTGTAATTGTAAATAATATCCCATCCCCATATAGTCAGCCGTGTCCCCAGCCGGGGAGCGGCTGATTTTTTGTGTGATTGATTGCGCCGATAACATGCTTTCTGCCAGTCTTCCCCTCTCTCCCATAACTCCCAATATTCCTATAATATTCCCCCTCCTCCCAAATTTCCCATTTCTCCCAATCTTTCCCATCTTGTAGGGACGCGCCGCGGCGCGTCCGCGTCAACCCAACCATCGTTGTCTTAAAAGGGTCTCACGCAGATTCCGCAGATACGCAGATTTCTCGCAGATATTTATAAAATAAAGTCTCGCAGATTACACAGATTACGCAGATTACCATCCGGGAGTTATCCTCGCGGATTAGGGTCGCTACGCTCCCGGGGCTCTCACAGATTACACGGATTCCACAGATTTCACAGATTTCACAGATTTGATTCGCTGCGCTCATCGGATTACGCAGATTTAAGTTGATTCCATAGCTCAACATTGATTCCACAGATGCCTGCCGGATGGCAATCTGCGTAATCTGTGTAATCTGCGAGACTTTTCCCGAAATTAGCCTCATAAATCCGCGAGACTATATTTTATCTGCGAGAAATCTGCGTATCTGCGGAATCTGCGTGAGACATTTTTTCTTCAGGAAAGTTGACGCGGACGCGCCACGGCGCGTCCCTACAAGATGGGAAATTTGGGAAATTTGGGAAATTTGGGAGAATTGGGAAATTTGGGAGAATTGGGAGAATTGGGGGAATTGGGGGAAATTGGGAGGAGGGGGAATAAAAAACAGTGGTGTCGATGGCCATCGACACCACTGCGAGCAAAGTAAAGTTGTCGTTTATTATTTAACGAGTGCTTTACAAAATATCTTAGCGGATAGCTACTTTCTCAACCTTGTTGCCCTGAACACGGATGTAGAGACCGTTTTCGGGGTTGGCTACGCGCTGGCCCTGAAGGTTGTAGTAAACCACGGGGGCGTTGGCGTCAACATTAGCCTCGACAGCTTCAACACCGGAAGTAGACTTCTTGTAGAGCATCGGGAGATTGAATTCAGCCGGTTCTTTCGCGGGAGCCACATTGGAGTACCAGGTGCCCTGGTTGCCCTTGCTCTGGCAAACAAAGCAGGTGGGGTTGAGGGTGTTGGAGAGTTTAACAGCGCCGTCAACGAATTCATAGGTATAGTAGCAGCCGTCATTGACCTCGGTGTAGAACTGGAAGGAGGTGAAGTGGGAGTCATCCATGCCATAGAAACGGCCGTCATTCTTGATGGTCACCTTGCCGTCGGCAACGGTGAGCTCGAAAGCGTTGGCCTCTTCGGTAATGATGTTGTCACTCTCAACGGTAGCCTCGGTGAGGTTCATGCGGCCGTAAGCCTGGGTGCCGATATAAGGACGGGCGAGCTTGAGGGTACCTTCCTCATTTACAGCGAACACATAAGTTCCGGTCTCTACGGTGGTAGCCTTGGTGAAGCTAACGGTAGTGGGTTCAACAGGAGGATTAACTTCGCCGCCTTCGCTCTTGACTACCATCTTGGTGATGCGGAAGTTCTGCTTGAATGTCAGGGTGACAGCGTTTACAGCCTCTTTGTTGGTCCATGTCATGGCAGAAGCGGATTCCATAACAACGCTACCTACAGATGCGTCTACAGCACCGTTTGCTTTTCCGTTGGTACCTGTGAATTCGATCGAGCCGAAAGTGGTTCCGGCGGGAGCGGTGATGGTCATAGTGTTTCCTGCTGCACCAGACTTGCCCGAATAAAGGCGGATTGTCTGCTGCTGGTTGGCAGCGGTTGACATTGACCAGTAATATGCGGGATTGGTTGAGGAACCACCCTTTGTGAACGTAAACTTGAAGCCGTCGATTTCGAGTGATTCGATGGGGGAGTAGTTCTTGGCTTGGCCGTTGGATGAACCTTCCGCGGGTTTCTCTTCATTGAGAGTGCCTACAAAGTTTGTGGCGTCGTTGACATCAAGGGTGGTATCGGCAGCTGAAGCCATTGAAACCACACCTGCCAGACAAAGAGCTGAGAGTAAAAGTTTCTTCATACGGTTGTGATTTGTTAAATTTAAGATTGTCAGATTATGAATTTTCAGGGATTTCAAGGTTATTTTCATTGTTGGCCTTGAAATGGACGGTAAAATTACTGCAAAATTTTAATATTGCATAACTTTCCGCAGTGTTTAACAACATATTTTGGGTTAAAAAAATGTTACATACTTTGACGAGTTGACGGGATGTCCACAAGTGTGGTGTTATAGGACAATATTCTGGAATATATGGCCAATTGGTATGCTTGCCACGGCCGTCCAAAATGACTAATTTTGCAACCTGAATCAGAACACGCGATGAATGACGTGCGTTTATAGTATACGATTCACCTATTTAATATATGAGAGAGAATTCTACAAGACTGCGTGTGGCGGTCCTGCTGTTGGTTGTTGTGATTGCCTGCTGGGTGGTTCCCGGGCGGGCGACAGCCCAGATTGTGGAGGTGCCATCAGAGCAACGTATCAACACCGATTCCCTCAAACGTGCCTTCGCCGACCAGCACTATTATTTCGGGCTTTACAAGGATAACTATTTCATCTTCGGTCCACCGGTCAACAAAAAGCCCGACAAGACCAACACAAACATAAAATTCCAGATTTCCATCGCCCAGAAGCTTACCAAGTCGACATTGCCTTGGGGGACATACCTCTATCTGTTCTATACCCAGAAGGTGTTCTGGAATGTGCTGGAGAATTCGATGCCGATGACCGACCTCAATTTCAATCCGGGAATCGGCCTCACAAAGCCCTTGTTTGTCAAAGACCGGTTCATCGGTAAGTTCAGCCTCATCCTGGAGCATGAGAGCAATGGCCGAGACGGAGAGGAAAGCCGGTCATGGAACAAGGTGAGCTTCAGCGGCAGCATAATGGTGGATCCAAATTTCGTTGTGTCCGGCAAGTTCTGGATTCCGATCATCGACGGGGTCAACAACCGTGACATCCTTAAATATTGCGGCATATACCAGGTAGGGTGGCAGTTCCAGTCATCTAACCGCAAACTGTCGCTGGGAGTCACCCTGACACGACGTGCCAAAGGATGGTTCAACTATAACACATGTATCGAGGCCGCATGGCGATGGTCCACCCAGTCAAACCAATATCTGTTCATGCAGTTTTACAATGGTTACGGCGAAGGGCTGCTCGCTTACAAGACCTATTCCTCACACATAAGGGTTGGAATTGTCATCAAGCCCACTCTTTTCTCTGAGTTCTGAGCCCGAAAACCTGTGTCTGTCATCTCTGTCCGGAATTTGTTCAAGCCAGATTCCGGATTTTTTTCTTCTCACATGAGAGAAACGGTTTTGTAACACAAACTCCGGATATGCATGCTTAAAAACATATTGCAATCTCCTTTATAAAACTTAAAATATATAAATACGGGCTTGAAAAATTGAATTGATGTAAACAATGGATTGCAGATAAAAAAGGTAGTGTGAGGCTAAATGTTTGACAGACAGCAATGTGTGGGGTGATAAAAATGGTGTTACACGCAAAGAAAGTATAATGTAACAATAATGTAAAATTGTATGTTATGTTTAAATTACTGTGAATCAGTTTATTATGGTGAAATAAAAATATTTTTGAAAAATTATGAAAAAAATCACCTGAAAAATTTGGAAATTCAGAAAATGTCACTACCTTTGCGTTGTAGTCACAAAGTTGTTACAAAACAAACCCGAACATAACTTCAACTATTACAATTATGAGTCAGAATTTCCAAACCAAGCTTTTAGATATTCAGAGCAATCTTCTGAATTTCGCTTACCTGCTCACCTCAAACCGCGACGATGCGTATGACCTTCTTCAGGACACGACCCTCAAGGCTCTTGACAACGAAGACAAGTATGTCGAGAATGTGAATTTCAAAGGATGGGTGTTCACCATCATGCGCAACATCTTCATCAACAACTACCGCAAAGTAGTCCGTTCGGCCACCATCATCGACCAGACCGAAGATCTCTATCATCTCAATCTTCCCCAGGAATCCGGACTGGATACCCCCGAGGGAACCGTGGCAGCCGGCGAAATCTCCGCAGCCATCAACTCCTTCTCAGATGAGTATCGTGTACCGTTCACCATGCATGTGGCCGGTTACAAATACAACGAAATCGCCGAGAAGATGAATCTTCCCCTCGGCACTGTCAAGAGCCGCATCTTTTTTGCCCGCAAGCGTCTCCAGGAGATGCTCAAGGACTACCGCTGACCTTTTACGGGCCATTCGCCCGACATATTTACTCTGCTCTACTCACGCAGCTCATAATTGTAATAGACAACTACGCGGCGGGCTGAGCAGCCCGGAGCAACCCGCACAGCGGCGCGCCAGACCCGACAGGGTCGGCGCGCCGCGCCGCTTTAAGGGAGAAGGGAATAATGGAGGGATGGGGAGGACTTTGGGAAAACTGGGGAATATTGGGAAAATTGGGAATTTTGGGAGGATTGGGAGTTTTGGGAGGATTGGGAGTTTTGGGAGTTTTGGGAGGATTGGGAAATCCCAACGATTCCGAAGGAATCCAATCTATGACCGAACACAACCGTGGGTTACCGCTTCGTGCCAGCCCCACAAGGGGGCTTCGCACTCGCGCCAACCCACGGCTATTCAGATAAAGGATTCCTTCGGAATCGTTGGGATTTCCTAATTATTCCAATTTTCTTAATAATCCCAAAATTCCCAATCTTCCCAATCTTCCCAATCTTCCCATAACTCCCAATCTTCCGGGAAATTCCGGGAAAGATTAGAGGTTGGGGTTAATCTTCGACCACTCAGAGATGGGAGGAATGATACCGAGGGAGATTACCTCGTCACGGAGCTTGCAGAGATGGTGGTAGCTCTGGTCAAGTTCCTTGTGTTCCTCCGGAGTACCTTTGACAGGAGCGACAGTGACGCCGTTCTTGTCTACGGTGGTCTCCATTGCCATCATGATGTGGTTGTACTCGCCATTGTTGACATAAGTGCCGACAGGCCAGGTGAAGGAAGGTCCCCCCATTGCTGCGGCAACCATCTCGATCGAGAGGTAAGCCGGGCTCTGGAACGATGAACGTCCGCGGAGGTCGATGATGTTCTTACCACCCTGCACGACACGCTGGCGGATTTCCTCCCAGGCCTGCTGGGGAAGAGCCTTGGTGCCGATAAGCTCAGACAGGGGCTGTCCGGCGACAGTGGTGGTGGAGGCGAAGACTGCCATCTGCTCGCCGTGTCCGCCGTATGTGCGGGAGTTCTGGATTTGGTTGGCAGGGATGTGGAAATACTTGGCCAGCTCGGAACGCAGACGTGTCGAGTCGAGAGCTGCGAGTGTGGATACCTGAGAGGGTTTCAGGCCGGAATAGATAAGGGTAACAAGTCCGGTGATGTCAGCGGGGTTGAATACCACAACGACATGTTTCACATCAGGGCAATAAGCCTTGATGTCCTTGCCGAGTTGTTCGGCGATTTCGGAATTGCCACGGAGAAGGTCTTCGCGGGTCATGCCGGCCTTACGGGCGGCTCCACCCGACGACACAATATATTTCGCTCCGGTGAAAGCTTCTTTTATGTCAGAGGTGAAGGTGAGGTTGAGACCTTTGAAACCGCAATGGGCGATTTCCTCGGCGACCCCTTCCAGACCGGGAGCATATGTGTCGTAAAGGCAGATGTTGGGGGTAAGACGCATCATAGCCGCTGTCTGGGCCATGTTGGAGCCGATCATACCGGCTGCCCCGACAATCACAAGTTTTTCATCAGTCAGAAAGTCCATATGTATGTTGATTAAAGATTTCATAGGGTAAACAAATAAAGTCGCAAAAAGTTAAGTCGGAACAGAAATTTTGACGGGAAGAAAAAAAGAAGTAATTTTACGGGCTTGAATCGGCCCGAGGGATACTTCCGGGGTCGGTCGGCTGAAAACAACAAGTTTTGACCATGAATTTCCACAGACTGATTCTTATTTCGGGAGCGACATTCGCTGCCGTAGCCGTTTCGGCCACAGAACCTGGCGGCTATTACTCCTCCTGCGAGGGAAAGACCGGAAAGGCCCTGCTCCAGCAGCTGCAGACCGTCATCGATGACCATACGGTTGTCGGTTACAAGAACCTGTATGATGTTTATGACGACTCCGACCGTCATCCCGACGGCACCATCTGGGACATGTATTCCACCAAGGAATGGGGCAAAAGCTTCAACTCGGTGAAATGCGGCAACTACTCCGTCGTGGGTGACTGCATAAACAAGGAGCATTCTTTCCCCAAAAGCTGGTTCAACGACAAATCGCCGATGATGTCTGACGCTTTCCATATCTATCCCACCGACGGAAAGGTCAACGGACAGCGCAGCAACTTCCCCTACGGGGAGTGTGCCAACGGCACCTACCTCCCCTCGCGCGGCAACATCCATCCTCTGGGAAAACTCGGGTCATCGACATTCCCCGGATATTCCGGCACGGTGTTCGAGCCTGACGACCAGTACAAGGGGGATTTCGCCCGCTCATATTTCTATATGGCCGCCCGCTACAACTCCAACATATCAACCTGGAACAGCCCCATGCTCGCGGGAAACAACTACCCCTGTTTCTCCTCATGGGCGGTGAACCTGTTGCTGAAATGGCATCGTCAGGATCCTGTCAGCGACAAGGAGACAGTCCGCAATGACGCGGTGTATGGCCATCAGCACAACCGCAACCCCTTCATCGACCATCCTGAACTTGTCGAATATATCTGGGGCGACAAGGTGGGACAGCCCTGGAGCCTGTCGCTCGGGAGCGAACCAAAGTTCGTCACTCCGGTAGACAACTCCACCATCGACCTCGGGCTTACCGCCGTGAATGTCTCCAAATCGACCGTTGTGACCGTCACCGGTGTTAACCTAACCGGCAACGCATCGGTGTCTGTCTCCGGAGCGGGATTCTCCGCCACCCCCTCATCCCTCGATTACAACGCCATCAACGGCCAGGGCGCGGCGCTGACCATCAGCTATGACAGCTCTGTCGCCGGAAAGGGTAACGGCAAGGCTGTGATTACCTCCGGCGACGCCACCGTGACCATCAACCTCCTCGCCGAGGCGGTCAGCGGACTGCCGGTGCTTCCCGCCACATATGTCTCCTCCGACGCTTTCACCGCCAACTGGGTGAACATCGACGGCGCGGGAGCGCGTTACACCCTTGACGTGCGCCGCGACAACGCTTCAGTGACCGGCTATCCCTGTCAGGTGGATGCCGCCGCTGGCAGCTACCGTGTGGACGGGCTCGATCCGGAGACCACCTACACCTACACCGTGTCTAACTCCACGCTGACATCCGATGTGGTCAGCGTCACCACTTCCGCCCCCGTCCCCTCTGTCACATTCCTTTATGACGGTGAGCTGACCTTCTCCGCCGTTACCGGCGAACCCTCAGAAGCCGCCGAGGTAATCGCTGAAATCGACAACATCCCCGGGGATGTCACCATCTCGGTTTCCGCCCCCTTCCAGGTTTCGCTCAACAAGCAGGAGTGGGGCCAGAGCGTCATACTCTCCCCGGGAGCTGACCGCTTCTATATGCGCCTTTACTCGGCCAATGACGGAGATTTCTCCACCTCGATTGTCGCTTCCGCCGACGGATTCTTCTATGATGACGTTGAGGTTGACGGCACTGTGACCCCCATAGGCGCGTCATTCGTCGAGGATTTCGAGAAAAAGATTCCAGAGGGACAAGGCAACGGCTACGGCGCGCTGACCTATGAGGGCAACGCCTCCACATGGTCAACCGATCAGGTTTACTTTGAATACGCCGGGGCAAACTCCTATCCCCACACCGGCAACCAGGCTGTCCGTTTCAACAAGTCGGGCAACCGTCATATCACCATGTTGAAAGACAAGGCCAACGGTATGGGCACTGTCCGCTTCTGGGCACGTCCCTGGGGCAAGGATGCCGCCGACTGCACCTTCGCTATCTCAGTCTCGGCCGACCATGGCGATAAATGGGATAAGGTTGGAGATGTGACTGTCAAGGCCAACGGGGGCGCGGACAACGTTTACGCCGAATACACCCTGCCTGTCAACCGTACAGGTTCGCTCCGTCTGAAGGTTGAGCAGACCGGCGGTGCCCGCTGCATGCTCGATGACCTCTCAATCTCTGACCATTCCACCTCAGGCATTCAGCTCACCCCCGAGGGACACGCTTACCACAGCTGGGATGCTTACTGCCTTAACGGAATGCTGGTAATCGAGAACAGCGACGCGGCCAACCTCTTCTCGGTCTACGCCATCGATGGCCGCGAGGTGTTCACCGGCAAGGTTCCCGGCTCATCGCTGTCGCTGGCTCTCCCCGCCGGGCTTTACATCGTCAATGTCAGCGATTTCTCACGCCGCGTACTCGTGAAGTAATATCCATAGGATGAACAGGAAAGATTTCGAGATAATGGCTCCAGTGGGGAGCTACGAGAGTCTCCGGTCGGCAATCAACGCCGGGGCAGACGCCGTTTATTTCGGTGTCGAGGGGCTGAACATGCGTTCACGCTCCAGCGTCAACTTCACCCTCGACGACCTGCGCCGCATATCTGAGATATGCGACGAGAACGGGGTCAAGTCATATCTGACGGTCAACACCATAATATATGACGAGGACATGGAGAAGATGCGCTCCATCATCGACGCGGTGGCCGGTTCGGGAATCTCGGCCATCATCGCGTCAGACATGGCCGCGATACTTTACGCCCGCTCAAAGGGGGTTGAGGTGCATATCTCCACCCAGCTCAGCGTCTCCAACACCGAGACCCTGCGCTATTACGCGCAGTTCGCCGACGTGGTGGTGCTCGCCCGTGAGCTGAACCTTGACCAGGTGAGGGCCATCCACGAAGCCATCATACGCGACGACATCCGTGGCCCCCGTGGGGAGCTGGTCAGGATAGAGATGTTCTGTCACGGGGCGTTATGCATGGCTGTCTCCGGAAAATGCTACCTGAGTCTGCATCAGATGAACTCCTCGGCCAATCGGGGAGCCTGCACCCAGATCTGCCGACGGGGCTACACTGTCACCGACCGCGAGACCGGCGACCAGCTCGACATCGAGAACAAATACATAATGTCGCCCAAAGACCTCCGCACGATTCATTTCCTGAACAAGATGGTCGACGCGGGGGTGAGGGTCTTCAAAATCGAAGGACGCGCCCGCGGGCCGGAGTATGTTGATATCGCCGTGCGCAGTTACAGCGAGGCGCTCCAGGCCCTTTGCGACGGGAGCTACACCGAGGAGCGCATCGCCCGATGGGAACATGAGCTGTCAAAAATCTTCAACCGTGGATTCTGGGACGGCTATTATCTCGGCCAGCGTCTCGGGGAGTGGTCGAGCAAATACGGCTCGTCGGCCACCCGTGTCAAGGAGTATCGCGCAAAAGGTGTACGTTATTTCTCGAAACTCGGTGTGGCGGAGTTCTACATGGAGGCTGGGGAGCTGCATCCCGGCGACGAGGTGGTGATCACCGGGCCTACCACCGGCACCCTGATTCTCACCCTCGATGAAATCCGTGTCGACCTCAAGCCTGTCGACACCGTCCGCAAAGGTCAGTCGTTTTCGATAGCCGTTCCCTCCAAAATCCGTCCCTCCGACAAACTCTATTTCTGGCGTCCGCTCGACTGAGGGGACGACCAACTTACCGACTGGTAAATGACCCGAAGATTCAATGTGCTGGATTGCAGTATGTTGGATTTTCGGGTTATTTACTTCTTTTTTTACCCACTATTGCAATCAGGCTGCCGGCTGTATAATTTTGCAAATGTTTTAATCGCCGTATGATGGCGTCTTTTTTCCTTAAAATTAAATCATGAACCTGACCTCAAAAATCCTTTTGTCACGATTATCGGCCGTCCTCCTCCTGATGTGGGGAGGCGGCTTTGTCATATCTGCCCAATACGCGCGTGTGCTGACTACTTCCGGTGACAGGACGCAGTCGCTTGAGGTCACCACGATGACCTCTTATGGAAATTCGACGGATGACGCTATTATCCTGCGTCCCTCGTCCGCAAACCAGGAAATAGATGGTTTCGGCTACGCCATCACATATGCGTCATGTCACAATCTAATGAGGATGCCGGAGACCTTGCGCAAGGAATTACTGCGTAAGACATTCTCTCTGACCGAGGGATATGGTGTGTCATATGTCAGAATCTCTATCGGGTGTAATGACTTCTCGAGTGACGAGTATACCCTCTGTGACAACCATGACCTGGCTGACCATCTCCGTCATTTCTCGCTCCATACCGACGAGACCGATTATGTGATACCGATTCTGCGTGAAATCATAAGTCTGAATCCCTCACTCAAAATCATCGCCGCTCCCTGGACCCCTCCCAGATGGATGAAATACCATGAGGAGAGGGGGGAATCCCCCGACAGCGAGGGGACGGGTGACTGGACAGGTGGCCGTCTGCGTCCCAAATATTACGGGGTTTACGGGGAATATTTCGTGAGGTTCATACAGGCCATGGCTGACAACGGAGTGAGAATACATGCCGTCTCACCCCAGAATGAGCCGTTGAACTGGGGGAACTCCGCTTCGCTCTACATGCCCTACACCGACATGGCTGACTTTGTGAGCCAAGGGCTTGCTCCCGCTCTGAAACATGCCGGTCTCTCCACAAAGATTTATATTTTCGACCATAATTACAATTATGACAATATGGCCGACCAGCGTCATTACCCGTTGCTGGCCTATCAGAGGATGGGGAGCGGTTTCGACGGGGAGGAGCTTGTGGCCGGAGCCTGCTATCACAATTACGGGGGAACTCTTGACGACATAAAAGAGGATGTAGTCTGGGGTGACCGCCAGGACAAGGAGCTGATTTTCTCCGAGGCCTCGATAGGGGAATGGAATGATGGCCGCAATCTATGGTCACGTCTGGCATACGAGATGGACGAGCTGGTTATCTCCACATTGCTGAACCGTTTCAAAGCCTCCCTTGTCTGGAATTTCATGCTCGACACCAACAAGTCGCCATACCGTCCCAATGGCTGTTCGACATGCTATGGGGCGATTGACCTCAACGCGTCAGATCCATCGGATTATACCCTGAATTCCCACTACTACATAATGGCTCATGCGTCCGACGCGATAAAACCGGGCGCAAAGCGTGTTGACACGGAGGGCTGGTGGGCCAACAACCTGAGTTATGCCGCGTTTGTCAATCCCGATAACACCACCGCCATACTCCTTTCCAATCAGGATGACACGGATATGGATGTGAAGGTTCATTCCAACGGTAACACATATCTGATGAAAGTGCCACGCCGAGGAGTAGTGTCGGCACGTATGGATCTTAAGACCCCGGATGTCTCGGCCGCCCTCCAGACTGTATGTGACAGTGCGGGAGCCGCAGACAATCCCCTCTATGACCTCTCGGGGCGTCCTGTGGCGAATCCTGTGACAGGAGAGATATATGTGACATCCTCAGGCGGGAAAGTCAGATACATGGCTGAACCTGGCGACCTCTGAAAAAGCGACAGAATAGCTGACAACAAGATAAAACCTAACAGAACCTGACCAGACCCGGTCAGAAATCATAACCCAAACCAATCACTAATCCTGTATGAGAAAACTTTACCTGTTTCTGACGATTTTCACTTTTGTCTTTGCCGGGGTCAGAGCCCAGGATTTGTCCGTCGAGCCATATTCGGGAGACTTGTACCTTATCGGCCAGACTCTCGATTCCCCATGGAATCCGTCGGATGCCCCTGTCCTTGAGCAGACTGCCGAAGGGGTCTACTCTCTTAAAAATGTCATCCTGTGGAAAGATGACGACGAGAATGTGACATTCCATTTCCTGACAGCCCGCGACTGGGAGCAGTCCCGCTGGATTGCTTCTGAATGGGATGAGGACGTCAATGACGGCAAGAAGGGAAACCTTGTCAGCTTCACTCCCGGCTCGGGAGAGGCTGAAAACGGTTTCCGGGTGCGTCGCGGCGTTTATGATGTGACTGTCGATTTCATCAGCTCCACTGTATTGCTGGTTCCTGTCGACGACTATACCAGGAGAGACGATGAGTTCAAGATGTCCTTCTGGGAAGGACCTATCAACGAGGCCTTGCGTGGCGATCGGCTGCAGGCCGACGATATCCCGTTCAGTTTTGTCGGACAACGCGAAGGCTGTCTTTACTATAAGATTGATGTGGCCGACGAAATCGAGGCCCTCACCTATGTCAGCCAGTGTTGGTTTGGAGGACGCGGGTCTTTTGACCGTTTCAGCCGTGGGGCGGATGGAAAATATGAGCGCGAAACCACCGCTCTCGCCGACGGGGAGTTCCATACCTACCTGTTCGATGTCCATACTTCGGATGTGTTCGTACCGCTGAAAACGGAGTTCTGGTGTGACAATTCCCGTATGGAGGTAGGTATGAATGTCAAATCAATCTATCTCCGATACGATTTGTCGGGCGATACCTTCGGGGAGGGTTCCACCCCCCTGGCATTGCTGTTCTCATCGACCGGCGATGTCGACTATGATGCGCCTGAGCAGCGTCCCCTCAACTCCGACCTCTACTCACTTACCCTTTCCGAAGGGTCGTTATATGAATCATTGCGCCGTACACGCCAGGATGACATAGAGGTGCAGTTTGTGCGTCACAGCTCTGCCGAATGGGGCTATGTGATAAATCTCGGACGAGAGATAACTACGACTCAGGCCGAGAAATTCGTGTTCAATGTGAACGGGCATCCTGTCAACGTGGGTTTTGACATGACGACTGTCAATACCCTTGTTCCCGCAGGGGAAGATGGCCGTCTCGCCGAGGGGCTGACATTCAGCCGCATCATTCTGATGGTATCAGGCAGAGATTATGACCAGTATGCCCTGTATCTTTCAAAAGACGGTTCTTACCCTGATGGTTACGAGGCTCATTCGGCCAATCCCCAGCTTAAAATCTGGACCAACAATGACGCGAGCTGGTCATCGTTGTACAACAATTCGGCCATACCTCCGACACATACCGAGGGAACGGTGAATTATTATGAATTCACCCCAGTGAAGTCGGGAAGTGATACCTCCACGAACCTGTATTACTTGGAGTTCCCAGGGGGAGTCACTATACACCGGGCCGGATGGGATGGCAACCGCCATGATCAGTTCAATATCATCGATCAGGATGGCTATGACATCTCGAATCCCTATCGCGGGTCACAATACATCTATCCTGACAACTGGTGGTGCTGCAATCCTAATCTTGTCGATGAGGATGGAGAGCGGGAATATCTCGGGGTGAAGTTCAAGGCAATCCCCCAGCTTCCGTCGCGTGTGGATCTCTCGTTCAATCTCCCCGAGGGACAGGATGAGGTGACGATTTATGGCATAACTCTGTTCAAGATTATCGGACGCGTGTTCTCGGTTTATACCGAAGGTGAACGATACAGCAACTTATACTACATTTATGTCCACACCACTCCTGGAGATGCCGCAGGAACGGAGGATGCCTCTTCACGGGCATTGGCCCTGGCGGAGAAGACCTCTCCCATATTGTTGCGAGTGAAGGACGTGGCGGTAGCCGGGTCTCCTGAGGCGTTCGATTCGGCCAAAGACAGTCCTTCCCCCTCGATATATTCCTCTGTGGGGCTGAAAGAGTTCGTTCCTATGTCTGGAAGTAGCTTTAATGATCCCGGTTTCTCTTCGTCTGACCGATATTATCATCTGTCATTGTCTGACATCAGGCTCGACAACAATGAAGATCTCAATTATGTATTGGAGACACCGACTCTCAGGTTCCGTCCCGGAAACAAACAGGCGATGGAGTTTGTCAGCGTTACCGGTTCTCAACGCTGGAGCGCGCCGGGAAGCGACGATGAGCTCCGTGCCAACAAATGGAGCAATTATTATTCGGGTTATTTCTCCCGTGATCGTTCGCTGGTGGTGCAACGCCCCGGGGCGGAATATTACAAGGTGGTGCTCGCCACCAACCCCGATCAGGTACGTTTCCAGATAATGTCTGATGACATATCCTTGCTGTCACGTCCGGAGATGGATTACCGTTCTATCCTGGATGAAGGTCATGACATTGCCGATGATCTTATTTATCCTGTGACGGATTTGTCTACCATCATAGTGTGGCGCAAAGGATACACGATAGATTACACCCTTGACTTCATTGGTGAGGATGGTAATGTCTACGCCACAAAAGTGCTGTCGTTCGATTCTATGCCCGAGGGAAGGGCTCTTCCCGACGTGGAGGCGTTCTACGCTCCCGGCGAGACAGCCATTGAGGTTGAGCTGGGTAAATATTTCGTCAATCCAGACAAGGCGGTGTCTGTGCGCGGGACAGCCCGCTATATCCCGGTTTCCGGAGGTGAAGATGCCGCTTATGTGAAGAGTGCCGTGACAGGCATAGGACTTGAATATGAGGTTCCTGTGTTCGAGAATTTCACAGCATTGCCCGACACTCCGGTGGAATACGCGTGGGGAACAACTTACACATCCGCGCTTGCATGGAATACCGATGGGTCTGATTTCCCGCGCCATTATGAGGTATGGCAGTATGACCTAACAGGGATTTCCGACAAGGAGAACCACCTGCCGGCCGCCCCATCTAAGCTTTCGGATGGAGAATCAGACCATATCCGTCATGATGCCTCTGATGCCCAGATTTCGGGTGAGACCACATCATACACCCTGGGGGCTGCGACCATAAATGATGCCACTCCTCTTCTGCAAGGTGAGGAAATCAATGGAAGCAAGACCGTCACAATCGGTTATCGCGGACGTGCTGTCTACAATTACGCTGTCCCGGAGGAAAGTGTGATGAGGAATGACACGAGAACCGCATTCAGCTATGCCTCTCTTCCGGAAGGATTTGTGGCAAGACCCATCACTTCACACGGAGATACTTTGACCGATCATGCATACACCTCTGCGAGATTCAGCGAGGCCAAGGTCTCTGAAGTTGAGAGTGTCTTTGATACCCGCGAAGATAGCCCGGTGGAATATTTCAATCTTCAGGGAGTCAAGGTGGACAAACCTGTAAGCGGCATATATATCCGCTGTCACGGTGGTAAAGCGGAGAAGATATTGATATTCTGAAGACTCCTTATCGCTGAGAAACCAGGGAAAGTTCATAAAAAGAGATAGTTTAGAAATTAGTTAGGTTTGACCGGATCTGTGGAGACAGACAACCGGTTATGAGCGGGGAGCGGGTTTATGGGTCTCCCTGGTTGCCAGGGAAAGCCTGCTTCCTGCTCATTTTATAAATTTACCAGTGTCTCTTATGAAACGGACTTTACCTGGTGATAATTCCAAGACATAATTTAGGACAGTTACTTAACAGACAAAAGAATCATAAATCTAACTAAGCAACCATGAATAAAATTCTGATGACAGCCCTCATCGCGGCGGCAATGACCAGCGCTGTGTCGGCTCAGGAGCTTTCACAGACACTTTATTTCGACTTCGGTTCGATAACCGCCTCACAGGGAACTGTCACCAAAGGGGTTGACGGCAACGGCCATTACTGGAACAACATCACCAACAATGAGTCGGGCAACAAATATGCCGCCAAGGGTACTGTATATGGCAATCTTGTCAATGCCGACAACCTGGCGACAGGTTTCTCCGTGACCCTCAACAGCCGTTTCTCGACAAACGGGAAGAGTGGAGGAGGTGGTCTGCTTGAGCCTTCCGCCGAGCTGTTGGGCGATATGGCTGTGGCGACGGCCACCGAGGATTATTTCTTCATCGAATCCTCTGAGAACAACAGCAATTTCACCATCGCCGGACTTGACCCGCAGAAATGCTACCGTTTCCATATCTTCGCTTCCCGCAGAGCCTCCGATACCCGTATCGGGACATACCGAATGGAGGGAATCAACAAGTTCTCCGGCGACCTGCAGCTTGCCGGGACGGGCATAGGACATGACGGGGAGAACCAGAACACCGACAAGATTCTTGTCTCGGATTATGTGTTCCCCGATGACAACGGAGATATTCTTTTCACCGTCTCGCGCAATACAGGGGCATACATCGCTCTGAACGCGATGAAGATGGAGGAGTTTACCGGCATGCGCCGTCCCGACGCGCCGGTAACCATGGCTTCGGCTCTTCTCAAAGGCTCGGCTGCCGAGAACGGTGAGTCGGTCGAGATGAGACTGATTTCCCCCGATGGCAAGAACAGCGGGGTCTTCGAGTGCTTCACAATGCTGAAACCGGGCAGTTTCCATATCGAGGGTGTCTCGACCGAGGATGCTCCGCTCAGCTATGGGGTGACCGAAGAAGGGAAACTTGTGGAGAACTCCGATGAGGAGTATCAGGTCGGTGGTGAACAGCTGTCGATTGTCCGTGTGGATTTTCCGGAGGGTGTTCTTACTGTGACCCCCATCACCGCCTGCTCGATGACCGGAAGCGCCGTCCATGGCTGGAGCACATCCAATGTCGAGAATCTGCCCTATGTCGGTGACGGGGTGTGGAGCGGCGAGGTGACCCTCACCAACCGCCCGTCGGTTTCTGACCGCTCACGTTTCAATTTCATCCTCAACAACAGCTGGAACTACAAGATTTCCAAGGTGTCGGGCAGTGAGAACTCTGTCGGTTTCTCCTGGGAGGATTATTCCCTGGCTGACATCTACCTCAATTTCGGCACATACCGCATCACCCTCGACCTGAACCGGATGGTCTACAATATCGAGTCGGTCAACGGTATCGACGACCACCGTATCACTGTCATGGGCTCATCCGTCTCCAACGGACAGGGCGCGACCGACAACCACGGCTACGCCTATATGTTTGACCAGCTTATCGGGGCGCGTCATCAGGATGGCCTTTCCGAGAACCCCTTCTTCATCTCAAGCATCGCTGTCAACGGCAACAACACCATCAACCTGCTCGACCGTTACAGTGAGCTGGTGAATGATTTCAGTCGCTATGTGGTGTTCGGTGTCTCGCTCGGCAACGAGGGAATCCATGGCGCGTCAGACCAGGAGGCTGTCTACAACCAGTTCGCCAACAATATGCAGCTGCTGATTTCCAAGGCCCGCGAGGACGGGATGGTGCCTGTGGTGATGAACAACTACACCCGTGGCGACTTCGAGGAGTCGGATTACGGATATGTGCGCCGTATGAACCTGCTTATCAACAGCTGGGATGTTCCCTCGGTCAACCTCCTCGGGGCAATCGACAACGGTGCGGGCAAATGGGCCGACGGTTTCCAGAACGGCGATGACATCTACCATCCCAACACCGAAGGTCACTCCGAGCTGTTCCACGCCATCACGCCGTCTCTCTTCGACGCTCTCAAAGCCGGGAAGAGCATTCCTGTCCGCAAGACCGGTAACTCTATGATTATCAACCAGCAGGGTAAGGTGGAATTTGTGCCGGAGGATGTCGTTCATCCCTTCGCCCTCGTGGTCAGCCTCAACCAGCTCCCGGAAGGTGAGTTCGTGCGTGTCTCCACCCCGGATGGTGTCGCCACAATATCCATGTCCGGAACCACTGTGACCTATACCTCTCCCGCAGGTGAGACCATCTCGGGGAATGTCGTCAAGGAAAGAAGCGGCGAGTCTCCCCTCTATCTCACCCTCTCGCATTATCATGCACAGGGACGCACCTATCTTTATGCAGGTGAGGAACTGCTCGGGGAACTCCCCGGCAAGGTTGTCCCCGAAAAGGTCACTGTCGCCCCCATATCGGGCAAGCTCGATCTCGCCGAGGTGATGTTCTACCGTTCCGCGCTCAATGCTGACGAGGTGAGCGCCATCTGTGACGGCAAGATGATTCAGTCGAGCCTTGAGGTTTACCTCCCTTTCAGCGACACCACTGATGCCGCCCGCAACGAGGCGCAGGCGATGACCGAGGCCACCGTTCTCGGGGGACAGACCTCCGGCGTGACCGCGCTCCACGGGGAGGAGGAGACCGCACCCTTTCGCGCCTTCGGTCTCGAAGGGCTTCTCAGGGTCTCGGTAGCCTATCCTCAGACAGTGGCCGTCCATTCGGTCGATGGTCGTCTTGTAAGCCGCCGCAAGGTCGGCGCGACAGCCGATTTCCCCCTCCAGGCAGGGGTATATCTGGTCAATAACGTCAAAGTGACCGTCAGGTAAGACACTGACGTTTCATATCATTACCGTGGGTTGGCGCGAGGTGAGGTCTGATGGCCTCTCCTCG
>ENA-UONW01000822-UONW01000822.1-human-gut-metagenome-genome-assembly--contig:-CS52-NODE-822-length-43442-cov-7.672736_pt1 | contig 43442 bp, 35 predicted proteins | sample MGYA00242463_ERZ724010 | MGnify/ENA metagenome assembly ERZ724010 | reverse complement strand
AACCGTAACACACAAATGTTTTAAGATTTTTTCACTCAATAATCTAAGTTTCTTTACACGTCGAGAAGTGTCAAAAACTATAGTCTGACAAATCATGTATTTTAAATATCTAAGGTTAACTAATTCAACATCCATAATGTAAAATTTTATATACCTACAATATTCTTAATTCTCAGGGCTCAGTATTCTCTTTCATACTACAATCAACCGTATTTTCAGGCCAAATACACAAATACATCTGTATATGCCAACGTAATAATCCAAACATTAATAGATGGCTGAAGTCACTATCCACCAGACATAGCCATTCAATTAAAATTATACAAATATAACCAATAAAAGGAACACCCAAGCCTTGATTCAATCAAAAAAGTCCAAGAAGCACTATTTTTAACACTAATGGTTACAAAACCTACACAAGTGCTTCATGGACTTGGCAACGGGTTCGGAAAAACAATGATCTTAGCTCTTTTTACTATCTCACGACAGGCATTACCAACCAATAATATGAGGCGAAAAAACCTTACATATCAGTATCCGTTGCCAGACTGCTTCATATCTATAATTTTACGTATCTCGTACACTCCGTCGTAGTCTTCGGCAAAGCCGTCAATCGATTTACCAAGATCCGAAACTTCCATCGTTACATGAACAGGAGCATAAGAAGCAACGCTTGCTCCAAGAACTTCACGATAAAGGATACGGCTCTCGCCGGACTTGTCAACAAGCCAGTACGTCGCCGAGTCGCCGTCAGACTTGAACGAGCGCACCTCATGGCCTATGACCATTGTGCCTTTGACGTTGCGGATTATGTCGTACGGTTCGACGCTCTTTTCGTCAATAAACTTGGCATCATCATTTTCTTCAACAAATATGGCCTTGTCGGGATGCGAAGCAAACACCTCAAAGTAGCGCATTCCCTTGTTGCCAAGTCCCCAACCGCCACAAGTATAAGGTATAGACTCGTGCTTCCCCTTCTCGGCAAGAAGCTCTGCCGAACGGCCTGTAAGCTGAAGGACGTAGCGTGTGACACCGAGCCTGCCCGACTCGACCTCTTTGAACTCGCAGTCCTCACTGTCCAACCATGATGCATCGGGCAATCGCGGCGAATTTCTGAGCTGCGGAAGAAGCGACTGGATAAAATTAGCGTCAATGGTAAACACACGTATCACCGGTTCTGAATATTCCTTACGTCCGCCGACAATACGCTCAATTCTTATGCCGGGCACAGATGCGTCTGTAACGGCACGTACGGACGGACTGCACTGGGCGAAGAAACGCAACCCGGCTCCACGAACTTCTTCCCATTTATATCCTTTCTCAGCCTTACGCGAAGGGGTTCGGACCATTCCTTGACTGTCGACTACATCGTTGCCGACTTCATCGATACGGCCATCGCCTTCTGATTTCTGGCCGCAGGATATAATCAAAGCCGACGCGGCGACCAGAGCTAAAGATAAAAAGTTCTTCATTTCTATTTACTAATTTTCAAAATGTAAATATATATATTTTATAAACTACTAAACAAAAAAAAGTCTATAAATTCTGTAATCATTACAAAAAACACGGCACCTGACAAAAAGGCCCATGCAACTACATATATATAAGGTGTAAGACCAAAACGTAAGCCGCAGACACTGCAAAGGTTCATAAAAACAAAATACGAAGGAACACCGGCAAACAGGAGAGTTAAAAAGTTAGGAAGCGAATAAAAAAAAGTATAAATTTGCGGCAAGGGTGTTAGGGACTCATTTGCCTGACAAACAGCGAACAAATATAGACAAACCAAAACAGGTCATATTTATGGCACCAAACAATATTATAACGACAACGGCCATGGCTCCGGGCGTAAACAAAAAGCCACGCATGGAATGGCTGGATGCCATGAGAGGGTTCACGATGATTCTCGTTGTGGCATATCACGTGAGCTTAATAGGATTCAACCAGAGTATAAAGGAATCGTCGGTGCTTCCGCTGTTCGTACTGTTCCGAATGCCCTTGTTCTTCTTCATCAGCGGCTTTCTGGCATACAAGTCTAATCTCACATGGAACAGCAGCACGCTCGGCACACTTGTATGGAAAAAGGTGAAGATACAGATTTTCCCTACTCTTGTATTCCTATACATTTTCCTGGTAGTCAGATATCCCGACTTTATTACAGGCTTCAACTCCATAATAGGTTCGCCTACAAAAGGAGGATACTGGTTCACATGGTCGCTGCTCCACATGTTCATCATCTACTACCTGTTCTCGTACGTAGAGTACAAGCTCAAATGGAAATCATGGGTACCAATAGCCGTACTGTGGTTTCTGGCCCTTTGCGTCTACGCAACAATCTACATGCCTGCATGGTTCACATACCATAAAGCACCATTCTACAGATACTCCAGTCTGATTCAGACAATGCAATATTTCCATTTCTTCCTTTTCGGCAACATTGTGCGCCGCTATTGGGGAAACTTCCAGAAGCTGTTCGACACGCGCGGATTCTTCCTCACATGCCTCATCGTGGCATTCATCTGCTGTGCCGACTTCCTCAAATGGCATATATGCCGCATGCAGGTGACAAACCTGCCGCGCACGACAGCCATGTACGCCATGCTTCTCATAATCTTCATGACTTTCAGATATTATAAGGACAGCTTCAAGAAGGAGAACCGCATCGGACGCATGCTGCAGTATATCGGCGCACGCACGCTCGACATATATCTGCTGCACTTCCTTTTCATGCCGAACCTCAAATGTGTCGGAAAGTTTCTGGATGCTAATCCGCACAACTTCGTGCTCGACACAACACTGTCCATCGTGTTCAGCCTGCTTGTGGTAGGATTCTGCATAGTAGTATCAAATATAATTAGAATAAGCCCGTTCCTTAAGAAATATCTTTTCGGACGGTGAAACGCGCCGGCACACAGCTCATGCAGGTTACAACACGCTCAGCATGAAAAGTGAGGCCATTTCGTAAAAAGAACAAGACAATGAACCTAAAACTGACAATAGACAAGATGAAACTGGCGCTGATGAAGCGTACAGGAAGTGCCAACAACAAGAAGACAATATCTTCGTGGCAGGACAAACATTACAACAACACCCCGCGCATAAGCTTCGTCATACAGTCGCACAACAAGAGTCTGCAGGTTTGCCAGATTGTCGACCTGCTGAGAAAATGCCCCGACTCGGAAATAATCGTGATGGACGACGGCTCTACGCCGGAGCATACCAGACGCATAGCTGCGCACCTGACGGGCGCCAACGAGTTCATGCTCAGAGCCAACGACCTTTATGAGAACGTCATGTACGACCGCGCCATACGCATGGCCAACGCCAGATATGTGGCACTGATGCAGGACGACGACATTTTCGACGACATGCAATGGGCCGAAGAGGCACTCCGCCTGTTTGCCGAACACCCTCAAATGGCCATACTCGGCGGTATGGACGGTCTGCACATAGTATTTCCTGAAGGAAGAATCAGAGGCGAATCAATCACTGCCGGCAGCACCGGATTCCGCTTTGTGGAAGCAGTGAACCGCGCACCGATGTGGATTGACCGCGAACTGTTCCTGAAAGAACTGAAGCACATCGACTTCTCGCTCGCCCCATACCAGTACGACGACTACGAACTGTGCATGCGCGCATGGTTGTGCGGTCTGCAGGTGGGATGGTACAAGGCCGGATGCCGTTCGCTCAGCGTCGGCGGCATGAGACTGTGGAACAACAAGGTGACTGAACACTTGTGCATAGTCAACGGAAAGAACCTCAACGGACGCTACGCCGACAAGATTGAAGGCATAAGGAAAATGGTGGAAGAAGCCAACAAAAAAATGGGGACAAAATAAAAAGCAGACGGCATCGCATTTTTTGTGCGATGCCGTCTGCTTTTTCAGAAAATGACAGTCTGTCAATATCAACAATAAAAGAACAACATCTGGGGACAATATCATATCTGCTAAAATGAGCCAAATATCTGCATCAAGCATAAATATACACTTTCTGACAGTTTGAACACCGTTTTTTTACTGTATGAAAATATGTGAAAGCACATATCACATATCTTTGTCCAAAACAACACAGCACATAAAAGCAACTTCTGGAACAACCAGGGAAATATATAAATGGACAAAGTTAACCTTAATCGCATACTGAGCCTCACAAATGAACGAAGCATTGTATATCAACATAATGTACTACGCAGCAGGTGTCAACATGACATTCCTATCCATGATGAGCGTATACTTCCTGCGTACAGCAGGCAAGAACAAAAGGCTCAGAGTGGTCACCGGCTATGTGCTTCTGATATGGGCTTTACAGTCATACAAGGATGCATTCATGCTTCTAGGAGGCTACTACGAATGCGATTATCTGAGGAAGCTGTTCATCATGCTCGATACACCCTCAGTTGCAACATGTGCATTCATACTTTTCGAGCTGCTGAAACCTAAATCGCTGACATGGAAAACAATCATAATACACACGGCCCCATTCGTCGTGCTGGCTGCCGCATATGCGGCAACATCCGAAAATATACTGTACAATATCAGCACATGGTACTCCGTAACATACGGATTGTGCGTGATGACATATTCACTAATTTGCATACCTGTATACCACAGACACATGAAAGAGGCATATTCATATAGTGAAAACATCGATCTGAAATGGCTGTACGTCATAATATTCTCGTTCGTGCTGTTTCTTGGATTATGGACCTTGTCGTGCTTCTATCTGGAAGCAAACACCGACACTCTGTACTATTTCCTATCATGCCTTATATGGTTGCTGATATGCAGATTCATCAATAGACAAGAAAACGTTGAAATGGAAATTATGACCGCTTTACCTGCCGACTCTGAAGAGAACAGCGAATACGGCTACGATGCCGAAACACAAGAATCGAAATATGATTTCGCCGAACGCTTCAACAAAACATTTGAAGAAAAAAAATTGTATCTCAATCCTAAATTAACTATCGTCGACCTTGCACATGAAATAGGAACAAACAGAACATATATATCGGACTATCTTAACAATGAATTAGGCATCACGTTCTTTGACTATGTAAACCAAAAGCGATTGCTTTATGCAGAAAAACTGCTGCGAACGACCGATGATTCTCTGGATTCCATATCGATGGAGTCTGGTTTCAATTCTCAAAGCACATTCAGACGAGCATTTCAGAAGAAATACGGATGCACACCAGGTGCATACCGCTCGCAAATAAATGACACAGAAAAGTAGTTTCCGTTCAAAGTTATTTTTATGAACTTATAGTCAAAGCTATTATTGTTAAGACGAATCGGAGCCATCCGCGAGGACAGCTCCGATTTTTGTTGTGGGATTATTGTCATACCATCTCTCTCAAAATCATTAGATAAAAAGATAATGCGTTTTCTGCAAAACCAGAATGATGTTGAACCATTTCATTGGAATGTTCATCAAAATCTACATCTTTTTATCTGCCAATAGATAATTTAATCCGATATGGTTCGGTGTGCCAGTGTTTATATGGTGTGTATTTGCTATATCTGATTACAATTATTTTACAGTATCTATTGGTGGAACATTCCGGAATTCATCTTGTAATTTTTCAAGAAACTTAAGCAAATCAGCAAACTCTAAAGATGTACCATAGATAAAGCTAGAACGCATATTGTTATAATCCACCTCATACCTCGGAACAAGTTCTTTACTTGGAACAATCATAATAGATGATGGCAGTTCCTTGTTATAATCCACATATCCGACATGATAGAATTTCTTCCTATGCTCAACTATGTCATAGTAGAGTTTCGGGTCACCCAATGCCATGTCCTTATATTTAGTATGGTATAGCTTTTCTAAATCATAAAAGTGACGAGACATACGATAAGTTCTGGGCTCTTTCTTTTGGTATTCTTCGCAAAGCAAAAATGCCTTCTCTAAAAATGTTCTTGCAGGATTTACAGTCTTTATGGTCTGAACAATATCAGAATCCACACCTTCATCTTTATAAACCTGTTCAACAAGTGAAGATATCCGTTTCATTTCGTATGGCTCCGTCATGGAAAGTACACTGATTTCAATCTTTACTGTCGGTTTCGCATATGGAGCATCGCTATTATAGAGCGATGGATATTGAACAAAAATCACAGAAGGGTCTTTATCGTGATCCACCTTCTTAAGGTTACCATTTTCATCTTCGAGCTCATTTTCAGCAAGTACTGTCACGTCCAGACCTAATTTTACCAAACGTTCCTTTAGTTCTTCTTTAAACTCGCCCAAAAGATAATCCTGTGCCTTTTCTCTGAAATTGTGTATTTGAGTGTTGCTTGTGCAGTTGGCACACAACAGATCCTTTTCTTTTAAGAAAAATTCTCGACCAAGAGCCAAGTCTATGTCCTCACTGAAACGGTCTATTATATCCCAACCCTTACTCAAACTTGTACCGCCTTTGAAAAGCAAATACTCTGAAGCCTTCGTTTGGAACAGGGCATACAATACGACTGTTACCCACCAGTCTTTCTCCGCTGCGACTTCATCAATGGGCTTGGCATCAACCACGCCTTGTATCATGGCCTTGCGCTCATCTATCGAAAAATCTATCCATTTACTCATTGTTATTGCTCGTTTTGAGGTTTCTTTTTATAATTTGTCTTACCCATACTGGTGCCAACAATAAATCATGTTCTATGGTATCTGTTTCCTGCGTGGCAGAGAGCAGTTGAGCAATTCTGTTTTCCACAGATTTTGTTATACTATCCTCTCCGATGCTACGAAGGGCTTGAACTAATTCCGGCATCAGTTTTCCCTTGTATGCGAAATTTCTTGGAACGCCATGTTTTAATGTTATGGTTCTATTTCCCAATTTCAGTTTTCTTGGAGTACCGGATGTTATGAAACATGCATTCATTGGGACTTGTGTGGAGAATCCCAATCTATTAGCCGCTGTCTCACCTGTAGGAAACACTATTGCCTTGTCCCTCTTGGCAATCTCTGTTACAAGCTCATAGGCAGAAGGATATACTACTCCAAATCGTGTTTTTTTAGCCTTAACATATACCCCTTTGGCTATTCTTGTAATCAGGCCATCTTTCTCAAATTGAGCAAGAAGTTTGGTTACATATTCCACATTAAATTGAGGAAATGTAGAAACAAAAAACACAGTTCCATATCGTGCGTAGGCTATCTTTGACCTAATCTTGTATTCTACAGTGTTTTGCATATGATTTTTATATTATTTTAAGTCGGAATAAAAGTGTTTTTTTCCGACACTAAGGTATTAAAATATTGCAAAACAGCAAAAGAATACATTGTTTATTTCATTATGCCCATACTTTTTAATCTAGTATGAAAAAAAAAGATTGTTTACAGCTGGATTTATGTTGCACAAATATTGAAAGCTATAAAATAAAAACTCAAATTACTCTACTGCAATGCAAGCGGAAAGGAATACCTTTACCTCAAAAGAACAAGGAAAATCAGTATTAACACTGCCAAAATCAAATCCTTCATATAAAGATGTTAATGACATTCGGCAGTAGAACAATATTTATGGAAGCAATACAGCCGTGAGCTGTTTCTGGTCCCTGGCTGAGCCAGGGACCTCCTTCAATCCTCTATAGTCATATCAGCAACATGAAGATGCAGTTCGTCGATATTTGGGAGGCGCATATAATCGCCGAATTTGCGTTTGAGGCACATGTGCGAGTCGTGAGGCACAGGCATGTCATAACCCTCAAACTTTGCAGTGGTGAGCGGGAATATATCTTCCGGATAACGGGTGTCGGAATACGGGATGCCGAATGAATAATGAAGTATGTGCGACGGCCAAAGGTGCGAGAGCGCACGCAAGATAGGGAAAGCGAACTTGTCACAGAAACGGTATATGCGCCTGACCTTCTTGAAAGCCTGCTCGTCGCTGTTGCGCGGATTATTCATGACATTGTATGTGAAACCATGCAGACGACACGAAACCCAGTGCAGGAATATAGGATTCTTCTCCAACGGGAAGATATCGATATATATGCCCTTATAACGGAATATTCTGTCATAATGGTTCACCTCGGACAATGTCGAGCGCTTGTCGCGCAGTTTGGCGTATGTAAAGAAATATCCAGGATCGGTTTCATTGGTCTGCAGTGCATAATTGTCTGGAAGCTCTGAAGGGAGCACTTTCAGAAGTTTGAGATAATCCTCTCTCAGCATCTCTATATCCAGGTCGTCATCCCAAGGAATATACCCTCCATGGCGTATACATCCCAGCAACGTACCGCTGCAGAGCCAATACTTTATATTATGCTTACGGCATACGCCGTCAATGAAGACAAGCATCTCGGTCATACGATTCTGCTGACGTCGCAGGAGCGAACCTTCAGGATTGAAACGTTCCTTGAGAGCTTTGGCATCAAATGTCTGTTCCACGTATATTGTGTTTTTATTATTTCTGAAAAGATTTCAAACGATAGTCAACCACGCACCTTTATGTCAGGATTAGGACGCTTGTCCACTTTCTCCTTCATTTCGCGGTATTTGTGCAGAATTTCCTCCTTTATCTTCGTTGTGCTAACGCCGTCGCCGTAAGGGAAATAAAATACTGTCACTCCGAGTTCCTTAAGATAATCGTATTTGCCAGTCCAGTCGTCACCGACCACGAAAACGTCTATGTTGAGTTTCTTGACAAGTTCGGTATGGTCGAGCGAGCGCTGCGGTATTACTATATCCGGATATTTGAGAGCCTCGATTATGGCCATTCGTTCCTCGAAAGGTATTATAGGCGGGCGTTTGTAGCTGCACACCAGTTCGTCAGTGCTGACACCGACAATGAGTGTATCGCCGAGTCCGCGGGCATATTTTATCATCTTCAGATGATTGGAATGGAACATGTCGAATGTTCCGGATGTATACACGACAATTCTATTGTTGTACATGGTAGTAAAAGTTTATGCTTCCGTTGCAAATTTACGTCTTTTTATGATTAAAGTGCCGACTAAAGCTGATAAATGAGCACAACGCACATACACAATCAAGCCGGCAAATATACAAGACCTTCAAATCAATTGCATTTGTTGCGTCCTAAAGTCTTGTTTATACGGTTGACAATAGCCTTTCCGATAATGGAGAAATTGCCGTAGCGCAGATTCAGGAAAAGTTCCTCGAAAGAACGGCATACCTTTATAAACGGATGCCTCCAGCCCATGATGCGATATACAGCTTCCTTGTAAGCCGTATTCTCTATTACATAGCGCGGATGGCGAAGCGGAAACTCCAACTCGTAGCGCTTCATTGTAAATATTCGGCGATAACCGCGAGGCATCGTCTTCAGAGAACCTGAGAAATGGGTGGAATCGGCCACTGCTCCCAAATTATTTATCATATTCTTGGTTGGGAATATCGACAACCCAGAATTGAAAAGAATGGTACTATGGAATATGGTTTCAAAATACTGCTTTCCGCTCTCCTTATGCCTACGGCACATATAAATGAAATCATCCCTATAATTGCGTGTTTTTATCAGATTGCGCAACTGGCGCATATTAACCTCATCATCAAGGAAAGAATAATGTTCATCCCACTGATCGATGACACGTTTCCAGCTTGCCCATCCCCATATAGAGAATGTAGAGGCAAAGAAATAATCATACGGTATATCGGGAGTTATTTCTTCATTGTTGAATCCTGCAATCATGCAGATGCGCGTATCATTCTCATAGCGGTCGAGCATCTCCTTGCAGAATCTAAAGAATGTGACAGACGGCACACAATCATCTTCCAGCACTATACATTTATCGGCATTGCTGAAAGCCCATTTATGAGAAAGAAATCCTGATGGGTCGCATCCATAGTTGCGTTCCTGATAATTTCTCTTGACCTCGCACTGCCAGTCAATCTGTTCGACAATCTTACGGCATGCCTCAATGCCAGGCATGTCGCGCTCACCACGCGGTCCGTCCTGATAAAGGAAGAGCCTCGACGGACGTGCCTTGCGCACCTGCTCAAACACCTTACTGAGCTGTTCGGGACGATTGAAGAAAAGTATGAGTACCGCCACGTCGACTTCGTAAGGCGGAAGATTTGTTTCGTTTGTCATAGTCTGATAAGATTTTTGCTCTATGAAAATTCCTCGTATAGTAGATATTGAATACCTGTTCTGCCACTCACAAAGGCAACAACGGTTATTCTGTCGGAGCACATGTAGCCCTGTATTTGTCAATCATATCTAACAGTACCGAACTTGAAGAAGAGTTTACACCCCGCACAAACATCATTCCAGATGATACCACCTTATGGTAATTGCGCTCGTCGAGGGTCTTGTATCCCGACTGCGAAGCCACCATGAAATGGAGCGGCATAAGGTCGGACATGGACGTGAAATTGCCAATATGCAGCGTGCAGCATTTTGCATGAGGAGTGTTGAACGCAATTGTCGGGACAACAGTCTCTATCGGCCTCAACTGGTTTGAGAAATACGAATGTATCTCCTTGTGCCTCTCATAATGGCCGAAGACGAGGTTGAGAAGCTTGCCGCTTATGCACCATGCCGAACCGCCTCTGTAGAGTTTCCATATCGAACGGCTCACCTTGAACTGCAGCGACTTGTGCAGTCCTGCAACGGACAGCAGCTTGCGCGAAGCCTTGTTGATACGGTCGAGTGCGGCATCGCCGAGGAACGGAATGTCGATGTCCGGACGCATCTGACGATAGTCGTTGGTGAATGAAGCGCCTACTTCAGGCGAAGCAAGACAGATGGCCTTCAGATATTCGCGTCCGCGGTTGTCGTTGAGAAACTCAGTGATACGCTCGCAACGCCAAAGAGGATAGTCGGCCGAAGAGAGGAAAAACACATAGTCGAAATTCATGCCGCTGTTCACACAGTCGGCCACGAGGAGCATCTGCGCACGCACGGCCGAGAAATTGCTGTACTTGACGTGCTCGCGCACCTCGGTGAAATGGATGTTCGGCGCAGCCATGTCTTCGATGAACGGGGCTATGTCGGCATCGGCATCGACATGTATATAGAACTCGGCATCCGGATGGAGTGCCGACACCAGACGCCTGAGCTGTGCATGGTCGTCTGCGGCGGTGATGAGATATGCTAATTTCATTTTTTATGTTTTTTTCTTTTGAACAGATAGGTTAAGCTCTCACGAAGAATGTTGGCATGCGTAATCCACAATGCCCCGATGTATATCGCAAATGAAATCACGGCACGCGAAATGATGAGTCCCAGTTCGTCGGTTATGCCCGTGGTGGTGAAATAAGCCACCAGCGAAGAAACGGCGGCGAAAAGCATGAACGGGAGCACATCCTTGAGTGCGTTGAAAAGCGAAAGACGTATCTCGCGCCAGAGGAAATAGTGCCAGATGAAGAGCCAGAGCACATTGAGCGACACGTAGAACGTAATCATGAGCCTGATGCCGGTCATGCCGAGAAACTCGAGATGGAAGCGCATGATGGAGAACAGCATCAGCAGCTGAACACAGCCCTGCACGATGATGTTGCCCATGTATATGTTGGATTTTCCGCGGCTGATGATGAAGTTGTAGTAGAGTGCCGTTATAGGCAGGAAGGCACCGCTGACGCAGAGAGCCTGCAGATAGCGCGCACTGCTCAGCCACTTGTCGGTGAGCAGGAAGGTGATGAACTCAGGAGCTACCGTGAGCAAGAGAAACATCAGAGGAAAAGAGATGAACGACGTGAAGCGCAGCATCTTGCGGAACGTCTGACGCAAGCGTTCGGGGTCGCGCCCCACCTGCACGAATGTAGGCTGTGCCACTCCCTGAACTATGCCTGTGATGAACTGGCTTCCCATGGTGTTCCACTTGTTGGCCTGGGTGTACGAACCGACCTCGCTCGGCTTGTACGAATTGCCGAGCACGAGGGTGAAGACGTTGTTGTTGACACAGTTGAATATATTCGTCACCAGCATCTTGCTGCTGAATCCGAACATTTCGCGAACCGGCTTGAAGGTGAACCGCAGTGACGGACGCCATCGCGAGAAATGCCATGTGGCAATGGTGCCCACGGTGACGAACACGATGCTCTGCGTGGCAATACCCCAGTAGGACATGCCGCAGAGGGCCATGGTCAGACCGACAAGTCCCGAAGACATCAGTGCCATGATGGAAATGATTGTCTGCTCCTTGGCACGTATGTTCTTGAAGAGTATGGCGCGCGGCGTTGTCGAGAAACTGGCGATGAAGAATCCTATGAAGGCATAGCGCGACAGGGAGATGAGACGCGGTTCGTGGTAGTACATGGCAATGAGAGGTGCCGAGAACCAAAGTATCACGTACATGATGCCGGCACTTATCACGTTGAACCAGAAGACGGAGTTGTAGTCGTCGTACGTGGCATTCCGGCGGTTGGTCAGCGCCGAAACGAAACCGCTCTCCTGAACGGCCGATGCTATGGTGGAAAATATTGTGAGCATGCCGACAAGACCGAAATCCTCTTGTGTCAATATGCGCGACACAACAATTCCGAACACAGCATTGAGCACCTGCATGGAGCCGTTGCTGATGCCGCTCCAGATGATGCCGCGGGCCGCCTTATCTTTCAAACTTTCTTCTGCCATCCAAGAATCTTTATGTGATATATCTGAAACTAAAATACACGATTATGTACAAAGTTAATAAAATCTTGCAGTCCGATAACTTTTTATGGTATATATAATGCCTCTTGCATGCTTATAGAAACCGATATGTATCGGCAAAAGAACTATATTTGCACATATTTAGCCGAAAAAATGCTGACGGCTAATGCTGATACGGAGAAAAACAACCAAAAAACATTTTTATGAAACACACTTTGACCATCATCCTCGCTCTGGCCATAAGCCTGTTTGCCGAAGCACAGACTTTTCCGAAGGCCATACTCAAAGGCGACTATCCCGACCCGTCGATTGTAAGAGACGGGAAGGACTTCTACATGACCCACTCACCGTTCTTCTATGCTCCGGGGTTCCTGATTTGGCATTCCACAGACCTTGTCAACTGGGAACCTGTATGCCGAGCCGTAACCGAATATGAAGGTTCGGCCATGGCGCCCGACCTCGTGAAATACAAAGGACGGTTCTACATATACTACCCTGCCGCCGGCACCAACTGGGTGGTATGGGCCGACGACATACGCGGACCGTGGAGCAAACCGATTGACCTGAAGGTGGGCGGCATTGACCCGGGCCACGTAGCCGACAAGGACGGCAACAGATATCTCTACCTGAGCAACGGCGAGATGGTGAAGCTGACGCCCGACGGACTGGCCGTGGACGGCGAGAAGAAAAAGGTGTACGACGGATGGGCATATCCGAAACACTGGGTGACGGAGTGCATGTGTCTGGAATCGCCGAAACTGACGTACCACGACGGCTACTATTACCTGACATCGGCAGAGGGCGGAACAGCCGGACCTGCCACAAGCCACATGGCTGTGACAGCACGCTCGAAGAGTCCTGCGGGACCGTGGGAGAACTCGCCCTACAATCCTATAGTACATACATATACGGCCGACGACAACTGGTGGTCAAAGGGCCACGGCACACTGATTGACGACGCACAGGGCAACTGGTGGATTGTCTACCACGCCTATGCCAACGGCTACCACACGCTTGGCAGACAGACGCTGATTGAACCGATTGAGTGGACAAAGGACGGATGGCCAGTAACAAAGTCGTCGGCATCTCTGCCTGAAGCCGACGGTAAAGGCATGGAACTGTCGGACAGCTTCGACGGCGACAAGTTAGGACTTCAGTGGACCTTCTGGAGAGAGTATCCGATGGACAAGATAAGTCTGAAAAACGGAAATCTGACGGTCGAGGGCAAGGGCTCTTCGCCTGCCGATGCACGGCTGATGCTCGTGACGGCCTCGGACAAGAACTACGAGGTGTGCAGCGAAATAACCGTAAAGAGCAATGCCGTGGCAGGTTTGATGCTGTACTACGACGAAGAGGCTTTTGCCGGAGTGATGACCGACGGAAAGACATTCACCATATATTCCGATGCAAAAAACAAGCGTACGGTAAAGAACAGCATCGGCAAGCACTTCTTCGCAAAGATTCACAACCGCGGCAACACGGTCGGCATCATGGTGAGCCGTGACGGCAAGGCATGGACCACACTGGCCGACGGCATAGACGTGTCGGACATGAACCACAACAAATTCGGCGGATTCTATGCCCTGCGTCCTGCTCTGTGCGCAGCAGGAAAGGGCAAGAGCGTGTTCCACAGCTTCGGATACAGAAACGCCGTTCCGCAGGAGAAGGACATGGCGGCTTACCTGCTGGTGTTCCACAAGGATGACACCCACGGTCTGCACATGGCGCTCAGCACCGACGGCTACACATTCACAGCGCTCAACGACGGCAAACCCGTTATAAAGGGCGACACGATTGCCGAACAGAAGGGCATCAGAGACCCGCACATATACAGAGGACCTGACGGCGCGTTCTACCTGGCGATGACTGACCTGCACATCTTTGCACAGAAGGAGGGCTACAGGGACACCGAATGGGAAAGAGACGGCAAGAAGTACGGCTGGGGCAACAACAGAGGACTGGTGCTGATGAAGTCGTGGGACCTGATAAACTGGAAGCGTACGAATCTGGACCTTGACAAGATGTCGGCCGAATTCAGCGAGATAGGTTGTGCATGGGCTCCGGAAACGACATACGACGAGGAGAAGGGCAAACTGATGATATACTTCACTATGAGGTTCGGCAACGAGAGAAACAAGCTGTACTATGCTTACGTGAACGACGACTTCAACCGTCTGGAGTCGGTTCCTCAGCTTCTGTTTGAGTACCCCGACAAGAAGTCGTCGGCCATAGATGCCGACATAACGCACGTGGGAGGCAAGTACCGCATGTTCTACGTGGCCCACGACGGTACACCGGGCATCAAGCAGGCCGTGTCGGACAGAATCAACGGCGGATATGAATACAACCCTCAGTGGTACGACCCGGAACCGTCGTCGTGCGAGGCTCCGAACGTATGGAAGCGCATAGGCGAGGACAAATGGGTGCTCATGTACGACTGCTACGGCTTACAGAAGCACAACTTCGGATTTGTGGAGACTTCCGACTTCGTAAACTTCACACCGATAGGACGTTTCAACGAGGGCGTGATGAAGACAACGAACTTCAGTTCGCCGAAGCACGGTGCCGTGATACATCTGACCATGGAGGAGGCAAAGAAACTTGCCGACCACTGGCACACGGCTCTGCCGAAAGCTGGAAAATAAGGATTGCCTTTCCGGCATAAATTAACGGAATCTTAAGAATCTTTTGGGCTACGAGCCCTCGCGGATAAAATTCCGGGCGCTCAGAAATTAAGTTGCGAGCGCCCGGAATTTATTTTCTGAGCGCCTGAGGAAGGAAAAACAGTTAAGTATAAGCAGACAGAAAAAAGACCAATCTGTTGTTAGACATTTAAAGAAAAGCACATTTTCACCTGTCTGAATTTTGAGAATCGTGCAGATTTCAGCAAAATAAATTCTGAGATTTGTGCAAGGAAAATCAAGTTCTGAAACTTTATAAATCATTAAATTGCAAGATGGAAAGATAATATGTATTTTTGTAGTACAAAATTATCCCCCTTGGTTGGGAAAGACCAAGGCTCGCCCTCGATTTCGAGGGCTTATTTTTATATAACCTACAAATTTAGTTTCGTGCGTATTTTCTGCTAAAACATTTTGAGATTTGTGCTATACGTGCTTTATTTGTAACTATATCATACAAAAGCCTCTACGTGTTGCAGTCCAAATAAGCAGATTAAAACATGCTTATTTGGAAACTAACAGTTACATTACTAATAATCAATCACATACAGAAGTAAAATAAAATAAGACTTAGCAATATGCTGATTGGAATATCTCAAGTAATGTTATGGGGCAAATTGACTTGTGATAAATAAAGACACACAATAAAATATATGAAACTTAAATCTATTACATCAATACTGTTTGCATTGGCATTGTGCATAAGCCAAAACGTCTGTGCAAACGAAAAAGACGAGAGGACTGTAGTCTGCATACCGAAAAGGGGATGGTGGAAGCGGATGTCATATCACCGAGTATCATAAGAATACGATATACAAGGAACGAGGCCTTCAAGGGCAACGGTTCGATTTCGTGCTCGTACAAGAAAGAGACCGATACGGAGTTTTCGGTTAAGAGGAAACGGGATGAAGTAAGAATATCCACTGAATGCTTGAGGTTGAGCATAAACACGGGAAACGGTGATTTCGGATTCACGGATGCCAAAGGGAACAATCTGCTGAAGGAAAGCGGAAGGACGGACGGACCGTTTGAAAGCGAAGAGAGGATGCTATTCAGAAAGAATTTCAGCACAAAGAACAATGCTACAAGAAAGACGGCCGACGGCGAGAAGGCTGAGATGAAGGTGACAGGGACGGACACGCTGGGCATGGGATGGAAATACAGGCTGTATTTCAACTGGCAGAACGGCGAAGCTCTGTACGGCCTAGGCTCGCACATGGAGGACTACATGAACCTGAGGGGAAAGGAAATGTTTGTGGTGCAGCACAATCTGAAGACAAGCATGCCCGTGCTGGTTTCGACTGCTGGATACGGTCTGCTCTTCGACCACGGATGCGGAATGAAATATGACGACAGGGAGAACAGGGGCTGTGTGGAGCTGGAAGCGGCAAACGAGGTGGACATGTACTTCATCTACGGTCCTGAGTTTGACGAGATAGTGGCCGGCTACAGATGGCTCACGGGCAAGGCTCCGGTAATGCCTAAATATATGTTCGGCTATATACAGTCGAGGGAAAGATATACGACGCAGGACGAGATTACGGACATCGTAAGGACGTTCAGGGAGAAGCACATTCCGCTGGACCTGATTGTGCAGGACTGGATGTACTGGCCTAAGGGTTGGGGCGCAAAGAACTATGACCCGAAGAGGTATCCGGACCCGAAGAAGATGATTGACGATATTCACGGCATGAACGCGCATTACATGATTTCGATTTGGCCGAACATCAGCGGATGCGAGGAGTCGGACGACATGGCCAGACGCGGATTCATGCTGGGCGGAGATACGTATAATGCCTACGACGACAGTGCGTCTGAGGCTTATTGGAAATATGCCTATGACGGTTTGTTCAAATACGGCGTGGATGCGTGGTGGTGCGACTGCTCTGAGCCTATAGATTCTGACTGGCGACCTGGAAACATCAGTGCGGACGACCAGAAAGCGAGGTATGAGGGCAATCTGAAGGCTCTGACTGACCTGTTGGGACCGCTCGACGTGAATACTTACTCGCTGCACCATTCGAAAGGGGTGTATGAAAACCAGCGCAAATGCACTGAGGAGAAGCGTGTGGTGAACCTGACGCGTTCGAGCTGGGCCGGACAGCAGAGGTACGGCACGATAAGCTGGAACGGCGACACGTCGGCTTCGTGGGAGTCGTTTGCACAGCAGATTCCTGCCGGACTGAACTTCATGGCTACGGGCTATCCGTACTGGACGGTGGATGCCGGTGCATTTTTCACCGCCGGCGGCAATGAGTGGTTCAGAAGGGGCGTTTTTCCGCAGGGATACAAGGATGCGGGCTACAGGGAGTTCTACTCGCGCATGCTTCAGTACTGCACATTCTTGCCTATATTCAGAAGCCACGGCACGGGAACGCCGAGAGAACCGTGGTTCTACGGCAAGGAAGGTGAACCGTTCTACGAAAGCATCATGACATCGATAAAGACCAGATACAGGCTGTTGCCGTACATTTATTCGCAGGCAGGAAGCGTGTACCTGAACGACTATACGATGACGCGTGCGCTGGCGTTCGACTTCAGGAAGGACACGGCGGTGTACGACATAAAGGATGAATTCATGTTCGGCCCATCGATACTGGTATGTCCTGTCACCCATCCGATGTACTATCTGCCTGGCGGTGAGAAAGCCGAGGGCGTGAAGAAATGCAGAAGCGTGTATCTGCCGAAGGACGGAGAAAAGAACAAGTCGGTATGGTACGACTTCTGGTCGGGAAAGGAGTACAAGGGCGGAACAACATTCGAAGCCAATGCTCCGATTGACAGGATTCCGCTGTTCGTAAGGGCTGGAAGCATTATTCCTATCGGTCCTGAGGTGGAATACAGTTCGCAGAAGAACGACGCCGAATGGGAGATAAGAATTTATCCAGGCAAAGACGGTACATTCACCGTATATGAGGATGAAGGCGACAACTACAACTATGAAAAGGGTGCATTCTGCACGTTCACAATGAAATGGAACGACAAGAAACGAACTCTGCACTTGTCGGCACGCAAGGGCGAATACAAGGGCATGTGCAAGGAGAGAAAGCTGAATGTCGTTGTGGTTTCGGATGGATGCGGAACAGGAATAGAGAACGAAACCGACGGAGTGGAAGCTGTGTACGAGGGGAAGGAAATGGATATAAAGCTGTAAAAATATATCTATACTGCCAATAATTTTCAATCATTCAGTAGATATTTTCAAATTAAACACAAAAGAAAGCGACATGTGCGTAGGGAATCAAAATGATTCGTACTTGCACATGTCGCTTTTTGCGTTAACTGCGCTCTCGAACTGTGTTCGAAAGTGTGCGATTGATTGTCAGCACGGTTGGGAAAGTTTGTTAGTACAAACGGGAAACAGTGTTAAGACTGATATTTACAAGCATAGAGGGAGTAAATATACAACAACCGGACTTGCAAACAACGCAGGAATCAATTGCTGACAGTGACATATGTTCCGTTGTAGCTGATGCGGTAGCGGTAGAGACCGCGCAGGTCGCCTCCTGCACTGGATGACGCCGTACTGATGGCGCCATAATTGTTGAGGTCGTAGACCAGTCCGCAATGCCCGCACTTGGCCATACCGGTGTCGTCGATGCTCAGACGTCGACTTGCACGGTCGCAGTTGGGACATGCAAGGTCGTAGGCCATAGGCTCACCGTAGATGTTGTTGCCGACAATCAGTCCGCCGAGACCGTAAAGGAAGTCTTCGCTTATGCGGTCTATGGCGCAATAGTCTGTACCGGTAGGACCACTGACGGTTATGACGCTCTGCATGCTTCCGTTGACGTTCTCCACAGTCTTTCGTATGGTTACAAACTGTCCCATGCCAGCCATGGTATTGAAGAGCTGTGAAGAATAGTTGATGGACATGCTGAAGAGAACCGGATATTTGGTTGAATAGGTGCCGTAGCCGTCACTGCATGAGGTTGTGGAGAACATCAGCAGGAGAGACGGCAGAAGGTGCCTGAGACGTATTTTGCGGAACAATGTATCTATCATAAAGGAATAATGTTTTATCAGAAGGATATGCCTGGAACATTGACTATGGTGTCTATGCGGGCCTGTTCTTCATCGGTGAAGTGGAGATTGTCGAGCGCCTTCAGATTGTCTTTCATCTGAGCAACGGAACTTGTACCGATGATGACCGACGTGACGCGACTGTCGGAAAGCGCCCATGCCAAGGACATCTGGGCGAGCGACTGACCGCGTTCGCGGGCGATGGCTTCGAGTGAACGTGCCGCTTCAACTCTCTGAGGAGTAACCTGTGAGACTTGAAGGAAACCTGTAGGACGGGCTGCACGACTGTGCTCTGGTATGCCGTTGTTGTACTTGCCGGTGAGAAGTCCCTGTGCAAGCGGTGAGAAGCAGATGACGCCTGAACCTTCGTTGGCGGCTGCAGAAAAATTCGCAGACTGTGCCTTGCGGTCGAAAAGCGAATGACGGTACTGGCTCAACAGACAAGGGACCTTGCACTCGCGGAGATAATTGTAGGCACGCACCTGCTGTTCCGGCGGATATTTCGATATGCCTACGTAGAGCGCCTTGCCTTGACGAACAAGGTCGACAAGCGCCTGCATGGTTTCTTCAACAGGAGTGACACCGTCGTAACGGTGGGAATAGAACACGTCGAAATATTCCAAACCTGTACGGCGGAGACTCTGGTCGCACGAGGCTATGATGTTCTTTCGCGATGAACCGGTTCCGTAGACGCCGGGCCACATGTCGTGACCGGCCTTGCTGGAGATGAACATTTCATCGCGGTGGGACGGGAGTTCGGCCTTGAGGATGCGTCCGAAGTTTGTTTCGGCACTGCCCGGTGCAGGACCGTAGTTGTTTGCAAGGTCGAAATGGCAAATGCCGTTGTCGAAAGCAAACTTTATCATGTCGGTAGCGACCTGGAAATCGTCGACGTCGCCGAAATTGTGCCACAAACCGAGGGACAACAACGGCAACTGAATGCCACTCTTTCCGCAATACTTGTATTTCATAGGCTTTTGTGCTGAAACGTGAATGGGGAATAATGGAACATCAATCCTTGCATGACTTCAGAAGCGAGTCTACTGCAGTCTCCATGCGGGAGAAATTGAAACCGGCTACGACTTCATCCATAAGGCTACTTATCTTGTCGTTGCAGAGATTGCCGATGCTTCCTTCGTGGGTGTGGTGTATGTTCTTGTTTGGAGTGAACTTGCCGGCTTCGATGTCAAGACCGACCTTCTTGTAGGCATCGCGGAACGGCATGCCTTCGCGGGCAAGACGGTTGACCTCTTCTACACTGAACATGTTGTCGTAGATTGGATTGTCGAGAATGTGCTCGTTGACCTTCATTCGGTTGATGATGTATGCTGTCATCTGGAGGCAATCCTTTAAATCGTCGAACGCAGGAAGGAAGACTTCCTTGATGATTTGAAGGTCGCGGAAATAGCCTGAAGGAAGGTTGTTCATTATCATCATGATGGTGTTCGGCAAAGCCTGTATCTTGTTGCACTTTGCACGGGTGAGCTCAAACACGTCAGGATTCTTCTTGTGAGGCATGATGCTGGAACCCGTCGTACAGTTGTCTGGAAGCTTTACGAAACCGAAGTTCTGACTGTTGAACATGCAGGCATCGAAAGCCAGCTTGGCGATTGTACCTGCAATGGTTGCCATGGAGAAGGCAACGTTGCGTTCGGTCTTTCCGCGTCCCATCTGTGCGTATACAACGTTATAGTCCATAGAGTCGAATCCGAGCAAATCGGTGGTCTTCTGACGGTCAAGAGGGAAAGATGAACCGTAGCCTGCAGCTGAGCCCAACGGATTGCGGTTAGTCATCTTCCATGCGGCAAGCAGATACTGCATGTCGTCCACAAGACTTTCGGCATAGGCTCCGAACCAAAGGCCGAAGCTTGACGGCATGGCTACCTGAAGGTGGGTATAGCCCGGCAGAAGCACGTTCTTGTAGTTCTCGCTCTGGGCAATAAGTTCCTCGAAGAGGGAAACGACAAGCGATGCTATCTCCTTGAGCCTGTCGCGTATGAACAGCTTGAGGTCGACAAGAACCTGGTCGTTGCGTGAACGTCCGCTGTGTATTTTCTTGCCTACGTCGCCAAGTTTGCGGGTAAGCATGAGTTCGACCTGAGAGTGTACGTCTTCTACGCCTTCTTCGATGACAAACTGCCCCTTCTCTACAGATTCATAAATATGTCCAAGTTCGTGAAGCAATATCTTGAGCTCGTCGGCCGTAAGAAGGCCTATGCTCTCAAGCATGGTAATATGGGCCATAGAACCGAGAACATCGTATTTTGCAAGATACATGTCCATCTCGCGGTCCTTGCCTACTGTAAACTTTTCAATCTCGGAAGTCATCTGGACATTTTTTGTCCATAATTTATCAGCCATGGGCGTAAAAGAATTATTGGTTAGTTGTGTTTTAAGAAATAAAGTTGTGAATAAAATAAATATGGTAAAAGTCTATCCGCGGAATGTTTATTCATAAGGGATGGCGGCAAGTACATCGGCCATGCGCTCGATTCCCTCCTTGAGAGGTTTGGAAACCATCGCCTTGATGAACGGATTTACGTCAGCATCGATAGTGAGCTTCATCTTTGTTCCACCGGCAGACTCTGGGAGAACCTGTATCCAAAGTCTGAAGGAAATAGGTGAATTTTCAGACTGGAACTTTATGCACTTCTCAGGTTCGCGCTCCACTACCCTAACGCAGAGATTGCCAATCGGAGCTACGTTCATGCTTATGGAATCGGTATCGAACGTCATTGTCTCCAACTGCTGTTTTATGCTTTCCAACTTGTCGGCAGGTATCTGTCCGCCGAACTTCTCGAGTGTAGCCGGATCATTGAATTTCTCGCGGATGACAGACAGGTTGTTCAGGTCTGACAGTTTTGCATATACCTTAGAAACTTCATAAGGCGAATGCTTTATAGTGCTTTCGAATTTTGCCATAAAGATTAAAATGGTTCTAAAAATAGACGGATATGAAATTTTATCTGTCTATGGTTTGTATATGTAATAAAAAAGGAACAGCCCGACATGAATAGCAATACATGGCGCGCAGTCCCTTTTATATGTTTACTTATTTAGTTCTCAATGTTAGGCGTTCCAATGAGCCGGGTCTTTTCTCCACTCATTAAGTACTGTAATATCAGCATCTGTAATGTAACCAGTCTTCAGAGCTACGTCCAAAACTGCTTCGTAGTTTGTCAGAGTGATAAGACGTACCTTTGCGTTCTTGAATGCTTCCTGCGCAACATCAAATCCGTAAGTATAAGAAGCTACCATACCGATAACTTCACAACCGTTGTTGCGGATGGCTTCACAAGCCTTCAAGCTGCTGCCTCCTGTAGAAACGAGGTCCTCGATGACAACGACCTTCATTCCCGGCTTAAGCTCACCTTCGATAAGGTTCTCCAATCCGTGGTCCTTTGGTTTGGAACGAACGTATACAAAAGGAAGATTCAATGCGTCGGCAACCATAGCACCCTGTGGTATCGCACCAGTAGCAACACCTGCTATAGCATCGACTTCATCGAAATTCTCCATTATTACACGGCATATTTCTGTTTTGACGAAATTGCGCAATGAAGGATAAGAGAGAGTCTTTCTATTATCGCAATAAAATGGAGATTTCCATCCTGATGCCCAAGTGAAAGGATTATCCGGTTGCAACTTGATCGCCTTAACTTTTAAAAGCTTCGCAGCAAAAATCTTCTCTAATGTTTTCATCTTTACAAGTTTTTGAATAGTGCAAATATAATAGCAAAAATAGATATTTACAAAACAGTTTAAGTTAAAATGAAAATTTACGCTTATTTACCTGCCCGCGGACAATGCACGCTCAAGCCGTCACCATTTCTGATAGATAACGCAGCATGCAGTTAAGACGTACAGATACAAAAAAACAGAAGGGTGCACATAAAGCACACCCTTCAAAATATTTTACCGAAAAATCAGTTTTTCTCTTAAGATTAGAGCTGTGGTCCAGCAGCAACAAGAGCCTTACCAGCTTCGTTAGTTGTATACTTAGCGAAGTTCTTGATGAAGCGAGCTGCAAGATCCTTAGCTTTCTCTTCCCACTGAGAAGCGTCAGCGTAAGTGTCGCGTGGGTCGAGGATCTTAGGATCAACTCCTGGGAGTTCAGTTGGAACTTCGAAGTTGAAGTAAGGGATAGTCTTAGTTGGAGCAGTCTTGATTGAACCGTCGAGGATAGCGTCGATGATACCACGAGTATCGCGGATAGAGATACGCTTTCCAGTTCCGTTCCATCCAGTGTTTACGAGGTATGCCTTAGCACCGCTCTTCTCCATCTTCTTAACGAGCTCTTCAGCATACTTTGTTGGGTGAAGCTCGAGGAATGCCTGTCCGAAGCAAGCAGAGAATGTTGGAGTTGGTTCAGTGATACCGCGCTCTGTACCAGCAAGCTTAGCAGTGAATCCAGAGAGGAAGTAATACTTAGTCTGCTCAGGAGTCAACTTAGATACTGGAGGGAGAACTCCGAATGCATCAGCAGAAAGGAAGATAACGTTCTTAGCTGCTGGAGCGTGAGAAATAGGCTTAACGATGTTGCTGATGTGGTAGATTGGATAAGAAACACGAGTGTTCTCAGTTACGCTCTTATCGTTGAAGTCAATCTTGCCGTTAGCATCAACAGTAACGTTCTCAAGGAGAGCGTCACGCTTGATAGCGTTGTAGATGTCTGGTTCAGACTCCTTGTCGAGGTTGATAACCTTTGCATAGCAACCACCTTCGAAGTTGAAGACGCCGTTGTCGTCCCATCCGTGCTCGTCGTCACCGATAAGTGCACGCTTAGGGTCAGTAGAAAGAGTTGTCTTACCTGTTCCGGAAAGTCCGAAGAAGATAGCAGTCTCACCCTTTTCGTTAGTGTTGGCAGAGCAGTGCATAGAAGCGATGCCCTTCAATGGGAGGAAGTAGTTCATCATAGAGAACATACCCTTCTTCATTTCACCACCGTACCAAGTGTTGAGGATAACCTGCTCCTTAGAAGTGATGTTGAATACAACTGCAGTCTCAGAGTTGAGTCCGAGTTCCTTGTAGTTTTCAACCTTAGCCTTAGAAGCGTTGTAAACTACGAAGTCAGGCTCGAAGTTTTCCAATTCTTCAGCTGTAGGACGGATGAACATGTTTGTTACGAAGTGAGCCTGCCAAGCAACCTCAACGATGAAACGAACAGCCATACGAGTATCCTTGTTTGCACCACAGAAACCATCAACAACGAAAAGTCTCTTGTTAGAGAGCTCCTTCAATGCGAGTTCCTTAACAGCCTTCCATGCTTCCTGAGAAGCTGGCTTGTTGTCATTCTTATATTCGTCAGAAGTCCACCATACAGTGTCCTTAGAGTTTTCATCCATTACGATGAACTTATCCTTAGGTGAACGTCCAGTATATACACCAGTCATTACGTTTACAGCACCGAGTTCTGTAACCTGACCTTTTTCGTATCCAGTCAATCCCGGCTTAGTTTCTTCTTCGAACAACTGCTCGTAAGAAGGGTTGTGTACGATCTCAGTTACGCCTGTGATTCCATACTTGCTCAAATCCAAATTTGCCATAATCTTAAAAAATTAATTTTGACATTATAAAATAAATACCTATTTACTTTTATCTTTTAACGCGTGAAGGCCAAGCACATACGTTCATGAATGCTATCAGCATGTCAGTTTTTTTCGGCCTTTACCATGTACAAAGTTAGTGAATTAGTTTCAGATTTCTGTATTTGCGCGATGCTTTTAGTTAAATTTTTCAATTTATTAAAATTACCGCAACATATCAGCAACAACAATTCAGCCACTTGCAACTTGGAGATAGCAAATGCATTTATGCCAACCTCCGAAAACAACAAAGGCTCAGTTCCGATTCGCACCGGAAACTGAGCCTTTAGCCTATTGCCGCACACCAAATGTATACGCATCCGCCCAAAAGCGAAGCACTAGATTGTCTATATTGAAACCGATCTGATACATATACGTATACATTTAACTGTGATGAAACTTATCAATCAAATCACTTATCTGTTCAGAGAAGCATCATTACATCATGCCGCCCATGCCACCCATGCCTGGGTTAGGCATTTCAGGTTTTTCTTCCTTCTTGTCGCAGATTACGCACTCAGTAGTCAAGAACATACCTGCTATAGAAGCGGCGTTCTCAAGAGCTACACGAGTAACCTTGGCCGGGTCGATGATACCGCTCTCACGGAGGTTCTCATAAACGTCCTTACGTGCGTTGTATCCGAAGTCGCCCTTGCCTTCACGAACCTTCTGTACAACTACAGAACCTTCGAGTCCGGCATTTTCAACAATCTGACGAAGCGGTTCCTCGATAGCGCGACGTATAATGTCGATACCAGTCGTCTCATCAGCGTTGTCGCCCTTCATACCGTCCAAAGCCTCAGATGCTCTTATCAAAGCGACACCACCACCAGGGATGATACCCTCTTCGATAGCTGCACGTGTTGCGCACAATGCATCGTCAACCCTATCCTTCTTCTCCTTCATCTCAACCTCGCTGGCAGCACCAACATACAGAACTGCGACACCGCCTGAAAGCTTAGCAAGTCTTTCCTGAAGTTTCTCCTTGTCGTAAGAAGAAGTTGTATTCTTTATCTCAGCCTTAATCTGGTTGATACGATCCTGGATATTCTCCTTCTGGCCCTTGCCGCCGACGATAGTTGTGTTGTCCTTAGAGATTGTAACCTTCTCGCAAGAACCAAGCATCTCGATTGTAGCCTGCTCAAGCTTGAGTCCCTTCTCTTCGCTGATTACAACACCGCCAGTCAAGATACCTATATCCTCAAGCATAGCCTTTCTGCGGTCGCCGAATCCAGGAGCCTTGACAGCGCATATCTTCAACTGACTGCGGAGACGGTTTACAACCAAAGTTGTGAGAGCCTCGCTGTCGATATCCTCAGCAATAACAAGCAAAGGACGTCCAGTCTGAACAGCCGGCTCGAGGATAGGAAGGAATTCCTTCAGGTTAGAAATCTTCTTGTCGTAGATAAGGATGTAAGGATTCTCCATTACACACTCCATCTTTTCTGTATCAGTTACGAAGTAAGGAGAGAGGTAACCTCTGTCAAACTGCATACCTTCAACAACACCGATGGTAGTGTCACGTCCCTTAGCCTCTTCGATAGTGATGACACCATCCTTGCTGACCTTCTTCATTGCGTCGGCAATGAGCTTACCGATTTCCTGGTCGTTGTTTGCACTGACAGTAGCGACCTGCTCAATCTTGTCGTAGTTGTCGCCGACCTGTTCGCTCTGAGCCTTGATGTGCTCAACGACCTTAGCGACAGCCTTGTCGATACCGCGTTTCAAATCCATAGGGTTTGCACCGGCAGCAACATTCTTCAGACCTACGCTGCAGATGCTCTGTGCAAGAACAGTAGCAGTTGTAGTACCGTCACCGGCATCATCACCAGTCTTGCTTGCAACGCTCTTTACCAACTGAGCACCAGTGTTCTGGAATGGGTCAGAAAGTTCGATTTCCTTAGCTACAGTCACACCGTCCTTAGTAATGTGAGGTGCACCGAACTTCTTTTCGATAATAACGTTTCTTCCTTTAGGACCAAGTGTAACCTTTACTGCATTAGCAAGCTGGTCTACACCTTTTTTAAGCTGTTCACGAGCTTCAATATTGAATTTCAAATCCTTAGCCATAGTAGTAAAAAATTTTAAAAATTCCTCTATGGGAATTATGTATTATAAATTAAAAATATGATGAAACTGAGTTACGGCGACATTAACCGAGAACTGCCAAAACATCACTCTGGCGCATGATAAGATACTTTGTACCTTCATATTCGAGCTCAGTGCCTGAATACTTTCCATAAAGTACATGGTCACCTACCTTAAGCACCATTTCATCATCTTTTGTACCATTGCCTACTGCAACTACCTCGCCCTGAAGAGGTTTTTCCTTCGCTGTATCTGGGATAATGATACCGCCTACTGTTTTTTCTTCTGCTGGAGCTGGAAGAATCAGAACTCTGTCTGCTAATGGTTTAACGTTCATAATAAATCGTTTTATTTTAATATTAATATTTTCTAGAAGTACAATCATCAATGCATCATAGGCATTGACTGCACACCAAACACATATACAAATCAGATGCCAACGTACAAGTTATGACAACAATGTCAGTGACACAACGTCTGCAATGACACTATGTCACATATCTACGCAACAAAACATATCATATACAAGAAAAAATGTCCGCTGTCCATGCATTAAAGATACAGTATATGCTACTCAAACACATAAATTACTATATTTGTGTAGTGTATTTCATACACGCAAGCAAGCTAAATATCCAGGGAAAAACATTAAATCAAAACTCGTTAACCACCTGCACATACAATCATGAGAAACAAGACTCATTATCACACCAAATAACAACAGATATGAAAAAGCCGTTATTACTTTTCTGCACTGCATTGATGTCTTCAATGCTGAATGCGCAAGACATGAAAATGTCGATTGACTTCAGAGAACGAGGAGTCGAAATCAGCCCTACCCTCTACGGTCTTTTCTTTGAAGAAATCAACTTTGCCGGTGATGGAGGATTATATGCAGAACTTATCCGCAACCGTTCGTTCGAAGATTCTTCCAACAATGATTATTGGAGCAAGGAGACACCAGCCACGGCAACAGTCTCTCTCTCCAATTTAACAACCGGCATGCTCAATGAAGCCCAGAAGCGCGCATTGAAAGTAACAATATCAAATGCATCCGAACAATCTCCTGCCGGAATATCAAATGAAGGCTACTGGGGCATCAATGCCGTCGAAGGACGTACATACAAGCTCAGCTTCTACGCGAAATCCACAGGAGACAAAGACTTCAAGCTCTGTGTTGGTCTCCAAAAGAAAGACGGAACATCACTTGGAAATTCCGATATGGATATAAGCCTTACCAAGGATTGGAAAAAATTCACGACAACAATCACGGCAACAGGCAACGACCCAAAAGCCAAATTTGTATTGCTGTCAAAAACGTCAGGCATAATTTACCTTGATGTCGTAAGTCTCTTCCCACCAACATACAAGGGACATGAAAACGGCTGCAGACCAGAACTTGCAGAACTTCTTGCCGATATCAGTCCACGTTTTGTCCGTTTTCCTGGAGGATGTTTTGTAGAAGGATACAGTAAGAATGTAGGATTCAAATGGAAAAAATCCATAGGCCCAATCGAAGAACGCGAGCAGCAGGCCGGTCACTGGGGATATCCAAATACAAACGGTCTAGGATACCACGAATATCTGCAGCTATGCGAAGACATCAAAGCCGAACCTCTGTACGTGGTCAATGTCGGCATCTGGCACGGCGGATGCGTGAACTATCAAAGCATCGACGAATACATACAGGACGCACTCGACGCCATCGAATACGCCAACGGTGACGCCAACACAAAATACGGTGCAATGCGTATTGCCAACGGACACCCGGAACCATTCAATCTGAAATACATTGAGGTAGGAAATGAGAACTACAATTTCAATATGGGCAACAACAGCGACCAGAGCGACCACTACCCCGAAAGATATGCACAGTTCTACAAGGCCATAAAAGGCAAATATCCATACATGCAAGTCATCGGCAACGTTGAAGCTTGGGGTACAGACAGCCCTACATGGCGCAACGAGAATCCGGTAGACATTGTCGACGAACACTACTATCGTGCACCGTCATGGTTTGCGTCCCAATACAACAAATACAACAGCTACAGCCGTGCAGGGGCAAAGGTTTATGCAGGCGAATATTCTGCCAATGCCGGTGATTGCGGCAACGGAAACCTCAAATCGGCCCTGGGCGAAGCCATATACATGTGCGGCATGGAGAACAATTCCGACATTGTCGCCATGAGCAGCTACGCACCGATTTTCCGCAACGACAATTCCTGGCAGTGGGCTGTCGACATGATACACTTCAACTCGTCCGACCACTATTGTACGCCGACCTACTACACACAGAAACTGTTCTCCAACAATATCGGAAACAGAATAATCAAATGGAAGGAAGAATTCACCACCGACAAGACAGACGGAGGAGCCATTGGACTCGGGAGCTGGAACACAACCGTAGAATACGATGACGTAAAGATTACCGACACAGAAGGCAACATACTCTTCTCCGATGATTTCACTAATGCAGACAATTGGACCGCAAGCGATGGAACATGGGTTGTCACCAACGGGACATACAAACAGACGGCAATAGCGGAGAACTGTGTATCCACTATAAGCAAGACCTTCTCCGGCGACTACAACTATGAAGTCAAGGCACGCAAGAATGGAGGCAACGAAGGATTCCTGATTATGTACGGACGCAAGGACGCCAACAACTACACATGGCTCAACCTCGGAGGATGGAGCAACAGCAAGCATGGTGTAGAAAGATGCGTTGACGGCGTAAAGACCACTCTCGCCACCACAGGAGGTAACATACAGAACAATCACTGGTACAACATACGAATAGAAGTCAGAGGAAACAACGCAACGTGCTATCTCGATGATAAATATCTATTCACTTATACCGTTGACGAAAAGCCTGTATACAGCACCGTATCGCTTGACGAGAACACTGGTGAAGCCTTCATAAAGCTGGTCAACTTTACCGGCAATGCTTCATCGTCCAAGATAGAACTCTCAGGCATAAAGTCTGTTTCTGAAGCCACGGCAACAAGCATGTCGTCGACAAATGTACTTGCCGAGAACACGATGGACAATCCTGAGAACGTCGTTCCCAAGACTGAAAGCATAAGCGTAACCAACAACACAATTGATTATGTTGTTCCTGCATACTCCATAAACATCATCAAGCTTAAACTTGAAGGCATCGAGGACGAAAACGTCAAGCAGCCGGAAGCACTGCCCCAACCGGAAGCCAGCTATTCATTCAACGGCGAAGGGACGTCCGACGATTCAGGGAAATATGCCGGAAAAATGGTCGGCGACGCCTCTATACAAACAATAGAAGGCGACAATGCTCTGTTCATCGGTCCGCAAGCCGGATATTTCGACATGGGACAAGAAATAGGAACAGATTTGATATCAACATTAAGCGACTTCACTATCACCCTGGATGCTTATATGTCAGCCGACAACAATCTGCCTTCATTAGGAAATTTTCTGTTCACATCCTCGTCAATGAACGATGTCAACACGACAAACAGCAACAACGTGGAGTATGTATTCTTGTCAGCCAAAAATCTAGGATACACAATCAACGACAATTCATTCAACACACAGCAGACGGTAGGGCACAACATGTGCCTGCCGTCCATGCGGTGGTACAACATCACATATACGCAAAAGCAAGGCAAAGGCGCACTATACATTGACGGCAAACCAGTAAGCACAAAAAGCGATATGAAATCGCCGTCCGACTTTACCTCACAACTCAAGTTCAACTATCTGGGACATTCATGCTGGACTCAGGACAGCAATGTAAAGAACACATACATCGACAACGTGAAAATATACTCGCAGGCAATATCTGAAGAGCAGATACCGATGCTATGTGAAGGCCTTGACAAACGCAACACTGATATGTCGGTCTATGAAGCACTCCGTGCAATAAACATCGAAGACCTAGACCACATCACAGGAAATATCATACTCCCGACACAGTCGATGGGTTACAGCGTTACATGGACATCCTCAGACAACAGCATAATCACAAGCGACGGAACAGTCAACCTTCCGCAAGAAGAACCATTTAAGACAGAAGTTACACTGACTGCCACAATCACCTGCCAAGGAAAAAACTATACCAAAGAATTCAAGGCGCAGGTATACAACGACACTGCACTATCCATAAACGAAATTAAAACAAGCGGCAACGGCCTCAAAATAGAAATAAACGACAATCAAGCAACCATTTACTCAGACAAGAATATGACAACCGACATATTCGACGCAAACGGAAGAATCATAAAAACAATAAAAGCTACACCGTCAGGCACCACAATAGAAATGCCAAAGGGTTCTTACATAATACAAAACAAGAAATTCACAATATTGTAACAGACTTAGAACAATACTGATAATGGCGTATTTTCCAGAAGTCCAAGACTTCAATAAATACGCCATTTTATTCTATAAGAAAAACGGTCACAGGAGATATCACCTCCAACTAAACATCTTCATTCGGCAATTTGCCACCCACAGCAGACACAGACACGCCGCAGCTGAAACCGCCAGACACAGGTTAAAACCGGCACTGCCGCCCAACAATGAATGCCATGCATCATATTCATCAGCATTGCCTGTATTCATTAGCACCACGGCCGTACTATTATTGATGACGTGGCATATCATACAGGGTATAATACTTCCTGTCCTATAATATACAAATGCAAAAAGCAGGCCAACAATAAAAGCAAAAGGAATCTGTTGGGGATTACCGTGAACCAACCCGAATATCATCGCAGACACAACAACGGCAATCCAGGGAGTTACCCCCTTACGCAGCATGCCGCCCAAGATGGCAGAACGGAAAATAAGCTCTTCGGATATCGGACCTATCAGACCGATTGTCAGAGCACCGACCACCGTTCCACTCATATCCAAAAACTCCTGTTGCAGATTATTTTCAAGATGCAGACACTCTGTAATCAAGTCTCCGGCAAACATTCCAAACACCAATGCCAGGATACACATCCACACATACCGATTTTTCAATGCTCCAAACTCATATCTTGCCACCTTGGCATAATGAGCGAAGTACAATACAGCCACGGTTATGACAGATGACACCAAAAGCATTACAGACATTGACGTAGAATTTATTCCTCCATCAATAAATTTATACGCTACAGACAGCGGTATACTGGAAAGGACCTGCACAGAAAGATATATAAACAGCACTATCAGAGGTCTATATATTCCATAAACAAGAAGGACAATAAGCAGAGATATGCTGCATCCCACAAAAAAAGAATCCAAGATGCCAATATTCAAGACTGCTTCGGCATTCTCATATCCAGCAACGGCAGGCAGATTATCCCGCAATAATGATGCACCGAAATACACCACGCAAGAAATCACTGCAAGCAATACAAAAAAAACAGTTATAGCCTTTGCCTTACTTTCTCTCATATCACAAATCAATAACGGGCAAAACAAACATAAAAAAGGCGAAATATACTACTAGTCAGAACCTCCAAGACGTACATGCTCAGCCTCAACCGTCTCGTTGAGGAAAACAGCGGCGCATTCATCAAAGCGTTCGCTCGACTCCGAGGTCAGATACCGGCATGTACCGCCTTTAGACAAACGGGCATCCATATCGGTATGCCTTCCGAGATAATCCTTCAGACTGTCTGCGATATACTGTCCTTGTGGTATTACAGCAACCCCAGACGGGACATAGAGTTTTATCTTGTTCAGCAATAATGGATAATGCGTGCAGCCCAAAATTATAGTATCGATTTTCGGATCACGGGCCATAAGCTTGTCAATGCTGTCCTTCACAAAATAATCAGCCCCAGGTTTGTCAAACTCGTTGTTCTCGACCAGAGGCACCCACATTGGACACGCCTCGCCAGAAACAGTCATTCCCGGATACAGTTTCTCTATCTCCAGCCTGTACGAGTCAGACCTTATTGTACCCTGCGTTGCAAGGACACCTATATGACCGGATTTTGTTATACGCCCCACAACCTCCGCCGTCGGGCGAATAACGCCCAAAACGCGCCTGTCAGGAGCCTCAAAAGGCAGATAGCGCTGCTGTATCGTTCTCAGAGCCTTTGCTGAAGCCGTATTGCATCCAAGTATGACAAGCGGACACGACAAAGAAAACAACTCCTTCACCGCCTCAAGGGTAAATTCATATACGACATCAAAAGAACGGGTTCCATATGGTGCACGCGCATTGTCGCCCAGATAGATATAGTCATACTGAGGCATAAGTTTGCGTATGCCGTCGAGAATCGTCAGTCCTCCATATCCCGAATCAAAGACACCTATCGGCCCCGTACATCCTTCTGCAAATGTTCCCATAGTATAAACTCAAATGAATATCATGTATACCAGAACTATTCTGTTATAGGTGTAGGTTTTCCTTCAAGCACAGCTTTCACCTTATCAGCTATAGCAACACCCATATCCGCACTTATAAAAGGATAAGCATTGGAATCAGTATTCATAACAAAAGCATATCCGCACTCAAGGCCGACCTTATGGATAGCATCATTGAGTTTCTTGCGCACCGGAGCCATAAGTTCGTCTTCAGCTTTCGACAGCAGTCCTTGAGCCTCCTCTTTAAACTTCAGGCTTTCTTCCATAAGCTGCTGAAGCTCTTTCTGCCGTTTAAGGAGAATATTTTCAGGAAATGAGTTCTGTCCGTCTATGAATTCGGTAAACTGCTGATTGAAGTTGTCTTCCGACCTCTTCATCTCGGCATCGTAAGTCTTCTTAAGTTCAGCGAGACTCTGCTGTGCCTTGACATACTCCGGCATAGAATAGAGGAGCGAATCATAGCTGAGATATCCGAACTTTACCTGTGCAGACATCTGCAGCGACATAAAAGCAAAAACAAAAAGAAAAAAGCACTTCCTCATATTTATACTATTTTACAGTTTTCAGACATTTGAATAATCAAAAAATGGAGCGACAGCAAATATCGCTCCATTCGAATATCGATGAGAGTACCAAACTGCACTCTTACTTATTTCAATCCCAGTTTCTGCTTAACCTGAGCTGTAACATCAGTGCTCAAAGTTTCGCTTATGTATGGTATACCGCTAGTTGAATCCATGACATAAACATAACCTCCGGCAACACCTATTTCCTTGATTGCGGCAGTTACTTTCTGAGTAATCAGAGACATCTTCTCCTGCTGTGCCTTCTGCATATCCTGCTGGCTTGTCTGATAATACTGCTGCATACGCTGCAAGAGGTCCTGGATTTCCTGTTCACGACGCTGTTTTACAGCATCAGGCAGTGTCGATGCGTTCTTCTCAAGGTCATCATTCTTAGCCTGAAGTTCATCCTGCATACGTTTCAGTTCATCCTCATACTGCTTGCTCAAAGTCTGCAGTTCAGTCTGAGCCTGAGTATATTCCGGCATAGCCTGGATTATCTGTGCTGAATTGACATGAGCAAACTTCTGTGCAAAAAGTCCCATAGGCATTGCCATAAGGACCATAAGAATTAATTTTTTCATCTTTTATATGCTATTTATTGATTATATCTTTTGTTGATTGCCACAAAGTTATGATTTTTAGTTTGAATATCCTAACTTCATCAATACTTCATCGCTTATATCGATTTTTGGAGAAGCAAAAATGATGCTGCCTCCCGAAGCCCTGTCGAGCACAAGCTGGTAGCCGCGCGCATCGCATATGTCCTTTACAGCATTGTAGACCTCGTCCTGTATAGGTGCCATGAGACTCTGACGCTTCTTGAACAGTTCGCCCTCACTTCCGAAATATTTTTTCTTTAGGTCGCTGGCCTCTTTCTCCTTGGCCACGATAGCTTCCTCTGACCTTTTCTTCTGCTCGTCTGACAGGAAAACCACCTCAGACTGATATTTCTTGAACAAGGTTTCAGCTTCTTTATTGAGAGCCTCAACCTCACCTTCCCATTTCTTGGATATTTGATTGAGCTGTTCGTTCGCACGCTCATAAGCAGGAATATTCTTCAGTATATATTCCATATCCACCATCGCAAACTTCTGCGCAGCCATGTTGGCACAGAAAGCAAAAACAGATACTAAAGACAACAAAAAGACTTTCATAACTCACTAAAATATTAAGTTAAAAACTATTGTTACGTCCCCAACCGGCTCAGCCGATGCAAGGACTCTCGCTCATCATTAGAATTCCTGTCCGAGGACGAAGTGGAAACGGCTGCCGCCGTATCTGGTCGAACCGAATACCTTGTCAAATCCATACGCCCAGTCGATACCGAGAAGTCCGACCATAGGCAACATGATTCTGACACCTACACCGGCTGAACGCTTCATGTCGAAAGGATTGAACTTGTTGACATCCGACCAAGCATTACCTCCTTCAAGGAAGGCAAGAGCATAGATGTTTGTTGAGCCCTGAAGCATCAACGGGTAACGAAGTTCGGCAACGATTCTTGAATATGCATAACCGTCATATCCTGCCGGTGTGAGTGCACCGTTGTCATATCCTCGAAGGGCAATAGTCTCAGAGTAATAGTTTGAAGAATATCCCGACATACCGTCACCGCCGACATAGAATGTTTCAAACGGTGACTTCTTGTACTTGTTGTAATGTCCGAGGAAACCGCAGTCGAAACGTGCCATGAGGACGAAACACTTCTGGCCGCCAGAAAGAGGAACATAGAATTTGGAGTTGAACTTCCACTTGTGGTATTCAATCCATCTGTACTTCTTCTGCAAATCCTTCTGATAGTTGGCATCAGTATAATCAGTAGCCAAATCCTTATAATCGACTCCATCAAACAGAGAATAAGGTGGTGTAGCACTGACAGAGAACGAAATCTGCGAACCTCTACGCGGATAGACCGCATTGTCGATTGATATTCTCGACAGGGTCAACGTCAGGTTGATATTGTTGCAGTTACCGTTAGTAATCAGGAAGTATTCCCAATCCTTGAGCATATATCTGGTGTAGGCCAACTGCGCAGTCAAGCTGAAGTTATTGTCAGGCCAGTTAAGACGTTTTCCCCATCCGAGCGACAATCCGAACAACTGAATGTACTTATCCGGGTCGTAGTACGAAGAGTAGTCATTGTAGTAACTGCTGTTGTAGTTGCCGTATCCATACAGCAAGCTGTAATAGTTGTTGTAGTAGCTGCTGTTGTAGTATGCACTGTTGATGTCGGTCTGTCTTGAATAGAAAGCCGATACAGACAGCGAGTTAGGTCGTTTACCTCCGAACCAAGGGTCGTAGAAGGAAATGTTGTACGACTGATAGTATGTACCGTTGGTTGAACCGCTGATTTCAAACTCCTGACCATCACCCTGAGGAATGATTCCTCGTCTGTTCTTGTTCTTTCCGAGAAGGTTGCGCATAGAGAAGTTGGTGAACTTCAGTCCGATACGTCCGATGATACCGGTCTGTCCCCAACCGAGAGAAAACTCCACCTGGTCGCTGGCCTTAGGCACCAAACCGAGATTGATGTCAACAGTACCGTTCACAGGGTCAGGCACAGGCTGCATGTCAATCTTTTCAGGGTCGAAATGGCCCATCTGTCCGATTTCCTGATAAGTCATCTTGTAAGCATCCATGCTGAAGAGATCACCAGGCTTGAGCTTCAGTTCACGACGTATGACATCTTCATATACACGGTCGTTGCCATATATCTTTATCTTGTTGATGCGCGCCTGCGTACCTTCGACAATTCTTATCTCAAGGTCTATCGAGTCACCGTCAACCTCCATCTCAACAGGAGTGACACGATTGAACACATATCCCTGATTATAGTAATAATTGCTGACAGCATCCTCATCTGTACTCAGCCTCTCATTGATATGCTTTTGATTATACACATCACCTTTCTGCATACGCAAGACAGAGTTCAACGCATCAGAAGTATAGAGAGTATTGCCCACCCATGAAATACTTCGTACATAATATTTATCGCCTTCCTCGATATCAATATACACATTCACGAGATTATTGCCTATATCGACAACACTGTCGGCCACAATCTGTGCATCTCGGAAACCGAGTTCATTGTATTTCTCTATTATTCGTTCCTTATCTTCTTCATACTTTTCAGGAACGAACTTCTTGGTTTTGAAGAAACTGTAGAGCTTGCCTTTTTCATTGGTCTTCTTCAAAAGTCCTCCGCTAAACAAGCCTCCGGTAAACTTTTTCCTAGGAATATTGTTGTTTCCGGTGATGTATATCTTGTTGACCTTAACCTTTTCATTCTTGTTGATGACCACATCCACATACATCTGCGAATCGTCATTTACGTCATCGCGCTGTATGATATCGACATCAGCATTCTTGAAGCCTTTTTCTTCAAAATACTTCTTGATGATGATTTTGGCCTTGTCCACCATATTAGGTGTAATCTGATTACCCTTTATGATGCCTATTTTCTGTTCAAGGTCCTCTTTTTCAGACTTTTTTACGCCTTCTATGTTTATTGCCGCAACCCTAGGACGCTGTGCAAGCACAATCTTAAGGTATACCTTGTTGTCGACAATACTGTCTGCCTCGATTCTGACAGAAGAGAACAGTCCATGCTTCCAATACCGTTTGACGGCATCCGATATTTCATCTCCAGGCAGGGTTATATACTGCCCTACCGACAATCCGGAGATACCAATCAGGACATAATCTTCATAATTCTTTACTCCTTCGACCGTTATCCCGCCGATTTCAATCTGTCGTGTCTGTCCGTAGATTATAGCAGGCTTCTCTTGGACATTCTGGGCATCAGCATTAAGCGTTGCCAGAAATGCCAGAGCAGCACATACCGATAATACTATACTTCTCATTGCTTACTATCTTCAACTGTTCTTGTTCTGTTCCTCTACCTGTTCTCCTGTCTTGCCGAAACGTCTCTGCCTCTTCTGGTAGCTGCATATCGCCTTGCAGAGCTCCTCTTCGTCAAAATCCGGCCAATAAACATCCGTGAAATAAAGTTCCGTATAAGCCGACTGCCATAGCAGGAAATTGCTCAAGCGTTCTTCACCTCCGGTACGTATCATAAGTTCCGGGTCAGGCATAAACGAAGTTTCCAGATGCGAACTTATCATATCATCATCGACATCGTCGACACCAATCTTGCCTTCTTTTATTTCCGCTGCAATCTTCTTCACGGCGTTGGTGATTTCCCATTTTGAAGAATAGCTCAAAGCCAGCACCAGGCATGTGGCCGTATTGTTCTTGGTCTTGTCGACCAGATAATTGACAGCATCCTGCACCGCCTGAGGCAAGCGGCCGACATCGCCTATGACCCTGAATCGAGCATTTTTCTTCATAAAAAGCTCCTCTTCCAGGTTTTTCAGAAGAAGTGCCATAAGAGCAGACACTTCGTCGACAGGTCTACTCCAGTTCTCAGTGGAGAATGTATATAATGTCAGGTAGTCAATACCGAGATTCACAGCGGCCTCAACAATGTCATGCACTGTCTGCGCTCCGGCCTGATGCCCCATAGTGCGTTCCAAGCCACGTTTCTTGGCCCATCTGCCGTTGCCGTCCATGATTATGGCAATGCTGTGAGGCAATCTCTTCCGATCCACCTGCTCTTTGTATGAGATTTCCATATCGAAACTATATTGATATACTTTTCAAACTTGCAACTTAAAAATTATGTTGATGCGTATATATAAACGCAAATCAATCATCATTATTACATTTCCTCAACCTCGGCATTATATCATATGATATATAGAACATAGTAAAGGAATAAGAATCCTTATTTTTCAGGAACGTACCCTTTATGCCGTAAGGGTCAGATATGCCGTCAAGCTTATCGCTGAACGAGAATCGCATTGTCCATTCGATGCCGATATTCACACGCTCAGCCATTTTATACTTGACACCGGCACCGATTGGTATGTTCATTGTCAACACATTATCAGTAGCCGAGGCATATGTAAATCCGAGTCCCACAGTAATATATGGAGTAAAGCGCCGATTGCCCTTGTACCCCGAGCCAGTACCATATCCCCAGAAATTTATTTCATACTGACACCCAAGGTCAACAACCGAATTGCAGAACTCCCACTGCTGTCCATCAGGAAATTTATTATCAAAATCAGCCGTTGCACCGCTTATGCCTCCATAAAGAAGGTCAAACTTCAGCGACATGCGCGGATTAAGATTATAGCGCGCCATGGCGCCGCCGGCAAAGTTTAGATTCTTGAAAGGCACCGAGTAATTGGCGTCACCCATATAGAAACACCCTCCGGCCATAGCACCGATTTCCATTTTATATTCCATCTCCTGAGCCGACACACATGCCACCCCTAAAGACAGAAAAACAGACAAAGATGCTACCTTCACAAGATTCATCACTCCGACAGATTGCTGATTCTACCTCTCCAAATATTTCCACCGCTCTGGAACAACCACAGTTCATTGTCCACTCTCACAATAGACAAAGGAACGTCAACTCCTCTGACCTGAGAAGGCAGAGCAACCTTCTCCTCCATCTTGTGCCAAGTTATACCATTGTCGTTTGAGCAATAGAAGAATCCATAAGGCGTATACCCGGAAAATCCGTTTACGGCCTTTCCGCCAAATGCGTAAAGCGCGCCGTTGTATCTTACCATCTGGAGATTTTCAAGCTTTGGACAAGGATAAGGGTTTTCATCAGTCACCTGTATGTAATTCCATGTCTCATCGTTTTCTTCATTAGCAGATGAAATCTTGAACCATGCAGCCGCCATGTCCTCCAAATTGTCTGAATTACCCAGAAGAACAACATTTTCTAGCGAAGGATTTGTTTTGGTTGCATACGATGCATACGATATACATTCGTCAGGCAACATGTTTATATCAACATTGCCGTTTTCATCCCAGTTGAGAAGATCCGTAGTAGCTACAATAGATGTGCCGTCAAAGCCGTAAAGATAATTGGAGTCTACAGCAAGAATCTTTTTAAGTTTCTTCTCAGACGCCAACACCCATGTCTCGCCACGACGGTCGCTGTTGGATTCATATATGCCTCCCTCAGAATCAAGAGCGTACATATTGCCCTTGAATGACACGACAGAACTGAAATCAATCGTTCCTTCTGCTCCGCTCATTTCCGTTTCAGCTTTCCATGAGCGTCCTTCAGAAAGCATAGAAGTTGAAGTTACGGCAGGATGTCCGCCGTTGTCAGAGAATATGTATATACGTCCGTCATGATATAACGAATGATGCACTCCATCAAGAGAAAGATCGGCACCAACGACACGCGTCCATACAAGCGAATCTATCTCGGCACTGCTCTTGTTTATAGAAACAGTATAACGTTTCGTATCGTTGGCATTGTAAGCAACGACAAGAAACTCAACTGGAGCAGTAAAATCAATGCTGTCTTTTCCGTTATTTAAATAACGATACAGTTCTTCTCCTTGATTTCTGAAATAGACCACTCCATCAGAAGTTACAGTCGGTATGACATGAGTCACATCAGTCCAATATGGGAGCGAATCGACCGTATAAATCTTATTATTCAACTGGTCTATATTGAAATAAATATAATCTCCGCTGATTGTTTTAGAGTAGATACTGTCACTGCCGTCAGGCTTCTGCACAGTGATGTTGCTGACAATATCTGACACAGAAAAACTGGTTATGGAACATTCCGGGTCTGTATATACAGTTTCATCTCCCAAACATGAGGTCAGAAACAAACTGCCGGCAAAAAGAGCCGAGACGATCGGATATAATTTCTTCATTTATCTTGCGCAATTTTTGATAATCACGACAAAAATACGGATATTTTTATCCATATAGTACTCAACAACATACTTTTAATGAATTTTATAGCATTTTTATCGTGTTAATATATGTACACAGATAACAAGCAGGCATCAATCTGCCGAATTCCACTAACATGCAGCAATAACCATACAAATGATATCACGTTGCATCCAGCAGAAACAGCGCTGGACGGCAAGCTGTCACAAACATGTCCGGGCATGGTGGTATGTGCACATGCTTTTAAATACCATATCACTGAATATCAATCAGATAGACATCATCCAGCAACAAGTCGCCGGTAAAGATTCTATCCTTTTATAAAAATAGAACTTTACCGACGATACTATTATCAGAATACTCTGAATATTTCTATTTTACTGCTCCATCCATAAATATTTTCTTGTCCACACAAATCCCGGTATCCGACATATGGAAACGTACGGCATATGTTCCAGCGGAAAAATCCGGCAGCGCCACAAATCCGGAACTGCGGTCTACTTCTGCAGAATAAAGCAATCTACCTGACATATCGAATATTTCTACGTCACCGACTGTTTTATTACCTTTAAATACAAGACGGCCTGTATTTTGATCGAAATAGGCCTCAAACCGTGCGTCGTACTTTTCTGTCTGTCCTATAGAAGCGGCTTTTCCGAGGTCTAGTTCCTGTATGCCATAATGAAGAGTATATACCAGCAGTTTATCGCCATACTTCACAACATCTACAATACCGGCTTTTGACTCATCGTCGTAGTATTCAACAGAGCACAGCAATGACCAGGTTTCTCCCATATCGTCAGAACTATAAATACACAACGGTTCAACCCTGCTGAACATGCCTCCTACTGCAAAGACATGATTCGGATCGGCCTCATCAAAGAACACTCTGCCGCAGAACAAATCGTCGGACGTCTGTTTCCATGTTTTTCCGCAGTCGTCAGACTTGCCCATGTGCCAGCCGCTGTAAATGATGATGTTCGGATTTGCAGGATGGAAAGCCATGTCATAGACATTACCGTCACCGCCAGGCAATTCATACGTGTCGGCCACATTCCAATTATCTGATATTCTAATGATGAATCCATTCTGAGCCAAACCCTCGCCATACAAGAATGACAATCCGTCGACATAAGGATGAGCCTCGAAAAGTCCCGCATTGAAGTCTGTCAGTTTTTCTGTACGTTCGGTCCACGTAGAACCGAAATCTTCAGAACTGTAAATGCCATACAAGGAAACAGCTACAAGCGAATTGCTGTCTTTAGGATTCTGTGCCAGACATACGACCCTGTCGCCAAATGTTTCCGGAAGCGAAGATGTCAGATTTGTGTATTTGTCATTTTCTATGTCGTACATAAGCAAAAGGCTGTCCTTCTCTCCTGTCCTATCTTTGACGGCCGCCACGACAGCATTGCCTGAACGTACCGCATCGACAACCTGTATATCTTTGAAATACTGCGTCGCGGTTGCATCAGGGTTCGTCAGGTCTTTGCAATAGAGGCCTGAAATACTTGGCACATAAATCACATCATCATACACTCTCAAGCGAGGCATGTTCCCTTCGTCATACTGAACACGCTCAAACTCCTCAATGAAAAAAGCCTGATGCATCTGTGCCATGCCGGAGCCACAACAAAACATGGCCAAAAGACTAAATACGAAATGCTTTACCATAGTCCAAACTTTTAAATTAAACATTCGCCTAATGCAATAAGACATGATATACTTATATCACTCGTATGATTTAAGATTAACTGTCAATGCTTTACAAATATAAATAATTGGAGGAATTTCACAAAAGGAACAACCGTATAAAAGCATAAACAATAACGTTGCAAGCGCTCATGAAACATATTTCGAGCGCTCGAGACAGAAATTGCGAGGGCTCGCAACCAAGACGCCGAGGCCTCACAGCTTCTTCTATGCATAACTTTAGAAGAAGACAATGACTCACAGAGAGGCGTTTGTTTCTACTGCTTTGCACTCCGGTTTCTTACGATGAACCTCTTCTCAATGAAATACCACGAAAAGAATGACAAAGCAATTGTGATGCACACTGCGGCCACGAGCGAAAGGCGTGGCATGCTGTCGTAAAGACCGCAACAGACAATGCACTGTATGACAGGATAATGGAAAAGATATATGCCATAGGACACATTAGGAAAACGCCCGATGAAATTGAGCCATGGCGTGTGGAATGCTATGCCGACAAGAATGACGGCAAAGCAGAACGGCGAAATATGGTCGAGAACGCCAAACCATGTGCGCATGACATAAAGGACCAGGGCTGAAAGAAATATCGGTTTGATGTGCCGTTCAAACCAGTCAAAATACAGAAGAAGAGCCGTTCCTGAATAGAAATATATCAGCTGTCCGCCGAATTGATACGAAAGTATGCGGTAGATGCCCTTTCCCGTACTTTCATAGAGCCAGACGAAGCCTTCCTTATAAAGGATGGAAAGGATGAACACGGCTACCAATGTCCTTAGTTTGCCGAATCGTCGGGAGAGGCGGTACACAATAGGAACTGTGGCATAAAGGAGCAATTCGACCTTCAGCGTCCATAGGGAACCGTTGACGGAATGTATGGGCTGGTCCGTAAACACTCCGGGAAGTTCCGGCTCAAGGAAATTCAGGAAACAGAGATTTGCCGCAAGATACTTGTAAAGTTGTCCTGAACAGAAATATTCCAAGACAGGCAGACTGCTCAATACGGCTCCCAAAACCGCACAAAGCAACACGATGAACATGTAGGGAGGCAGTATGCGCGCAAGTCTTTTACGGCAGAACAGAAGAGTAT
>ENA-UONW01000819-UONW01000819.1-human-gut-metagenome-genome-assembly--contig:-CS52-NODE-819-length-43582-cov-5.546236_pt1 | contig 43582 bp, 25 predicted proteins | sample MGYA00242463_ERZ724010 | MGnify/ENA metagenome assembly ERZ724010 | reverse complement strand
TTGTGTATAATATAATAAGAATATGTTCAGATTATTCGAAATTCTTGTCGTTGAGGTATTCGAATCCGCAGTATGGAACGAGCACTTTCGGAACTTTTATTCCTTCTGGTGTCTGGTTGTTTTCCATAATTGCGGCAACTATTCTTGGCAGTGCAAGAGCTGAGCCGTTGAGAGTATGGCACAGTTCAGTCTTCTTGTCAGAGCTTCTGCGATATCTGCATTTCAGTCTATTTGCCTGATAGCTTTCGAAATTTGAAGTTGAGCTGACTTCCAGCCATCTCTTCTGTGCGGCCGACCATACTTCAAAGTCATAGCATATTGCACTTGTGAACGACATGTCGCCTCCGCAGAGACGGAGAATGTGGTATGGAAGTTCAAGTTTGATGAGAAGTCCCTCAACATGGTTGAGCATCTCTTTGAGTGATTCGTAAGAGTGTTCAGGAGTATCGATACGTACAATTTCCACCTTGTCGAACTCGTGCAGTCTGTTGAGTCCGCGAACATCCTTTCCGTAGCTTCCAGCCTCGCGTCTGAAGCAGCCGGAATAAGCACATCTCTTGATAGGCAGATCTTTTTCGTCAAGTATGACGTCGCGGAAGATGTTTGTAACAGGTACTTCTGCTGTAGGTATGAGATAGAGGTCGTCGACTTCGCAGTGGTACATCTGTCCTTCCTTGTCAGGAAGCTGTCCTGTGCCGTAGCCTGAATCCTTGTTTACAACGTACGGTGGCTGAACCTCCAGATATCCGCTCTTGCGTGCTTCGTCGAGGAAGAATGCTTCGAGTGCTCTCTGGAAACGTGCCATTTTGCCGATGTAGAACGGGAATCCAGCGCCTGTAACCTTTACTCCGAGGTCGAAGTCAATGAGGTTGTATTTCTTTGCGAGTTCCCAGTGAGGCAGTGCGTCAGGTCCGAGTTCAGGAATGACTCCGCCTTCCTTGACAACGACATTGTCTTCAGCACCGGCTCCTTCTGGTACATCGTCGTTAGGGATGTTTGGAATAGTGCAGAGGTGGAGTGTGAGTTCGTGTTCAACTTCCTTGAGCTCACTCTGAAGCGAAGTGCTGTTTTCCTTTAATTTTGCAACTTCAGCCTTGGCTTCTTCAGCTTCAGCCTTTTTACCTTCTTTCATGAGTGCCCCGATCTGCGCGGCGTATTTTTTGCTTTCAGCAAGGCAAGCGTCCAGCTTTGTCTGCGTCTCGCGTCTTTTCTTGTCAAGTTCAATTGCTTTCTCAACAGCTTCTCTAGCACCGTTGAAATGCTTCTTCTCCAGACCTTTGATTACTCGTTCGGTCTCTTCGTTTATAACTTTAAGTGTAAGCATATAATTGGGTTTTATATTGACTCGTTCGACCTGCCTTTTATGTCATGCGACGTCGGTGAATCAGACGTCATGCCGCATATGTCAGCAAGTTTGTTGCAAAAGTACAGAAAATCGTTGGAATAAGCGAATAAAAAGAGCAGTTAGAAATATGGTTTTTTGAGAAAAATTTTATAAGTGGACCTTCATTTCATAAATTGCGAGGGCTCACGAATGCAGATGCGAGCGCCCGTAATGTTTGTTTTGAGCCCCTGCAATACATCAATCGTATCTATCTTTATGCTCTACAACATAGAAAAGTGTGTTGCATAAGTTGGAAAAAGATGCTTCCTTTGTGCATCAGCACGGTTCAGCACAGTTGTAACCTTAAACATTGTACTATGGATATGAGTTTCGGACAGCAGACAACCAAGGTTAAGCAGTTGGCAGATATTCTAGAGCAGGATATCCGTATAGGTGTGTTCGAATCCGGATGTGTTCTTCCTTCGATTAATAAGCTTAGCGGTTCATATGGCGTTTCGCGTGATACAGTGTTCAAGGCCTTTGCCGAATTGCGTCACCGTGGCCTGATAGATTCTACGCCTGGTAAAGGTTATTATGTCGTCGGTGGCCACAGAAATGTTCTCCTTTTGCTTGATGAATATTCTCCGTTCAAGGATACGCTGTATAACAGTTTTGCTGATAACCTGCCGTCAGGTTTTAAGATTGATCTCTGGTTTCATCAGTACAACGAACGTCTTTTTCGCAGCATCTTGGATGAGTCGGTTGGGCGATACAGTCATTATGTAATAATGAACTTCGACAATGAAGTATTTACTCCTGAGCTGTATCGTATGAATGCCGAAAAGGTGCTTTTGCTCGACTTCGGCCGTTTTGATAAGGGACCCTATTCCTATATATGTCAGGACTTCGATGATAACTTTTATAAGGCTCTGGAAAGTTTGTCTGACCGTTTTGCACATTATGATTCATGTTATTTCCTTTATCCTCGCGGAACGAAACACCCTTTGTGCTCCTGCCGCAGTTTTGAGCGTTTCTGTGCTTCGATAGGAAAGGATTGTCATATAGTTCAAGATTTGTCTGAGTGTGGTGTAATCCGTGGTGCGGCATATCTGGCAATACGTCAGACTGATGTAGTGGAGCTTGTCAAGAATGGTCGCGCTTCGGGATTGAGATGCGGACGCGATTACGGTCTGGTGGCATACAATGAGATTCCTGCCTATGAGATTATAGACGATGGAATTACAGCACTGAGTATTGATTGGGCATTGATGGGCCGTATGGCCGCGGCTTTTGTCGGCGAGGGTATTTGTGTACATACGTTTCTGCCTACGAATGTCAATCTGCGCAACTCACTTTGACTGCATTTGAGCGACCGTAAGCATGCGTCGGGATGCACACATAATCAAACTTCCAATGTAGCATCATTATCAGCGCATCTTTGTCGGTGCATATTTATAATTAAATTTAATATTAATAAGAAAAACGTTTTAAACATGAACACTTATCCTAAAATCGGTATCCGTCCCACAATTGACGGGCGTCAGGGTGGCGTACGTGAAAGTCTGGAGGAGAAAACAATGTGTTTGGCACATGCTGTTGCAGATTTAATCTCTTCGAATCTGCGCAACGGCGACGGCAGTCCTGTTGAATGTGTCATTGCCGACGGAACCATAGGTCGTGTAGCTGAAAGTGCCGCTTGTGCAGAGAAATTTGAACGTGAAGGAGTCGGTGCCACCATAACCGTTACTTCGTGCTGGTGCTACGGTGCTGAAACGATGGACATGAATCCGTATTATCCAAAGGCCGTATGGGGATTCAACGGAACCGAACGTCCAGGAGCAGTATATCTGGCTGCTGTTCTTGCTGCGCATGCACAGAAGGGCCTGCCTGCTTTCGGTATATACGGACATGATGTGCAGGACATTGACGACAACAGCATACCTGAAGATGTGGCTGAAAAAATCCTGCGTTTTGCACGGGCCGCCCAGGCCGTTGCTGTAATGAGGGGTAAGTCGTATCTTTCAATGGGAAGTGTGTCCATGGGCATTGCTGGCTCTATAGTTAATCCTGATTTTTTCCAGGAATATCTCGGCATGCGCAATGAGTCTATTGACCTGACCGAAATCATACGTCGCATGCACGAAGGCATATATGATAAGGAAGAATTTGTTCGGGCCATGGAATGGACCAGAAAGCATTGCATGAAGAATGAGGGTAAGGATTATAATACTCCTTCCAAGGTCAAAACCCGTGAAGAAAAGGATGCCGACTGGGATTTTATTGTTAAGATGACAATGATTATGCGGGATCTCATGAAAGGCAATAGTAGATTGCTTGAAATGGGATTCAAGGAAGAGGCTATGGGGCACAATGCCATAGCGGCTGGTTTTCAGGGACAGCGGCAGTGGACCGACTTTTATCCTAACGGCGATTATTCGGAAGCTCTTCTGAATACTTCTTTCGACTGGAACGGCATACGTGAACCGATGGTGGTTGCGACTGAAAATGATGCCTGCAATGGCGTTGCCATGCTTTTTGGACATCTGCTTACCAATCGTGCACAGATATTTTCTGATGTACGTACTTATTGGAGTCCGGAGGCCGTTAAGCGTGTAACCGGTATGGAACTTACGGGGCTGGCCTCGAACGGAATAATTCATCTGATAAATTCTGGAGCTACTACGCTTGACGGAACAGGTTGTCAGACAGACTGTGACGGCAGGCCGGCAATGAAGCCGCATTGGGATATTACGGATAGCGAGGTGAACGATTGTCTTGAAGCTACAACTTGGTATCCGGCCAATCGTGATTATTTCCGTGGCGGAGGATTTTCTTCCAATTTCTTGTCGAAGGGAGGAATGCCGGTTACAATGATGAGGCTCAATCTGGTCAAAGGACTCGGTCCTGTACTTCAGTTGGCAGAAGGGTGGACTGTTGAAATTGCTCCAGAGATACATCACCGTTTAGATGAACGTACAGACCGGACATGGCCTACGACGTGGTTTGTTCCACGTCTGTGCGACAAACCGGCATTCAAGGATGTATATTCTGTTATGAATAACTGGGGGGCCAACCACGGTGCCATCAGTTATGGTCATATTGGACAGGATCTCATAACTCTGGCGTCGATGCTTCGCATACCGGTATGTATGCACAATGTTGATGAGGACAGCATTTTCCGTCCTGCGGCGTGGAACGCTTTCGGTATGGACAAGGAAGGTGCCGATTATAGGGCCTGCTCTGTTTACGGACCAATCTACAAATGAAGTATATGATATGAAAAATGTCGGTCTGCCGTGCTCAGTAGATAGACGGTGCGCGGCAGGCCGCTGATAAGAGAACTTGTAAAAAGAACATATTTCTGCTATGAACAACAAAAATAAAACATCGATATTCAGCCGCGACGGCGTAAGCTATGTTGTTCCCTTTGTGCTTATCACGAGCTGTTTTGCTCTTTGGGGATTTGCCAATGACATCACCAATCCAATGGTCAAAGCTTTCTCTAAAATATTCAGAATGAGTGTCACCGACGGGGCTCTTGTTCAAGTGGCCTTTTATGGTGGCTACTTTGCTATGGCTTTTCCTGCCGCCATTTTCATACGCCGTTATTCTTATAAGGCCGGTGTGTTGTTGGGACTTGGACTTTATGCTGTCGGTGCATTGATGTTTTTCCCGGCAAAGATGACGGGTGAGTATTATCCGTTTCTTGTTGCATATTTTATTTTGACATGTGGCCTGTCTTTCCTTGAGACCAGCTGCAATCCATACATCCTTTCGATGGGAAGTGAATCGACATCGACCAGACGTCTGAACCTTGCCCAGTCCTTCAATCCGATGGGGTCGCTGTTGGGTATGTATGTTGCAATGAACTTCATACAAAACAGATTGCATCCTCTGGATACTGCAGAGAGAAGTTTGTTGTCTGATGAAGATTTTGCAAAGATACGCGATTATGATTTGTCTGTTCTTATCGGACCTTATGTAATCATAGGTGTGGTGGTGATAGCCATGCTTGTAATTATCAGTCTGGTAAAGATGCCGGAGAGTCAGACAAAATCAAAGAAAATAGATTTCTTTCCTTCGATACCGCGTTATAGGGAGGGTGTAATTGCACAGTTCTTTTATGTCGGTGCGCAGATAATGTGCTGGACTTTCATCATACAGTACGGTACCCGCCTGTTCATGGCTGACGGAATGGACGAAATAGATGCCGAGGTCTTATCCCAGAAGTACAATATTGCCGCCATGATAATATTCTGCGTCAGCCGTTTTGTATGTACTTTCATTCTTCGGTATCTTAACCCCGGCTTGCTCCTCGGTATTTTGGCAATAGCGGCTTGCGGCTTTACGGCTGGTGTGATATTTTTTGAAAACATATGGGGCTTGTATTGTCTTGTAGGCGTTTCGGCATGTATGTCGCTGATGTTTCCGACGATTTACGGTATTGCCCTTGAAGGTTTGGGCGATGACGCCAAGTTCGGCGCGGCAGGTCTGATAATGTCTATACTGGGTGGTTCGGTTCTTCCTCCTGTACAGGCCAGTATAATAGATTTGCAGGAATGTTTTGGAATGCCGGCTGTGAATGTTTCTTTCATACTTCCGTTTTTCTGTTTTGTTGTTATAATTGCATACGGATTGCGTTCGTGGAAACGTAGGGCAGAATAAGCTTGATTATTTATAAAAGGTAAAAAGCGATGCGTCCGAAGGCTTTATAATACGGACTGCATCGCTTTTTAATGTATATATATTTATTTTAATGTTTGTTTGCTGGTGCATGATTGATTATACCGTCAGTTTACTTCAATTTTGTAGAATAAATACGCTTTAACACGGAGTAAGACACTTTGTTTTCTTGGGTCTAACTGAATATCCATATCGGGTAAATACATGTTTTATATTGTCGGACTTGTTTTTATCTTGTCGGTTTCTGTCTTTTGGGCAAGACAAGAGTTGTCTATAATTTTGTTTTGCGTATTGCATGTTATTTGTTAACTGATAAAGAACATCTATTATGAATTTTAGAGCTTTTTTGTTTTTTATGGCTATGACTTCCACTATGGTTTCGTATGCCGATGACAGTGATTTTGCCGTGTCGGACATGTCGGCATCAATATCACTTAAGATTCCTGGAAATGATGCGGTCGATTACAATCTCGATTTTGTTGCGGCAGACAATCCTCGGTACAATTATAAGCTGGTCAGTGGTGATAGCCTTCCTGTTCTTGTTTATGAGAATATAAATGAGTCTTCTGCCGGAAGTGCAGACCTTACGGTTGTGATTGTTGCGTTGGATGACATATATTTCAATTATGGACAGAAGGTAAGTACAGGTTACGGTCATGATGATTGCCTGTTTTGTATGCCTGGTTTCTGGTATAGACAGAATCTGCGTTCGCAGAAAAACGCACCTTCTTTCCGTACTTCGGACAGTTGGGAAGTAAGAGAAGACCGCTTGAGCAGTCCTGTCACTGCTGTTTATGATAATAGAAGCCGTAGTGTCATGTCTGTTTCCAGATTGTTGCCTGATGCCGGTGTTGATGCGTTGACTGCACATTCGTCTGGTCAAGTGATAATTTCGGGCAAGACAACCATCGGATATACAGGTTTTGTGAACGAAGGCGGACATGCTTCTTTGTCTTTCGGGTTCCCTTATAAGGAAACACCTCGTACATACGTGCGCAAACTTACTCTATTTCCTGCTACAGAGGCCTTCCAATATTTGCCTGCAGGCAATAGCATTACATTGAAGTGGAGGCTGAATCGTCAGAAAGATGTTGCCGATTTTTCTGAATGTGTAAAGTCTTTATGGGAGCGTTGCTATGATCTGTATAATCCAAAACCGGTCGAAACAGAATATGACGATGCTTACATGAAAGACGTGTTGAGCAATTTCTTCGTAGAAAGCTATGTCGGCGATAAATCATTGAAGTATTATTCGGGAGTGTGGATGCAGACGTCGTCATGCGCCAATACATCTGTCGCAGAGGTCGGCTTTACCGGACGTACATTGCTGAATGCATTCAATGCATTGGAATATGCTGAAGAAAAAGGCTTGAAAGATATGGCGGAAAATGCTCGGGCAGTATTTGAATCGTATCAGTCTTGCGGATTTTCAGACGCTGGATTTATAAGAGAACTTGTAGACGTAAATAAGAATTCTGACAATGACGGAGTGAGGAGCATACGGCGCCAGTCAGAAGGAGTATATGCATTTCTTTATTATCTGGATTATGAAAAGCGGCACGGCAGGAAGCATCCTGAGTTGGAGTCGCGCCTGAAGCTTCTTTTGAATTCTTTCTTGAAGCTTCAGAACCAAGATGGAAGTTTCCCTCGAAAATTCAAGGATGATTTCAGTATTGTAGATAAAAGCGGAGGCAGTACTCCTTCAGCTACACTGCCGCTGGTGATGGCTTACAGATATTTCAATAATAAGGCATATCTTGAGTCGGCCAAACGAACAGCTGAGTATCTGGAAAAAGAGCTTATCTCAAAATCTGATTATTTCTCGTCTACTCTGGATGCTGACTGTGAAGATAAGGAGGCATCGCTGTATGCAACTACTGCTACATATTATCTTGCTCTTGCTTCAAAAGGAAAAGAGCGTCTGCATTATGCAGAATTGTCGCGTAAGGCCGCTTATTTTGCTTTATCGTGGTATTACACATGGGATGTGCCTTTTGCAAAAGGACAGATGCTTGGCGATGTCGGTCTTAAGACACGAGGGTGGAGTAATGTGTCTGTAGAGAATAACCACATCGATGTCTTTGTCTTCGATTTTACCGATGCTCTTCGATGGATGTCTAAAGAGTTCAAGGAACATCGTTTTGCTGACTTTGCAGACGTCATAAGCTCTTCGGTACGCCAGCTTCTGCCTGTTGAAGGCCATATGTGTGATATTGCAAAGAAAGGTTTTTATCCGGAAGTGGTGCAGCATACCAATTGGGACTATGGCAAGAACGGCAGAGGATTCTATAATGATATTTTTGCACCTGGATGGACTGTCGCTTCTCTATGGGAAATGCTTTCGCCGGGACGTGCAGAGAGGTTTATTGAAAATAATTGATTTGTAGTGATTCGTTTTTATGCAGGCGGAACCGGTCTAGTGTGCTGGTTTCGCCTGTCGTCTTTTATGCATTAGTTTCCATATATTGTTGGGGGGGATTGTACTTGTCTTCTTGTAAATCTGGTAAATCGATAAATAATACATTTTTTCAATAGATATTCCATTTGCTGTATCTTTAATAAGAGCTTATTTTGCAAGGTGCCTTGAGGACTTTTGTTTCTGAACACATGGTATGGCACATTAACCTGAATTAAACATATAATTATGAGAATATCGAAATACTCTTTCTTGTTGTCGGCTTTATTGTCAACAGGCCTGTTTGCTCAGACTTCTTCGTTGGATATTTCTGGTAAATGGAATTATAGGTTGGATCCCAAAGATGTAGGCGAGGCACAACGATGGTATGATGACAAGTTTTCGGATGAATTGCTTCTTCCTGGTTCATTGAATACCAACGGGATAGGTGAAGATGTTAGCGTTGATACTCCGTGGGTAGGATCTATGTGGAATAAATGCTGGTATGAAAGCGATTCTTATGCAAAGTATCGTGAAAAGGATAATACCAAGATTGTTTTCTGGCTTTCACCTGATAAATATTATGTAGGAAAAACATGGTATCAGAAAACTATAAGGATTCCTTCAGACTGGAAAGGTGCATCAATTATTTTGAGTTTTGAGAGATGCCATTGGCGGACTTCTTTATGGGTAGATGGAAAGAATGTAGGAGAGCGTAATTCTTTGTCAATCCCTCATCGTTATGAACTTAAGAATTTGAAACCGGGTCGTGAACACGTCTTTACAGTATGCGTAGACAACAGTATAAAAGACGTTAAGCCTGGTGTTGATTCGCACAGTATATCTGACAATACACAGTCAAACTGGAACGGTATAATCGGTCGGATGCGTTTGGTTGCACATTCAGAAGCGTTTGTTGACAACGTGAGGATTGAACCATCTTTGGCCAAGAAAAAGATTGCAGTTACCGTAAAAGTCAATTCAGACAAGAATATGGGCAAGGGTGCAAAAATATCTATGTATGCTTCAACTCCTGAGAAGTCCGTCCTTCCAACGATAGAAAAAAATGTGGTTTTGCATAAGGGTGAAAATACCATATGTATAGATTATGACATGAGCTCTGATTTCAGGACATGGGATGAGTTTGCTCCTAATTTATATAATCTTAATGTAGCGCTGGTTACCAAGGACGGCAAGGACGAAATAAGTGAACAGTTCGGCCTCCGTGAGATGGGTGTGGACGGTACGCAGATAACGGTCAACGGCAGGCCCGTTTTTCTCCGTGGAACTTTGGAATGCTGCATATTCCCTAAGACCGGTTTCCCGCCTACTGATGAAAAGGAATGGCTGCGTATCATGAAAATCTGCAAGGCGCACGGATTGAATCATATAAGGTTTCATTCGTGGTGTCCACCCGAAGTTGCCTTTAATGCTGCAGACAAGATGGGAATGTATCTTTACATTGAATGTGGTTCATGGGCTGAAGATATCGGAAGCGGGCTTCCTATAGATGATTTCATTTATGATGAAAGCATCAGAATTGTTGATGAATACGGTAATCATCCATCGTTTTGCCTGATGTCATACGGCAACGAACCTCATGGAAAAAATCATGTGGAATATTTGAAGAATTTTGTAGAGTTCTGGAAAAAACGTGATAATAGATTTCTGTATACGACAGCTTCCGGCTGGCCTGCAATTGATGAAAGTGACTGGTTGTCTTTGCAGCCGCCTAGAATCCAAGGATGGGGCGAGGGTACAAAAAGTATAATTAATGCCCGGAAACCTAACAGTATGTATGATTGGAGAAATAAAATATCCAAGACACATCCTGCAATAAGTCATGAAATAGGGCAGTGGTGCGTTTATCCCGACCTGAAGGAACGTTCAAAGTATACAGGTGCATTCAAAGCTAAAAACTTTGATATATTCGAAGACCGTTTGAAAGAAAGCGGATTGCTGCATCTGGCCGACAGTTTTCTGCTTGCATCTGGAAAACTTCAGACGCTTTGTTATAAGGCGGATATAGAAGCCGCCCTCAGGACTGAAGGTTTTGCCGGGTTCCAATTGCTCGATCTACATGATTTTCCCGGTCAAGGAACAGCGCTTGTCGGTGTGCTGAACCCGTTTTGGGAGTCAAAGGGGTACGTGACATCGCAGGAATACAGTGAATTTTGTAATTCTGTTGTTCCATTGGCTCGTTTGCCACGTTTCATATACAATAGCGGTGATACAGTCAGTGCAGAGATATGTGTGTCGCAATTCTCGCAGTTTGATATATCTCAACCTTTGGTGTGGAGAATAATTGCTTCAGATGGTACACTTGTTGATTGCGGAGTTTTTAAAAATAGGAAGATTCCGTCAGGCCAACTGACGACATTGGGGCGCATTGAGCATATCGTAAATGTCGAACGTCCAGATCGGTGGGAACTTGAATTGGAGATTTGCGGTTATAAGAACAGATGGAATTTATGGGCTTATCCTGATTCACACAGTGAGAAGAAAAATGTATTGGTGGCATCTGCAGTTGACTCCGAAGTTGTCAGGCGTATTTCTGAAGGTGGAAAAGTTTTATTGACACCAAAATATGGTACATTGAAAAACGAAGGAACAGACTCCGTAGAGGTGGGCTTTTCTTCGATATTTTGGAATACATTATGGACAAATGGGCAGGCACCGCATACGTTGGGTATATTGTGCAATCCGTCTCATCCGGCGTTGAGATTGTTCCCGACAGAATATCACAGTGATTATCAGTGGTGGGATGCAATGTCTCATTGCAATGCCATTCCACTGCGTAAGCTTGGCAATCCAGAACCGATAGTTAGGATTATTGATGATTGGTTTACTGCCCGTTCGTTGGGCTTGCTCGTAGAATTAAAAATTGGCAAGGGCGCTGTTTTGTTGTGTGGAGCGGACTTGTTGACTGATGCCGACGAACGTCCTGAGGCAGTACAGCTTATGAACAGTTTGCTTGAATATATGAACAGTGATTCATTTGCACCTTCACATAATGTCACATTAGAGGACTTGAAGGGATTGTTTTTGTAGTAGATTGTATGGACCGCCTTGTTTGAATAAATAGTTGTTGATTGCATAATATTGATTTTATTGAATGTGAATGACAAGATAGGTGCATTGGGGGCTTTGTGTTAGAAAAATGTGCTTCCGGATATAGATTACAGGTTGGAGTTTACTTCATGCCTGTATTCTATATCTTTGTTTTTTATAACATGTTGATAATCAGTGTGTAATATACACTGAACATCGAAAAAATATACATGCTTTTCCTTTGTTATTACATTTTTTCATGAAATGCAACTGATTACATTTGCAATATCACCTATATATGGAATCTACTATTTGATTTTCATGATTTCAATAAATTATAGAGGATTGATAGACGTTCCAGAAGCATAAAGCCGGGTGAAACTCATTAAAGCAGAATGTTCGGTATACAGCTTTTGTAAAGCCATCTTTAGATAACCGTTCTAATTTATGTATAACACAAAAGGGTTTTATTATGTACAGATTTTTATTAATTTCCATTTTATCGTTATTTACGATATTGGCTGAAGGTCAGGTTGAGAATCATGAACCATTTAAAAAGTACCAACTTATAAGTAGTGAAGGCTTTGCTTTTGGATATGTAGACGGTGGAGCCAAACAGTGTGTACCAGATGAATATGCTCCAAACCAAGCTTTCGAGTTTGTAAAGACGGAAGATGACAGTACTTATTATATAAAAAGTACGGTAGATGATTCATATGTTTGTAAGATTACATCATCATGGAATGCCTGGGACATAACCTTCGAGAGTTCATTGCCGTCAGAAGTGTCGCGTGCCAAATATTCTATTGAAGCCTTGGATTCTGGGTTTGTCATGATTAAAAATATGCATGCAGAAACTTATGTCGGAGTACGTAATGATGCTATTGAAACAGGATGGGGTATATATTTGAATCTCACTTATGATGAACATTTGAACAATACTGTTAAGATATGCTGGAAGATTAAAGAACTTCCTGTTGACGCTGAAACGCTTTTCAATGAATCGTGCAGCAAATTGATTTCTTTCAGTGAAGAATTGAATGAATATCCAGGTATGCAGGTGGCAATATCTGATTTTCTTATGGAGGTGACGGATAAGGCCATGGGAGCTTCTTCGGCAAATGATGTATTATATTATGATTGCATATCCGATATTGAAGAATATAGAGAACATGTAGATTCTTGTTTGGAATATGTTTCTGGAATAAATGATTTGTATGATGAATGTGATGCAAATTTTGTTTCAGATGTACATTATCCGGATTTTGCATCTCTTGAGGATGTATATAATTTCACAAAGGAGGCATTTGCTTCGGAAAGTACTGGAATAGATGATTACATAAGTGTTTATGATAGTTTGAAAAATACGTTGAAGAATTATTATGAGAGTCAGATTCCGTATGCGACAGAAGATAAGCCGGCAGATTTGACTTATTTCATCAAGCATCCTAATTTCAGATACGCATACAAGTATTCTTCCGATTGTGAAGCTACTTCTGACGGATGGGTGTCGGATGCGTCAGGGGAACTGCCGGGTGGATACACCAATATTGGGCCTCAACATAAATATTCTGGTGAAACAGGAAGGGATGTTACTTGTTTTGCCGGATGGTCGCGTAGTTATGATGTAATGGGCGTTTATCAGGATTTGGCTGATTTGCCGGACGGCAAATATAAGGTTGTGTGTGACGGGTTTACAGAAATGGGCAAAGTTTACAAGCAACGTGCATATGCTTCTGCTGATGGTGAAACAGTCGTAGACACGGCTACAGCCGCGATGTCTGGTGCATGGGAAACATTTGAAACTCCTATTGTAAATGTTATGAATGGAAAACTGAGAATCGGCTTTTATACAGAATCTCCTGATGAAGGTGGTGATATAGGCTGGTTTCTTGTTACAGATTTTAGGCTAAAATATTGCGGTACTGTCAGTGAAGACGAAATATCGCTTTCGTATAATGAAATGTTGAATGAATGCCGAAGCCTGTATGCAAAAATGTTGTTCAGCAAGGATAAGGCGCAGCTTGGTGACAGCATTGCTGAATATGAGAATTTGACGAATCCTGATGACATGGCCACGGCGGTTGAGGTGCTTGTGGCCGTAAAAGATGAAGCGCAGAAGTCTCTTGATAAGCAGTTTTTGGTAATGAACGGCATATTGCATGATTTGCAGGATTCAGTTTCTGCCGGAACATTTGTTGATGAGTATGCAGATATGGCACAAGGTTTTTGTAATGGTATGATGAATGCTGTTGAAAGTCAATACGCCACATATAAGGATATGGATAGCATTCAGGCTATTGTTCAATATTTTTATGATGCTTATCTGCCTGTTTTCAGAAAAGCTGATGAGGCATATGTCATTGATGCCGATGCCGGTTCTGTACTAACTGAAAATATCAATCGTCAGGTAGAATCTTTCAAAACTATTGTGCAGCTTCCTTCAATAGACTATATTGATAAATATATTTCAGAGCTGGAAACTGCTGTTGACGAATGTGTTATTGCGGATTTGATACTTTCTGGCACAACAGACTATACTGCTGCTCTGAAAAATCCGACGATTGATTGCAGTTCCAGATGGGTGATACCTGAAGGCTGGAACATAGAATTGACCGGCTCAGGCAACGGGGAAATTGTAAGCAGCGGTGAACAGGTTGATGGTGATGCCGGAGGATGTTATTTGAGTGCATGGAATGGAACTCCTGGCAAAGTCTTGCTCAATGCATATCAAACAGTTGAAGATTTGCCAAACGGTGTTTATGAATTGCAGGCTATGGTAAGAACTAATTTTGACGAGGGGTCATATCTTTATGCTGTACCTGATAATGATTCTTCAAGAATTGTCCTTAAGGAACTTAAAATGGAAATTCAGAATCTGACAGAGCTGGGCGGTCCGACGAATAGTGCAGGTGAAGACTCAATTGCTGCTATTGCAAATATTTACGGTTCAATCTTTGCAGACTTATATAAACGTACAAATGGAGGTGCCGATGCAAACGACGCTCAGTCGGATACATTGAATACTAATAACGGAAAAGGATGGGGATGGTTTTATGACCGACTTGAGGTTGAAGTGAAAAATCATTCATTATCGGTTGGTTTTACCAATGACTCTGTATTTACTATGAAATATGGTGGCAGACCTTTTGGCGGAACTTGGATATCTGCAGATAATTTTACTTTGAGACTTTTGCAGGACGGCGACAATACAGGATGGCATCCGGCAACATCAATTGAGGATGTCGCTGATGAAATGGATGGTACGTTTGAAATTCGTAATGGTGCAATTTATTCAAATGGTGCAATATACAATTTGAATGGCATACGTTTCTCCAGCGGTACAAAACTTCCGTCTGGCATTTATATCGTGAAGTACGGTAGAAGTGTGCAGAAAATTCTTATGAGGTAATAAAAATGTGTTTTTTTTGAGTCTTTTTATCTTTCGGGGTAAATAAATTGCGATAATAGCCCAACCGCTATCTTTAAACGGTTGGGCTATTATCGCAATTTATTCATGAAATATACGGCACATTATTCTTATTGTTTCTTGCCGTTTATTGTTAAGTTCTTTATTTTGACATTCTCGATTAGTTCTCTGATGTCTGAAGAATCATCTTTGGCCTTTATTTTGACTTCTTCAAATGAGAAGTTTGATATCTTGTATTGATTGTCTGCCTTTTCTATGTCAAATGGTTTTTTGCATATGAATTCTATATTTTTGAATGTTATGTTGCTGGAATAAGAATATGGTATGTCTTTGCGTCCTTTCAAGTCGAAAAATTGTGTCCATGGTTTTGCATACAGCATGCAGTCGGCTGACCCGGATATGTCTTCGAGCAATATATATTCATAGTTCTGAGGTGTGTCGGGACGCATTTTCAGCCATAAGAGGCGTTGTGCATTATTGACTTCTGTACGCCGTAAAATTATGTTGCGGTTGTGGATGGATTCGCTTCCGCATGTAAGTGCACTATGGCAGAAACCGTATATGCAGTCTTCAATTATGATGTTCTGGTTTGCGCCGTTGTTGGTGGTGTCTTTATCGGCCCATGGCCCTTTTCCGCCTTTAAGTGCTATTGCATCGTCATTGACAGACATATAACAATTCTTTATCAAGACATTGCTGCAGACATCAATGTCTACTGCATCGCTGCTTGGTGCTTTGACTGGAGAGTGCGGCGCATAGATGTTGAGATTCAGCAGTTTTACATTTCTGCATCTGTAAAGATGTGTAGTCCAAAACGGTGAATTTTTGAGCGTTACTCCATAGAGGCTTATGTTTTGTGAATTGGCAATGTAAATCAGTCGTGGACGCATTTCCTCCAGATTGGTGCAATTACTGTTTATCTGTCTCCTGAGCCAAAATGATTTCCAGTATCTCAGGCCGTTGCCGTTAACGGAACCTTCACCGGACAGCGTGAACCCATCTGCATTTATGGCATTTATGAGTGCGGCGAAATATTTGATGTTCTGCCCTTCAAGTCTCGTGTCGATTATGGCGAAATCGCTTATGTCGTCACTGCCCTTAAGTGTTCCCTCTTTTTCAATATAAAGATGTGTGTCGGGACGGAAAAACAAAGAACCGCTCAGGTATGTACCTTGCGGAATTACTATCACACCGCCACCTTCTGCCGAGGCACGGTCGATTACGGCTTGAATCTGTTTGGTCTGTACGATTGTGCTGTCATTTGCTACTCCATAATCAGTTATAATATATCTTCGTCCCAGTAGAGAAGTGTCAGGTTGGGAAGTTTCGTAGAACCATTCTGGTATCGGTGTTCCGTCAGGAAATTTTTCTTTCGTGTGTCCTGAAGCATAAACGGAGGTTATAAGCAATGCTAAGGTTGATGTTAAAATTATTTTTTTTGTCATGAAGCGTTATTCTTGTGTCTTTTATGTTTATATCTGCAATATTGCTATGTTTTCTGTGATGTTGAGATTTTTGTGTCGCTTAATACTGTGTTTCTGTTATTTCGTTAAGCAACTGTCAAAGATAGATATAAATATTCATTAAATTGTATGGGCTTGCTTGATTTGTACCAATGTTTCGTTTTTTGATTTTTTGCTTTTGATGTGTGATTTGCTCATGATGTCCGATTGCTGATTTGTATATATTTGCTCATTGGAGCATGCTCTATATGCATGAATTATAATAATTCTAGATTTAAATTCTTTTTTAATGACTTGTTAAATACTTATTTTGATGAATAATTTTTTTGCTTGTTTATTGTCGCTGGCTCCTTTGTGTCTTGATGCTCAGGTGAGTTATGAACCTCAGGAATACTTTAATGTGAAAATTGGAGGAGGTGGTTTCGTCACAGGTATAATATGTTCTCCTACTGGTGAGGACGAGAACATATATTTGAGAACTGATGTTGGAGGTGCATACCGATGGAACAGGACTTCAGGTTGTTGGGAGGCTCTGCTTGACTGGACATCTTCGTCACAATGGACGTATCAAGGTGTGTTGTCTATTTGTACAGATTCAAATAATGCAGATAAGTTATATATGCTTGTGGGGCTGTATAATAATGAACCTGCGGCTGTCCTGCGTTCAGATGATGGCGGATGTACATTCAAAGAGGCTCGTCTGGATGTCAAGGTAAACGGTAATGCTGTTGGGCGTGGGACCGGAGAACGTTTGGCCGTTGACCCCAATTGCGGAAACATCATCTTTTGCGGTACCCAGAGCGACGGATTGTTCAGAAGTGATGATGCAGGTGTTACATGGAAACGCGTAGAGTCGTTTCCTGTTTCGTCAACTTCAGACGGCAACGGAATAGATATAGTATTATTTGACAAAGCTTCAGGAAAGTATGGTGATTCCACACCTGTTGTCTATGTGGCATGTTCTGACGACGAAAAAAGTCTATTCGTCTCGGATGACGGCGGCGGTACGTGGAAACAGGTTGCAATACCTGTCCAGGCGTCAGGCTTGCGTCCTCAACGTGGAGTGTTGACCCCTGATGGTAGGACGTTGTATCTGTCTATGGCAAATGGTGCGGGTCCTCACGGTTCGGGTAAAGACTGGTATGACACAGGTGCTGTAATGAAGTATGAGACCGATACAGAGGAATGGGAAAATGTAACGCCTCCTTTCAAATCTGCTTATTCTGCCATTTCTCTTGATCCGAATAATCCGGAACGTCTGTTGGTCGCGACAATAAATTCATGGAACAACAGACAGGTCTGGGATGATGGTCAAGAGGCTTGGGGTGACCGTGTGTTTTTAACAGAGGACGGAGGCAAGTCGTGGCGTAATGTTCTTGATGCTTCGGATACGCGTTTTTACGCCGGCGATTTTCCATGGGTGAGAGGATTAAATCTTCATTGGTGTTCTTCATTGGCGTTTGATGCGCATGACAGTGAAAAATTCTATATAACTTCAGGAAACGGTGTGTTCTGCTGTGACGACATAGAGCCTGGTAGAAAGAGTCGTAAGATTGAATTTTTCGGAAATGGACTTGAAGAAACTGTGCCTCTTGATTTCGTGAGCATAGCCGGAGGACCATTGGTGTCGGCGGTGGGCGACTATGATGGATTTGTTCATGATGATATTTTCATATCTCCTCAAGGTGGACGTCATAATCCATCTGTCGGAACAACTTCGGCCGTGACAGCGGATTCGGATGGGAGTGTAATTGTGAGGTCAAGGAATACCGATGACAATCCTAAGTTTTATCGCTCTATGAATCAGGGATTGTCGTGGACTGGCTTCAACGCTCCTGACGATGCTGATATGGGATATTGCAAGATGTCTGTCTCGTCAGACGGAAAAAGTCTTCTTGTTGTTTCCGGCAATAGGGACCAATTGTATTTTACCGACGATTGGGGAAAAAAATGGAGCAAACTGTCTGTCGATAATGTTTGCGGTACTAAACCCGTAGCTTCGTTGGTTGAGAATAATAAATGGTATATAGCTGATAAGACCGGGGTGCTGAAGACCGTATTTTATGGTGGCGGCAAATTGACTGTTGAGAAGACTGCCGTGGTCGGCTCCTCGGGTATCGTTCAGATAGAAGTGGTAAGACAAGACAATGATGAATTGGTATATATACCTAGACGCAGCGGAGGAATAGGTGTCTGGGATGGTAAAAGAATGTCGTATAAGATGACTTCTCTTGCTTGCGGCAATATCAGTGCTGGAAAGAAGCATCCGGAATCTATGTATCCTACATTTTTCGTATACGGAAAGATAGACGGCAAAGAAGGTGTGTATCGTACGATAGACAATTTTTCGACTGTTGTCTTGGTGACTGACGATGCACATCGGTATGGCGGTCTAGGAAATGCATCGATGATAGAAGCTGACCAGAATGTGTTCGGACGTGTATATATGAGTTCTTGGGGGCGTGGAATCTTAGGCCTGCAGCCATTGGGCGTTCCGGATGGAATCAATGTAGTGGCGGCGGGCGGTAGTGACGGTAAGAAGCTTGTCGTTTTTGACGGTGTATTTGAACGGATTTTCGGATGTCAGACAGAGTTGAATGTATACGACATGGACGGCAGGATGGTGGACTGTATATGCGGAAATTATGCCGTCGTAGGAGAATCCTATCAGAAAGGTAAATGGTATGTTGCCGTGGAACGCGTAGATGATGAGGTCTGTGATTCATACTATTTGTATAAGAAGTGAATGACAAAATACCATTATTTGGGTATTGCCGTGGAATTGTGCAGATATTAATTTTGCAATGTCAATGATGATTTTCTATTGTTGTTGGCACTGCGATAGGGCATAATAACGGTATAATTGTAATGTATATGCGTGAATTGCATGTTTGTCGTTTTTTTTATGTATTTTCGCAGCCTGATTAAACTACTTTAATTAAAATCTCATTAAGAAATGAAATTATCAAATTGCATCGAAAGTTTTGACGGTTTCATCTGGAAACGTGAAATCAATGTACGCGACTTCATTCAGCACAATTACACTCCTTATGACGGCGATGAGTCTTTCCTTGCCGGTCCTACTGAGAGGACATTGAAACTTTGGAACGAGCTCAGCGAGATGTTCAAGGTTGAACGCGAGAAGGGTGTGTATGATGCAGAGACAAAGCTTCCTCAGTCTATTGACACTTATGGAGCTGGATATATTGATAAGGAAAATGAAGTTATTGTCGGTCTCCAGACTGATGCACCTCTGAAAAGAGGTATTTTCCCACGTGGCGGTATAAGAATGGTTGAAAGTGCGCTTGAGGCTTACGGATATAAGCTTGATCCTTCTACCAAGGAAATATTTACACGCTACCGCAAAACTCACAATGAAGGTGTATTTTCTGCATATACAAAGGATATACGCGATGCGCGTCATGCACATATCATAACTGGTCTGCCTGATGCTTACGGACGAGGACGAATTATCGGAGACTACAGACGTATTGCTCTTTATGGCGTTGACAATCTCATTGAAGAGAAGAAGAGATTCCTTGATCGTCTCGACATACAGGAAATGACTGTTGAGTGTATACAGCAGCGCGAAGAGGTAAGCGAGCAGATAAAGGCTCTCAAGGATTTCGTTAAGATGTGTGCAAACTACGGGTTTGACGTTACACGTCCTGCACAGAATGCACGTGAGGCAGTACAGTTCGTTTATTTCGGCTATCTCGGTGCTGTTAAGGATCAGGATGGTGCAGCTATGTCTCTAGGACGTGTATCAACTTTCCTTGATATATTCATCGAACGTGACATAAAGGAAGGTAAGCTGACAGAGAAAGAGGCACAGGAACTTATCGACCAGCTCATCATAAAGCTTCGTATCGTAAGATTCCTTCGTACACCTGAATATAATGACCTTTTCTCTGGTGATCCGGTATGGGTAACTGAGTCGTTAGGAGGTCAGGGTGTTGACGGACGTTCAATGGTGACTAAGACAAGCTATCGTTTCTTGCATACGCTTTATAACCTCGGCCCGGCTCCAGAACCAAACCTTACTGTTCTTTGGTTCAACAATGCTCCTGAAAACTGGAAACGCTACTGTGCAAAGGTTTCTATCGAAACATCGGCAATACAGTATGAGAACGATGACCTCATGCGTCCTGATTATGGTGATGACTACGGCATTGCATGTTGTGTATCTCCAATGAAAATTGGTAAGCAGATGCAGTTCTTCGGTGCACGTGCCAACCTGGCCAAGTGTCTTCTCTATGCTATCAACGGTGGTAGGGATGAAATTACCGGTCAGCAGGTTTCTCCAGAATATTCTCCTGTATCAGGCGAGTATCTCGAGTATGATGAGGTAATGCGTAAGTTTGAGCAGATGATGAGATGGTTGGCTAAGGTTTATGTAAATGCCTTGAAGATTATCCACTATATGCACGACAAGTATGATTATGAGGCATTCGAAATGGCGCTTCATGATGGAGATGTAGAACGTACGCGTGCGACAGGTATTGCTGGTCTTTCAATCGTTGCAGATTCGCTCGCTGCCATTAAGTATGGTAAAGTTAAGGTCATACGTGACGAACGTGGCATTGCTGTTGATTTCAAGCAGGAAGGTTCATATGTTCCTTATGGAAACAATGATGACAATACGGATAATCTTGCACTCATGGTTACTGAAAAGTTTATGGAATATATGCGTCAGCATGAGACTTACCGTAATGCGGTTCCTACTCAGTCTATCCTTACAATCACTTCGAATGTGGTTTACGGAAAGAAAACCGGTGCTACTCCTGACGGGCGTCCTGCCGGAGTGCCATTTGCTCCAGGTGCCAATCCTATGAACGGACGTGACACTAAGGGTGCGGTGGCTGCACTTTCTTCAGTTGCCAAATTGCCGTTCCACCATGCACATGATGGTATATCTTACACTTTCGCAATTTCTCCTGGTACTCTCGGCAAGACACGCGATGTGCAGGTTTCAAATCTTGTAGGACTTCTTTCTGGATATTTCACACCAGACGGAGGACATCACCTCAATGTGAACGTGTTTGACCGTGAACTTCTTGTTGATGCAATGGAGCATCCGGAAAAGTATCCTCAGTTGACAATCCGTGTTTCTGGATATGCTGTGAACTTCGTTAAGCTTACACGTGAACAGCAGTTGGATGTTCTTTCAAGAACAATCAATCATTCTATGTAATTTACAGTTATGAATGAATAAGATATCATTACAAAGGGGCGAGCAAAATCGCCCTTTTGTTTTTTTTAATCACCATCGAATAATCATATGATTGGTGTGCGTTGACCCAATATTATTCTTTAATAACAAATAAAAAAATTGGAGGATTTCAGATTATGATAGGTAAAATACATTCTTTGGAGAGTTTCGGAACTGTTGACGGTCCTGGGATACGTTTTGTAGTGTTTATGCAGGGATGCCCTATGAGATGTCTGTTCTGCCATAATCCTGATACTTGGGATATGTCCGGTAAGTCCAATTATGAATATACGCCTGATGAACTTCTTAAGGAGGTATTGAAATACAAAAGTTTCATTGCTAAAGGCGGAGTGACAGTTACAGGCGGTGAACCTCTTGTCCAGGCGGATTTTGTCCTTGATTTTCTGAAGTTGTGCAAGGGTGCCGGACTTCATACGGCTTTGGATACTTCTGGCGTGATTTTCAGTGATAAGACACGTGCACTTCTAGATTACGTTGACCTTGTATTGCTGGATATAAAGACTGTAGATGATTCGCTTCATCCTGTATTGACCGGTCATGAGCGTAAGAACAATAGTGCTTTCATGGAGTTTTTGCAGAAAATAGGCAAACCTGTATGGGCGCGTCATGTCATTGTCCCGGGGTATACTGACGATGACAAACGTCTTGAGGCTGTTGCCAAGTACCTTTCTGGCTTTACTGTCGTTGAACGTGTGGAGCTTTTGCCTTATCATACTATGGGTGAGTACAAGTATGGAGAGTTGGGCATTGAGTATCCTCTGAAAGGTGTGAAACCTCTTTCTGCAGATAGACTTAAGAATGCCAAGGAAATTTTTGGACGTTATGTTAAGTGTCCAATTGTTTAGTACAGATTTGCAGACATTAGTTATGCCAGAGCTGCTTGTTAACAAAAACTTTATTGAGCCAACTTTTTTTGATTATAAGGCCTGAGCTTTAACGGCTCAGGCTTTTGTATGTATTGTCCAATTGGTTATATTTGTAATTGTTATCCTTTGAAATATATAATATATAATCGGATAATTTTAAAGGGTCTTGAATTTAAATTGGTAATACATGAAAATACATTTGAACGTAGAATATCAGACAGCATGGGGTGAAGAGCTCCGCGTCATGTTTGAACTTACAGATAAGAACGGCATGAAGGAAAACCATATGCAAAATCTTTCTACAGAGGATGGACGCATGTGGGCTTGCGAGTTGGAAGTCGGAGCTGAAAAGGAAAGAGTGGAATACGTATATGCTATGTATCGCAACGGTTCACTCATCTGGACAGAATGGGAGGTTGCTCCACATGTCATAATGCTTGACGGAACAGTTGACACGTACGAGGTCAATGACCTTTGGCGTGCCATCCCTGACGACCATCCACTTTACAGTTCTGCTTATGCCGATTGTGCAGAAAAGCATGAGCTTGATGAATACCTTCCGCTTTCTACAAGAACATTACAGTTGCGTGTCGTAGAACCGCGTCTGCTCAAAGGCGAGAGACTTGCGATAGCCGGCAATAAACCTCGGTTGGGAGAATGGTACAACCCTGTGCGTATGAATCTTGTGGCGTTGCAGGAATGGGCGATAAACATTGATTTGTCGCAGATATCCGGCGAAATAGAGTATAAATATGTCATTATAGGCAAAGACGGAAATATCGTTCAATGGGAAAAGGGCGACAACAGAAAACTTTCTCTTCCTGATGTTAGTGCAGAAGACGCGGTATGCATAAAAAGCGATACAAGACCAAACTTTGACATTCGTCCTTGGAAGTGCGCAGGAGTAGTCATACCGGTATTTTCCATTCGTTCTGAAAAGAGTGCCGGAATAGGTGATTTCGGCGATTTGGAAAGGATGATAGAGTGGGCGTCAAATGTAGGAATGCGTGCAGTACAGATTTTGCCTATCAATGATACTTCGAAATGCGGAGAATGGACCGACTCGTATCCTTACAATGCAATAAGTATATATGCTTTCCATCCTATTTACTGTGACTTGTCGCAGTTGGGCGAATTAGAGGACAAGGCTCTTATGGACGAATTCAGAAAGCAGTGGACTGAATTGAACTCTTTGAAGGAGGTTGATTATGTGGCTGTCAACAAATGCAAGCGCAGATACATACGCTTGATGTACGAACAGAATGGCGAGGAGGTTCTTGCGAGTGAAGGCTTCAAGGAGTTTTTTGCTGAACATCGCGACTGGCTTGTTCCGTATGCTGCTTATTGCTGTTTGAGGGACATGTACGGAATGCCTGATTTTACCAGATGGAAGGAACATTCGAAATATGACAAGGAAGATATTGAGATGTTCTGTAGCAAGAACAGTATGTATTATCATGATGTTGCTCATTATTACTATATACAGTATCAGCTGCACCTTCAGCTGAAGCGGGTGCACGAATGTGCCAGAGATAAAGGCGTAATCCTTAAAGGCGATATACCTATCGGAATAAGCCGGGACAGTGTGGAAGCTTGGATGGAGCCGTTCTATTTCAATCTTGACGGGCAGGCAGGAGCACCACCTGATGATTTCTCTGTGAACGGACAGAACTGGGGATTCCCTACATATAACTGGGACGTTATGGAAAAAGATAACTACCAGTGGTGGTCACGTCGTTTCAAGAGCATGTCGGCTTATTTTGATGCCTACAGGATAGACCATGTACTTGGGTTCTTCAGAATATGGGAGATTCCGTCTCATTCTGTTCACGGACTTCTCGGACAGTTCTCTCCAGCATTGCCTATGAGCGAGGAGGAGATGTCGCTGTATGGATTCAGGTTTGATAAGGATATGATGACTGTCCCATACATATCTGACGAGATGCTGAAGCATTATTTTGAAGACAAGGCAGACGAAGTAAGGGATAAGTATCTTGTCAAGAGATTTGACGGACTGTACTGCATGAAACCGGAATATGATACTCAACGTAAGGTCGAGTCGGCATTTTATGGCAGGAATGATGCAGAAAGCATTAAGATTCGCGAAGGTTTGTATGCACTGATAAGTGATGTGCTATTTGTCGCAGACAGAAATAATCCGAAAGTCTATCATCCGCGTATATCTGCCCAAATGGATTTCGTGTATAAGTCCATGAGTACAGCGCAGAGACGTGCTTTCAACAGTCTTTATGATGATTACTATTACAGACGTCATAATCAGTTCTGGTATGATGAGGCCATGAAGAAGCTTCCTCATCTCACCCAGGCCACACGAATGCTTGTTTGTGCTGAAGATTTGGGTATGGTGCCGGATTGTGTACCATGGGTTATGAAACAGCTCAGAATGCTCAGTCTCGAAATTCAGACAATGCCTAAGAAGGCTTTCTGTGAGTTCGGCAACTTGGACGATAATCCATATCTCTCTGTAAGTACCATTTCAACTCACGACATGCCTACATTGCGTGGATGGTGGGAAGAGGACCGTCGTAGGGCACAATTGTATTACAATGATGTTCTCCATAGAAGCGGTGATGCTCCAGAGAAAATTTCAGGTGAGCTATGTGAGGAAATCATAAGAATGCACCTTGCATGTCCTTCGATGATTTGTCTGCTTTCGTTCCAGGATTGGACTTCCATTGACGAGACTCTACGCTATCCAGATGCGAAAGGTGAGAGAATCAATGTTCCTGCCGACCCGAAAAATTATTGGCGTTACAGAATGCATGTTTCTGTAGAAGAACTCAATGATAATGCAGCATTCAATAGTAAGGTGGCATCGCTTATACGCGAAAACGGCAGATAACACTCTGTAGGCAGTGTTTGCTGTTTGCTGAATATTTGATGTCTGCGCAAAAAGTGTACTCATCATGTACGGATATATAATTTGTAGAATATAGATATAATCAATAATGAGTCGGATAATAAGATTTTTATTTACTGTATTGTTTTTGAGCATGGCTGTTATGGGCAGCGCACAGACTTATGACGAATTGTGGAAGCAAGTAGAAAATGCCCGCAAGAAGGATTTGCCTCAGTCTGTGATAAAGAATGTCCAGGCTGTGTATGATAAGGCGCAGAGTGAGAAAAATTTTTCACAGATGACAAAGGCTTTCGTTGCCATTATGTCGTCGAGATACAATCTTTCTCCTGACAGCTTCAAGGTTGATGTCGCCAGATTGGAGACAATGATTTCCGAATGCGGAAATAGTGCTGATTGTGCAGTGCTGCATGCCATAGCCGGTGATGCCTATGCACGTGTTTCTAATGTCTCTCTCGGACGTGATGCCGAAACAGTTGAACATTACAAGACACTGGCAGAGAAACATTTTTCTGAGGCTTTGGCGAATCGTCAGGAACTAATGAACGTCAAGACCGATTTTTATGAACCGTTGCTTGACAAAGGCGATGACAGCCGGTTCTTCAGTAATGACATGCTTTCCGTCATTGCAGCTTTTGTTGTAGATAAGAGTGGAATGGAGTTTAAAAAACAGATAGAGCTGTATACGGAACTGGCTAAACTTTATGGCGAGAACAATAATAGAAATGCACAGCTCTTGATGTCGCTCAACATATTGTCGGCTCGACACATGCTGAATGTCGGTGATGCATCGTATATCAGTGAAAATCAATATGCTTCGCATTTGAAAGAGTTGATTGAAGATTTCAGCGATGCAGAAACCTGTGCCGACGTTTATGCTGAACTTTTGAGGTTGAACTGTGTAAGCAAGCCGGAGAAACTGTCATATTTGCGTGATGCAAAGGAGCGCTTCAATGATGAAAAGTGCATTAAGTTTTTCAGGGGATTCGAAAAACACCTTTTAGCTCCGCAGTTGTATGTCAGAATGACCGATGGTGTTCAATTGGCCGGCGATTCGTTGACAGTGGTTGTCACATCAGACAATATTGATGATGTTGTGATGAAAATAAAGAATTCTGCCAGCGGACGTATTATCTATGAGAAACTCTTCAGTTTGGATAGTCGTGTACTGAAGAATGATACCATTAATTTACCTCCACTCGATGCTGGAAATTATAAAATGATAGTTGAGGCTGATGGAGCCTCAGATTCCGCATCTATAGTTCTTAACAGTTTCAGTTGCATATCTGTAGGATATCCAGACGACCGTTTGTGCATTATTCCTATAGATGCAAAAAGTGGAAAGGTTATAAAAAATTGTCAGGCATTCGTCTCGGAAGGCAATACGAGAAATACCAAGAGCTTAAGGACCGTGTCGCTGAAGCAAGAATCAGACGGTCGCATATTCATGGATTTGAAGAAATATAAGAATTGGAGATGTACAGTAAGAAGAAGCGCTGGTGATGAACGTACGATGTACGGTTCTGGTTATTCTTACGGTTATAATGAATCCAAACCCTCAGAACATGTGGCGCTTTTCACAGATAGAGCAATATATAGACCAGGACAAACCGTTCATGTCTCTTTGTTGGCGTACACGATGAACGGCGATTCTGTCGGCGTACAGAAGAATCATGCATACTCTGTTGTATTTTATGATGCCAATGGTAAAACAATCAGTTCGAAGAATGTAACGACTAATGAAATGGGTTCTGCAAGTACTGATTTTGCAGTTCCTTCAGATGGTTTGACAGGTCTGTTCCGTATAAAGGTTGATAATGCAGTATGTTCTTTCAGAGTGGAAGAGTATAAACGTCCTACTTTCACAGTCGATGCTTCAGCAAAAGCCGATAATGTCTCTTTCGGCGATACGATAGCTGTTGATTGTTCTGCAACAACTTTTTTCGGCATGCCAGTTCAAGGGGCTAAGGTAAAGTACAGTGTTTCATGTCGTAATCGAGACTACCTGTTGAGATTGTATCGCGATTTGTGGACGGTTGTATATGACAGTGTTTCAGTGACAGATAATAATGGACATTTCTCCGTACCAGTTTATTTGGACAATAAAATGCTTCAGCGCAAGGATGGAATGTTGGAATACAGAGTGCAGTTTGAAGTGACTGATGTTGCAGGCGAAACGCAGAAAGCAGAGTGCATCGTGCCGGTATCGGAGAAAGCTTTTGGGCTTTATATTGAAACAGGATATACCGTATTTAAGCAGCAACTTGGCAAATCAATGAAAGTTGTTGCACAGAATCTGCTGATGCACGATGTTGACGTTGAAGGTGAATACTCCGTATATGAGAATTTCGGTCCTTCTAAAGGTCGAAAGGTAGCAGGAGGACGCTTCAAATCTAACGTATACTTGGACCTCAGTGCATTGAAAAATGTCGTTTCCGGCAATTATCTGATAGAATGTACTGCTTACGATGCCAAAGGCAACAAGATTGAATGCAAGAAAGATTTTGTACTGTTCTCTAATGATGACAAGCGCATGCAGTTGTCTCAAACTTGGATTTATGTTCCAGACAATACATTCGGTTATGATAAACCTGCTGATGTTTATTTTGCATCGAAAGACAAAAACATAAATCTCTTTTATGCCATTTTTTCTGGAAATAAGGTTATAGACAGCAAGTGCATTGCAGTAGGTGATACTGTCTGCCATTTCCGTTTCAAATATAAGGATGTTTACGGTGACGGCCTTGTCTTGTTCTTGGCTTACATGAAGAATGGCGAAAGCTTTATGTACCCCGTAGAGCTCAGACGTGAGGAACCATACAAGAAACTTAAACTGACATGGAATACATTCAGAGATAGGCTTAAACCAGGCAGTGAAGAAAACTGGATATTGAATGTATCTGACAGCAACGGGGCACCCGTCAAGGCCGAATTGCTGGCTATGATGTATGATGCTTCTCTGGATCAGATTTATGAACACAATGTGGATTTCAGCGTTTCATTGCGACGTAATCTTCCTTACATGCAACGTTTTATCGGCACTATGTATGTACCGATGTTCATAGGTCTTGACTTCAAAGAAGAACCTTTTGAAGATGTCCTTAGAAAATATACGGTGCTGAAAGAATGTATGTCAAACTACATTTTCGGGACACGTTTCTTCAGGCCGATAATGATGGGTGTCAAAACTGCCATGAACTCAAAGGTTGCATCCACCGATGAAGCCACTTTTAATGTGGCTGAAAAGACGGTCGTTGCTGAAGAACAAGCCACAGGCGCAGCCAATGGAGAATCTTCTGATGAAGGATTGAGAAGCGACCTTTCCGAAACCGCCTTCTTCTATCCACATCTCATGTCCGATGGTGAAGGAAATGTGCACATTTCATTTAAATTGCCTGAAGGACTTACTACTTGGCGCTTCAAGGGTGTTGCTCATACGGAGAATGTCGACTATGGAAATATATCGGCAGATGTAGTTGCAAGCAAGGATTTTATGGTTCAGCCTAATATGCCGAGATTTGTCCGCGTAGGCGATGATGTTTCTATTGTTGCAAGAATTGTGAGCAAGACTGATGACGCGATTGACGGTAAGGCTGTCTTGGAATTGATTGACCCAGAAAGCGGAAAAGTTGTCTATAGTGATAAGCAATCATTTGATGTCGGAGCCGGACTAACTGGAAGTGTAAAGTATAGCTTCAAACCTGATGCTGAATATCCGCTCTTGATTTGTCAGATAACTGCCGGTAATGATGCTTTCAGCGATGGGGAACGCAATTACCTTCCAGTCCTGACCGATAAGAAATGGATTACGGAGTCTGTTCCTTACTTCATGGATGGAATAGGAGAGAAGGTTGTTGACACCAGTTCTCTCTTCAACAAAGACAGTAAAACCGCAACGGAGAAAAGAATGACTGTCGAGTATGTCGACAATCCATCTTGGACGGCTGTTCAGGCTATGCACGCAGTGTCTGTCCCAGACAACGACAATGCCATATCTTTGTCTGCTGCATATTATGCCAATAAGGCAATAAGTGCAATAGCATCAAAATTGCCTAAGCTTAAAACATTAATCGACAGTTGGCGTATTGATGCAGGTAAGGACGGCACTCTTGAGAGTGAGTTGGAAAAGAACAGTGAGCTCAAGACAATGCTTCTTAAGGAAACACCTTGGGTTATGGACGCTGAGAATGAAACTGAACAGCTGAGAATGATTTCAGAGATGTTCGATGACAATCTTATGAATATGCGCATAAGTGAAACGTTGGGCAAGCTCAAGCGTCTGCAACACGCCGATGGTTCATGGAGCTGGTTCAACGGCATGACAAGAAGCAGAATTGTAACCGAAACAGTGTTGAGGCATCTTGCCGAATTGTCTTCTGTTGCAGTATTGGACAAGGATGCTGAAAACATGCTCGAAAAAGGTTTCAGCTATATTGATTCCGATGAACTTGCAAGATACGCAGAGTTGAAAAAGAATGCCGGCAAAGATTGGAATCCTGGAACTACAGGTATAGATTACCTGTATCTGTCGTCGTTGTACAAGCACAATGTCAGCGATGAGGTGGCCGGCATGCAGAAAGATTACGTCAGTCGTCTGTCAAATGTCACAGAAACGTTCGATATAGGCAGTAAGGCTAAGATGACACACATAATGAAGTTTTTCGGTGACGCACCGCTCGCTTCCGACCTTCTGGCTTCATTGCGCGAATACACCGTTTACCGTAAGGACGTAGGTCGTTATTACGATACACCTAAGGCGTATTATTCTTCTGTAGATTATAGAATACCTGTCCAGGTAGATGCCATGAGAGCCATGTACGAGATGCGTGATGAATTCAGCGATGCAGACGAGTATCTGCGTGATATGCAGCTCTGGCTTGTAAGGCAGAAACAGGTGCAGTCGTGGGACAATGTCATAAACACAATAGATGCCGTCAATGCTCTGCTCATGTGCAACAGCGAGTGGACAACGAAGACGGCTTCTGTACCCGAAATCCGATTGGGCAAGAGCGAATTGCCTGTTGATGAACGTACCGCAGGTATAGGATACGTCAAGGTTTCTGTACCTGAAAATATTCTTTCCAAAGGCGGTGATGTATATATTGGCAAGAAGAGTTCCGGTCTATCGTGGGGTGCTGTATATGGCCAGTGTCTTGAATCATTGGATAAGCTCAAAAGCAATTCCGCAAGCAGTGGATTGTCTGTCGAGCGTCGCATATTGGTTATGCGCAAGAATTCTGCAGGCGAAATAACTTGGACCGAATTACGTAGCGGCGAGCGCCTGTCAGTCGGTGACAGGGTCAAGATAAGACTTGTCGTAAGTGCCGACCGCGATATGGATTTTGTGCAGGTACGCGACCAGCGTGCGGCATGCATGGAACCAGTTTCACAGCTTTCTGGTTATAGAATCGATGGTGGACAAGGCTATTACGTATCTGTACACGACGCATCTTCGGACTATTTCTTTGATACGTTCCGAAAAGGCACTTGCACTATTGACGAAGAAATGTACGTAACCCGTTCAGGCATTTACAAGCAAGGTGTTGCCGAAGTTCAATGTGCCTATTCTTCAGCATTTGTCGGCCGAAGTGCGTCCGGTACTGTTGCAGTTGAGTGATTGTTGTTTTTATTCGACAATTATATTTTCATGTGATGCATGCAGATTGCTTTTCAGTAAAACACATCTGCATGCATCATTGTTTTTGTGGCATAAAATGCCGTCGTTCGTTGCGAAATATTGTCTTGTTCATGTCTGTTGATTCTGAAAACTTTGCTCCGACTTGCCTCGGCTGTTACTTTTCACTATATTTACGACTCATTTTAAACCTTTTGTAATATCATGAATAAAGATTTTTACCTTAAGTCGGTATTTGTGTCATTTATGCTTCTTGGATGTGGCTCATCTTTATTGGCACAAGTACATAAAGAAATTCTTTTGCAAGATAATTGGAAATTTTCGCAAACAGATGCACCAGTTCAGGCAGATGTGGATTTCAATGATTCTAAATGGCAAACTGTTTCCGTACCGCATGATTGGGCTATAAGCGGACCCTTCGATAAGAAAATAGATATGCAGGTGGTTGCCATTGAGCAGAATGGTGAAAAGATTCCTACGGAGAAAACTGGACGTTCAGGTTCGCTTCCATGGATCGGGCATGGTTGGTACAGAACTAAGTTTTCGGTGCCTGAAGAATATGGTCGTGCTGTACTGCTTTTCGATGGTGCTATGGCAGAACCTGAAGTTTATGTCAACGGTAAAAAAGCCGGTGAATGGAAAAATGGATATAACTCTTTCTATATTGATGTTACTCCTTTTATCAATACAGACGGAAACGAAAATACGCTTGCCGTAAGACTCAATAATGTTAAGGAAAGCAGTCGCTGGTATCCAGGTGCAGGTTTGTACCGTCCAGTGAAACTTATTATGACAGGTAAGACTGCGTTTGATGTATGGGGCATAAATGTGAAGACCGTGTCTGTCGACGATGAAGGCAATGCAATCATTGATGTATCGGCTGAGGTTGAAGGATATAAAGGCAAGAATCTGAATGTTGAATATAAAGTAACAGAGTACGGAGGTAAGACAAGCAAGATTTTGGCCGGTGCTGGTTCTTCACGTGTATTCAGCAACGGTACTTCCAATGCTTCGATAGAGATAGCAGATGCACATTTATGGTCTCCTGAGACACCATCTCTCTATGCCTTGAATGTATCTTTGGTAGAAATTGCCGACGACGGTACAAAGAAAGTTCTAGATGAGCAGATGGTAAGGTTTGGTGTGCGAACGATATCTGTTGATCAGAAGAACGGATTTATGCTGAATGGAAAATCTCGTAAGTTCCAGGGTGTTTGTTTGCACCACGATTTGGGCATGTTGGGTACAGCTGTCAATAAATCAGCGCTCGCAAGACAAATCAAGCTTCTCAAGTCGATGGGATGTGATGCAATACGCACTAGTCACAATATGCCTTCAAAATGGCAGATAGAGCTTTGCGACTCATTGGGTATGATGGTTATGGCCGAGAGCTTCGATGAATGGAAGCGTCCTAAGTGCCGTAACGGATACAACAGGTTCTTTGATGAGTGGGTCGAAAAGGACCTTACTAATCTTGTCATGAATTACCGCATTCATCCAAGTATTGTGATGTGGAGTATCGGCAACGAAATACCTGAGCAGGGAGATAAGAACGGCGGACGCATGGTGACACGTCTTCAGAACATTGTACATTCTTTAGACCCTACGCGTCCGGTTACTGCCGGCATGGACAGAATAGACAATGCTATTGCAACAGGATTTGCTTATGCTCTCGACGTTCCAGGTTTGAATTACCGTACGAATAAGTATGAAATGGCGAACGATAGACTTGCCAAAGGATTCATTCTCGGCAGTGAAACTGCATCGACCGTAAGTTCACGTGGAGTATACAAGTTTCCTGTAGTTAAGGAAAACATGAAGAAATATGATGATGGTCAATGTTCAAGCTATGACCTGGAGGCATGCAGTTGGAGCAATATTCCTGAATACGACTGGGTGCTTCAAGACGACAAGCCTTGGGTGATAGGCGAGTTTGTTTGGACTGGTTTCGATTACCTTGGTGAACCTACTCCGTATGACGAATACTGGCCGTCGCGAAGCAGCTATTTCGGTATTTTCGACCTTGCCGGTCTGCCTAAGGACCGCTACTATCTTTACCGCAGTCGTTGGAACAAGAAGCAGTCAACTATACATCTGCTTCCTCACTGGACATGGCCGGGACGTGAAGGCGAGGTGACTCCTGTTTTCTGCTATACTAATTACCCAACAGCCGAACTGTTTGTCAACGGAAAGAGCCAGGGCAAAATCAGCAAGAATCCTTCAGAACTTCTCGACCGTTACAGATTGCGCTGGAACGATGTCAAATACGAACCTGGTGAACTCAAGGTCGTTGTCTATGACGATGAAGGAAATGTAGCCGGCGAGCAGGTTGTACGTACAGCCGGAAAACCTCACCATATAGAGCTCTTTGCCGACCATGGTGTAGAAGGTGCTCCAGCTTCTCTAAGCAGTATGAATGCCACAGACGACCCATCTTGCTTCCCTGTTTCAGAACCGATTATAGCAGATGGTCAAGACATTGTATTTGTAACAGTCAAGGTGGTCGATAAAGATGGTAATGTTTGTCCCGAAGCCTCAAATCAGTTGAAATTCAATGTTAAGGGTCATGGATTTTTCAGAGGAGTGTGCAATGGCGATCCGACATCTGTAGAAGTGTTTACCAAGCCTACAATGAAGGCGTTCAAAGGCGCTCTCGTGGTTGGAGCTCAGACTACAACCGAGCCTGGCGACATAGTTCTTACTGTTAGCGGTAAAGGGGTGAAAAGTGCAACGCTCAATCTCAGGTCGGAATGATTTAATCTCAATGTGCGCACTTAAGCAATCTTGATGTTTATTTTTTGATGATTTCACTCGATAACATGTCGGGCAGGACTTGCAGATGTTTGCAGGTCCTGTTTTTTTATGCACTGTCATATTTATGGACTTAACCGTAATTTTTGTTTCTGTATTAATAATATCTCTAATCGGTTCTCACACATACAAGGCAGGAACAGTTAAGACTGTTGGGCATAATGTTTTCTTGTCTTCTGTATTTGTCTTCGGACGGATATTTGACGTTGTTTGCTTTCGTTGTGTCGTAGATTATAGGTATATAAACAGAAAAAGGTCGCATCACAGATGCGACCTTTTATTTTCTGGTTGATTGTAACAGCATTTATGCTTCTGGAGCTGCTATAGGCTCAACAGAAACTGTGCTTCTGTCCTTGCGTCCCTTAGAGAACTTAACGATACCGTCTACAAGGGCATACAATGTGTGATCACTACCCATACCAGTGTTCTTGCCAGGGTAATGCTTTGTTCCTCTTTGGCGTACGATAATGTTGCCAGCCTTGGCGAATTCACCACCGTATATCTTCAGACCGAGTCTTTTTGAGTGTGACTCACGGCCGTTCTTTGAACTACCTACACCTTTCTTATGTGCCATTTTCTACTCTTTTTTTAATTTGTTAAGCAATAACTTGTTTGATTGTCAATTCTGTAAACTGCTGACGGTGTCCGTTCAGCTTGCGGTAACCTTTTCTTCTTTTCTTGTGGAAAACAAGAACCTTGTCGCCTTTTACAAGCGGTGTTATTACTTCACAAACAACCTTTGCACCTTCTACTGTAGGAGTTCCTACTGTTACAGTTCCGTTGTTGTCAACCAGCAAAACTTTTTCAAATTCAACAGTTGCCTGAGCGTCTACATCCTTGATGTGATGTACGAACAATTTTTTGCCTTCTTCTGCTTTGAACTGCTGACCGTTAATTTCTACGATTACGTACATTTTTTTATTTTGTTAAACGGGTTTGACCGGGAGGCGAAGCCATCACGCAGCTTACTTTTTGTGGCCTCGTCGGCATAAATCGGATGCAAAGATACGCTTTTTGCCGTTCACTGCAAAATTTACCGGTGTTAAAAAATGCCGTTGAGTACTTTTTATCAGGTGTTTGCCTCCATGCAGAAGCGCACCAATCGTTTTTTTGCAGGCATGTTTACACAAAAAAAGACCATCCGTGCTTCTCAGCAGGGATGGCCCTCAGAAAACCATAATTAGGTTACTCTTATAGAGACAATAAATATATATCTAAGAATGATATATATGCTTTGTGTATTTTCAGCATCCGCCTCCAAGTGACTGATACAGACTGATTGTGCTCTGTATCTCGTCATTATAGTTGGATATCTGGGCGAGCTGTGCTGATAACAGTGTCTGTACGGCAGTCAACACTTCCAGATAAGTGGTTGAACTGTGCTGCATCAGCAGTTTTGTGCTTTCAACGGCGCGTTCGAGCGATTCTACTTGCTTTTCGTAGAGCTTGCGCTTGTTGTTGGCATTCTGCAGTTGTGCAAGGTTAGTGTTGATTTCAGCACCCGCATTCAGAAGTGTCTGCTGGAATTGTATTTCAGCTTCCTGATACTGGGCCTTTGAAATCTTGTACTGTGCATTGATTTCGCCACGTGCAAATATAGGTTGTGCGAGCGATGCAACTGCTGTGAGGAGCATCTTGCCAGGGTTGACTATCATTCCGCCGGCAGAGTTTGTCCATCCCGCCATACCAGAAAGGTTGATGGAAGGGTAGAAGGCTGCTCTTGACTGGTTGACAGTGTAGAATGAAGCGGCAAGTGCATGTTCTGCCATTTTCACGTCAGGTCTGTTGCCGAGCAGGCTTACAGGTATTCCGTTCATGAAGTCTACCGGAGCTTTCCAGTCGTAAATGCTTCCTCTTTCAATCATGTGAGGAGTCTCTCCGAGCAGTGAGCAGAGAGTGTTCTCAACTTCTGTTCTTGAAGCTTTGATATCCTCGACCTGAGTACAGATAGAGTAGTAAGTTCCTTCCATCTGTGAAACAGAAGCCTCGTTCATTCTTCCTGCTTCCTTCATCACCTTTGTAGCATCTACATACTCTTTCCAGCTGTCGGCTGTCTCTTGAGCAAGCTTGAGCTGTTCGTCGAGCATCAGCAGGGTGTAGTACATGTTGGCCACGTTGGCTATGAGACTTGTCTGTACGGCCTGTCTTGAGGTTATGTTCTGCTGATAGAGCGATTTGGAACGTTCTTTTGCATTGCGCAGGCTTCCGAAAGCATCAATCTGCCAAGATACGTCCAATGGTATCGAATATGACTTTGTAGCTTTGTTGAAGTCCCAGCTGCTTATCGTTCCGGAAGGATCGAATGAGAGTGAAGGGAGGAATGCCAGTTTTGAAGCATGCAGGGTTGCTTTAGCTTCCTGTATCTTGAGGTCGGCGGTCCTGATGTCTGAGTTGTTTTTCAGAGCACTGTCGATCAGTGTCTGAAGATGTGCATCCTGGAACATGTTTCTCCAGTCTGGCAGAGAATCATAACCGGCCTCGTTGATTGTGCCGCAAAGTTCTTCTGTCTTGATGCTTTCAGGACGTTCATATGAGCTGTACAGGCCGCAGCTGCTGAGAACTGCAGTCGACAGTATGATTGTTGTCAATTTAAGTTTTTTCATTGTTCTAGAAGATCTTCATGTTTTGAAAAATCGAGAGGCTTGAACTTCTCCTGTATATATTCGAATGCGATGAACAAGGCCGGCACAATGAAGAGAAGTGCCAATGTACCGATGACCATACCACCGACAACACCTGTACCGAGTGAGCTGTTACCGTTGGCACCTACACCGCTCGAGAACATCATTGGGAGCATACCGAATATCATTGTGAGCGCTGTCATGAGGATAGGTCTCAGACGAACCTTTGCTGCCGAGTATGCGGCCCAGCCGAGGCTCATGCCTCTGTGGCGTCTTGCTGTCGCGAACTCTGTCAGCAGGATGGCTGTCTTGGCAAGAAGTCCGATAAGCATAATCATACCGGTCTGCAGGTAGATGTTGTTTTCAAGTCCCATGACTTTGGCGAAGAGGAACGAACCTGCAAGTCCGAACGGTACAGACAAGATGACTGCGAACGGTACCCAGTAGCTCTCGTAGAGGGCACTCAGCAAGAGGTAGATGAATACGACGCAGAGAGCAAGGATTACTCCAAGTCCTACACCGCTTCCGCTGGCCTCTTCTCGTGATATACCACTGAACTCGTATGTGTATCCTGTAGGGAGCATCTGCTTGGAAACTTCCTCGATGGCCTGGATGGCCTGACCTGATGAATATCCGTCAGCTGTCATGATGCTGGCAGGTATTGAAGGGAACAGGTTGAATCGGTTGAGCACCTGTGCGCCGAGCACTCTTTCGAGTTTTACAAACTGGCTAACTGGAGCCATCTCTCCGTTCGAGTTGCGCACGTAGATGTTGTTGAGCGCTGTTTCGTCGAGTCTGTACTTAGGATCAGCCTGAAGCATAACTCGGTATACCTTAGAGAACTTGTTGATGTTTGATACGTAAGAACCACCGCAGTATGTTCCGAGTTCATTAAGTACGCTAGCTGGAGATATGCCTGCTCGCTTGCACTGCGCGGCGTCTACCTCTACCTTGTACTGAGGGTAGCTCATACTGAATGTTGTATAGGCAACCTGGATTTCAGGACGTGCATTCAGTGCACCGAGATATTTCATTACCTGTGCGTAGAATGTGTTCATGTCGCCGCCTGTTCTATCCTGGAGGTTAAGGTCGATAGAGTTACCGGTACCGTAACCTGGAATCATACCTGGCGCGAACACCATTACCTGTGCATCTGTAAACTGCGAGAACTGTGCGTTGAGTCGTCCGATGAGCGCGCTCTGGCTGTGTTCCTTGCCTTCACGTTCTTCCCAAGGCTTGAGTTTTACGATGTATGTACCGAATGATGTACTCTGACCACCGATGAGGCTGTATCCCTCAACTTTTGCGTAACTCTTTACTTCAGGACTGTTCTTTATCGGGCCTTCAAGTTCGTCGAGCACCTTCTTTGTTTCGTTCAATGTGCTTCCTGGAACAGCGTTGACGTTCACGAATACTGAACCGACATCTTCGTTAGGAACCAAACCTGTCTTTGTTGTCTTCATGAGTACGACGAGAGCAACGAGCGCAATGGCGATTGAACTCCATACGAGCCACTTGCGGCGAAGGAAGAACATTACACCTCTGAGGTATTTGCCCAATGTTGCGTTGAATGCCACGTTGTAGGCTGTTCTGACTCTATATGAGAATGTCTTCTTCTTTGCATTTTCTGGATTTGCCGGTTTCATCAGTATGGCACAGAGCGCAGGAGAAAGTGTAAGGGCGTTGATGGCCGATATACCTACGGCTACTGCAAGCGTGATACCGAACTGGGTATAGAAGATTCCGGCTGTACCTCCTGTGAAGCAGACTGGCACGAACACGGCCATGAACACGAGTGAACATGTGATGATGGCGCTTGTTACTTCGTTCATCGCGTCTCTTGTTGCGAGGTATGAAGACTGGTAGCCTTCCTCGAGTTTCGTCTGTACGGCCTCGACCACGACGATGGCATCATCCACGACGGTACCGATTGCAAGAATCAAGGCGAACAGTGTAAGGAGGTTTATTGAGAATCCTGCCAGACTCAGCGCCATGAACGTACCAATCAAAGATACAATCAGTGATATGGTAGGGATGAGTGTCGCCTTGTAGTCCTGGAGGAAGAAGTAAACAACCAGTGTTACGAGTATGATGGCCTCGATGAGGGTCTTGATAACTTCATATATTGATGCGTACAAGAAGTCGTTCACGCTCTGGAGGACTTCAACCTCAAGTCCTTTAGGCAGTGACTCTTTCTGCTGGTCTAGGAATGCATTTACGTTGTTGACAACTTCTGTTGCGTTTGAACCTGCTGTCTGGAACACGATACACTGGCTTCCCGGATGTCCGTTGGTTTCACTAGAAATCTGGTAAGAAACGGCGCCGAGTTCAACTTCGGCAACATCTTTCAGTCTGAGTACCTCTCCATCTTCTGTTGATGCGATTACCATGTTCTCGAACTGTTCGACATCTTCGAGTCGTCCTGTATAGTTCAGGTTGTACTGGAAGGTGTTGTCGGAGTTCTCACCTAAAGCACCTGTTGATGCTTCGATGTTCTGTTCGCCGAGCACAGCAGTGATGTCTGATGGAACGAGCTTGTACTGAGCCATGACTTCTGGGTTGAGCCATATACGCATTGAGTAGTCGTTACCAAGTGTGTAGGCTTCACCGACTCCAGGGATACGTGCGATTTGTGTCTGGAGGTTTATCTTCATGTAGTTGGAAATGAAGTCTGCGTCAAAAGTATTGTCCGGTGAATACAGTGAGAAGATTTCAAGCATTGAGTTCTGTCTCTTGAATGTAGTCACACCGATTTTTGTAACTTCTGAAGGGAGCAGACCTTGAGCTGTTGCAACACGGTTCTGCACGTTTACGGCCGCCATATCCGGGTCTGTACCCTGCTTGAAATAGACTGTTATGGTAGCACTACCGGAGTTTGTTGCTGTTGAGGTGATGTAGTCCATGTTTTCTACACCGTTGATAGCTTCCTCGATAGGAACTATCACTGATTTCTGTACGGTGCTTGCGCTGGCACCAGTGTATGTTGCACTTACAACGACCTGTGGCGGTGCAATGTTAGGATATTGCTCAACAGGCAATGTGATGAGTGATATTATACCTATCAGGACGATAAGTATTGAAATCACAGTTGCAAGTACAGGTCTTTTAATAAAAGCTTCTACTTTCATTGTTTTGTGATTTTTTATTTGATGGTATTTGCCATTGACAGATGTTCAGCATTGATGCCGCAGCGGCTGAATGGCATTCATCTTTTTCTGCTTATTCTCTTTTTACCTTTTGCCTGTCATGTCCGGCTTTGGGCGGCCGTAGGCGTGTCAGGCAAGTTTGAGGCCTTGTCATTTGATTTGTGTTCCTTCTCTGACAAGTCCTGCACCGCTGGCAACGATTTCATCTCCGGCCTTCAGACCGTCGAGCACAATGTATTCTGTTCCGTTGCTGATTTTTGATACGTTTATTATCTGCGATTTAGCTTTTCCATCTACGACCTTGTAGCAGACTGTCTTGTCCTGAAGTGCGAAAGTTGCTTCCTGAGGAATGACAATGGCGTTTTTGTATGTTACTGGCATGATTACGCTGCCCGTTGAACCGCTTATAAGGAATTTGTTGTTGTTCGGGAACTTGGCTCTCAGGCTGACGGTTCCTGTTGATGTGCTGACAACACCTGTAGCTGTTTCAACCTTTCCTTTTTCGCTGTATACAGTTCCGTCGCTGAGCTTGAGCGAGATGAGAGGCATGTCCTCTACAGCCTTTTCAAGCGAACCATACTGGCGGGCTGTTTCGATGGCGTCCTTCTCAGGCATTGAGAAATAGATGTACATTTCAGAGTTGTCTGAAACTGTAGTAAGAGCCTGAGGCATTGACGGTCCTACGAGTGCACCGAGCCTGTAAGGAAGCTTGCCTACAACACCGTCAGAAGGACTCTTTACAGAACAGTATGACAGGTTGTTGTTGGCTATTGTGAGCTGAGCCTTTGCCTGGGCAAGTGCGGCCTTTGCTGAGAGAAGTGAGTTTTCTGATGTCTTGAGATCGTATTCAGAAACGACTTTCTTGTCGAAAAGGTTCTTTTCGCTCTTGTAGTTTAGCTGTGCTGTTGCGAGTGACGCTTCGGCGGCTCTTACGTTGGCTCTGGCTGTTTCAACCTGGGCGGCGTATGGCACCTGGTCTATGATGAACAGTACTTGTCCCTTCTTAACGTTCTGACCTTCTGTTACGCACAGCTTGGTCAATTTTCCAGAGACTTCCGGATATACTTCAATATCCTGACGTCCGCGGATTGTTGCCGAGAATGTTTTTTCCAGATTTCTGTTTTCGGTTTTTACCTTCATTGTCTCGTACTTAGCCTGTGGCATGCTTTGCTGCTGTTGGCCGCATGACACGAACACCATGCAGCTGGTGAGAGCTGCAATAGGGAAAACATGTTTGATTTTCATAAAAATATAGATTGATACCATTAAAAAATTATATTGTCTCTTTTGTCTCTATTTGTACATCCTAAAATACGTCTGCAAAGTTAATCCTATTGCTATTCTCAGAGTTTTCCTTAATAAAACAAAGATTTGCCTTTTTGTTACCAATGCTTGGCTGTTTATGTCTAAAAAGGTATTTTTGTGTTTGGAAAATGAACTTTTTATGAAAAATAATCTATCGTTCACGGAAAAGGAGGATTTTATAGTCAGGAAGATTTCTTCTCAGGAATTCGAACGTGGACCTGTACTGATGAGTTACGGAGCTCTGCTCCACTGCACGCATGGAAGTGCAAAGGTGGAAATTAACGAACACTCGTACATTCTTGAAGCAAACACAAACATAAACATCGTACCCAACGACATTGTGGCGGTTATAGATGCTTCGCAGGATATCGAAGTGTTTTGTTTCGCCTACACGCAGGATTTCTTTCAGACGGCGTGCCTGAATCTGGAAAGGGGCGTTTTCTTGTTCTTCCGTCAGAATCCGGCTTTCAAGGACCAGTATCCTTTGTCTTCATGGATAACAAATATCTTTTCAATGCTTTTTGACATCAATGATGAAAACGACTGCCGATACAGGGTCCAGATGGCACAGCTGCAGTTCCGCTTTCTGTTGATGGGCTACTATAATTATATGAGCCGCAATTATCCGTCGGCAATGGAGGTGGTGACTTCCAACCGTTCGCAGGAGCACTTCAAACGTTTCATACAGTCGGTGTCGCAGCATTACATGGAGTCGCGCGAGGTGCTTTTTTATGCCAACGAGTTGTGCATATCGCCTAAACACCTTAATAATATAGTGACAAAAATTTCAAATCATACGGCTAAAGAGGTTATCGACCGTTTCGTCATAACGAGATTGAAGAATACGCTTATGACGACAGAATTGACTATCGCTGAGATTTGTGATATGTACAACTTCCCGAATCAGTCATTCATGAGCCGCTATTTCAAAAAACATACTTCACTTTCTCCTGGACAGTTCCGCAAGCGCGAACGCTGATGCCTGTGGCATGCGTGAAGATTGTAGAATTTGCATAAGTATCTGCCGCTCTTCAGATATGAGGGGCGCTTTTTTTGAGCGCTCGTACGAGCCGCGCCGAGGGCTCGCAATTCTCCTTTCGAGCGCCCGCAATTTCTGTCTCAGGGGCTCGAAAATGTTTCGCCTTGCACGGAAACACCGGTCGGAATTATACTGCGAGGCGGACAATAAAGCCTGTAAATCAGCCGTTTCTAAGGACGGATATTTTTTAAAAAGTGAGTTTTTTGCAGAAATACTTGCCTGTTAATTGAAAAAATACTAATTTTGCACGCTGTTTTGAGTACAGACACATGAAAACAACAATATAATATAAGGATATGTCAAAAATTTGTCAGATTACAGGAAAGAGACCAGTAGTAGGAAACAATGTTTCTCACTCACTGCGCAGAACAAAGAGACATTTCGATGTCAATCTGTTCACTAAGAAATTCTACTATGTAGAGGAAGATTGCTGGATTGTGCTGAATGTCAGCGCTGCCGGACTTCGTATAATTAACCGTATCGGATTGGATGCCGCATTAAAGCAGGCTGTCAATAAGGGCTATTGCGAATGGAAAGACATTCAGGTGATAGCATAATCAATAGGAGATAATAAAAATGGCAAAGAAAGCAAAGGGCAACAGAGTACAGGTAATACTTGAATGTACTGAAATGAAGGATAGCGGTCTTCCAGGAACATCACGCTACATTACAACAAAGAACCGCAAGAATACTCCAGATCGTCTGGAACTTAAGAAGTATAATCCTATCCTTAAGAGAGTAACAGTTCATAAGGAAATTAAATAATTGAAACCATATGGCAAAGAAAACAGTCGCAACCCTTCAGAACAAAGACGGACGTTCTTATTCTAAGGTCATCAGAATGGTGAAGTCTCCTAAGACAGGTGCTTATGCATTCGATGAAAAGATGATTCCTGCTGAAACAGTAAAGGATTATTTTAAGAAATAATTTGTTCCACGTCTTTATGACGGTAACATTGCATAAAGAAACCCCTCCGCGTTTGCCGGAGGGGTTTTTTGTATACCCATGATTTTGTGACGTCTTGGTTGCAAAAATCTTTTGATCGTTTTTATAAATAAAATATTATTGTTGGTATTTCATTGAAATATTGATTATCTAAGGATGTGTTTGAAATATTGGTATTGTATGGAGGCTGGGAGAAAGATATGTCCAGTAATATGTGGACTGTGTTATTGTTTTTAACAATATTACTTATATTAGAATATTTTGTGCGCTATCCCGATGCTTGATTTTTGTTTGCTATATGAATAATTTTATATATGTATGTAGCATTTATGCAATTAATACAAGGCATTGTTGAAGTTGTGCTTAGCGGAAAATAAATGGATGTTGTGAATGTATAATTAATTTTTAAATCATTTCTTTGTTGCAAAATTTCTAGATTAAAAAAATATTATTAATTTTGCTTTTGACTATGCCAGTTCGTTTGGAATAGGGCGGGTCATAACATCGATGGATAGAGGTTTAGCCTATTAGGGCAAATCTCGAAAAGGCGTTTACGGACGTTAATTCTGTGCTCTCAAAACTTCGCAAACTTTGAATCAGCTCACAGAAATAATGCAACGGAACGTCTGCGTAGGTGTATTATATTCCAGCAATAGCTATATCATTTACATATAGCTAAAGTTTGTATATATAATCCACTGGGCGTGGGCTGGCTGCGTTGCTTATCCTTGAGTTGAGGCAATGCGAAGGCCTGAG
>ENA-UONW01000815-UONW01000815.1-human-gut-metagenome-genome-assembly--contig:-CS52-NODE-815-length-43693-cov-9.759819_pt1 | contig 43693 bp, 30 predicted proteins | sample MGYA00242463_ERZ724010 | MGnify/ENA metagenome assembly ERZ724010 | reverse complement strand
AACCCCCCTTTCAAGAATGAAAATCTTGCGTCCTAACCGATAGACGAACGGGCCGGCCTTAGATAAGCGTTTCCGCTTTTTGCAACCGTGTTTCCTTTCGTTTGCGGATGCAAAGGTAGAAACTATTTTTGAATTGGCAAAATGTTCTTGAAAAATTTTTGGTGTATTTCTTCCGATTATCTCGCCGTTTTGGCTTTTATATATTGATAATCAGTATATTGTGTGATGTGATATTTTTGCTAGAAAGAATGCATTTTTTTGTGGCTGCATCAGTTCCCATGCTTAGTTATGCTCTTTTTTTGTAGATTTGTAGCTGGATTTTTATTTGGAAATGGAAGCGTATGTTACAGAAAACACAGGGTATCGTGCTTCGCACGGTGAAATATAAGGATGCGTCGTGGATTGCCGATGTCTATACGGATGTGGCGGGGCGTGTGTCTTTTCTGGTGCCGGTGCCTCGTTCGCGCAAGGCATCGGTCAAGGCTGTCTTGTTTCAGCCTTTGGCTTTGGTGGAGCTGGAAGCCGATTTCAGAGCCAATGCATCTATATATAAGATAAAGGAAGCCAAGTCGTGGCATCCGTTCACGACTTTGCCCTACGACCCTTATAAATCGGCCATCGCTCTTTTCCTTTCCGAGTTCCTGTGTCGGGCGATACGTGCCGAGGTCGACAATCGGGCTCTCTTTGCCTATCTGCAACATTCCATCGTGTGGTTGGACGAATGTCGTACAGGTTTCGCTAATTTTCATTTGGTATTCCTCATGAGGCTTTCCCGCTTTTTGGGGCTTTATCCCAATCTGGAGGGATATTCGTCGGGTTGTTATTTCGACCTGCTGAATGCCTGTTTCACAACTCTTCGCCCCGTCGGCCATTCGCATTACATTGGCCCGGCCGAAGCGGCCCGACTGACGACACTGATGCGGATGAACTATGATACGATGCATCTTTTTGCCATGAGCCGTGTCGAGCGCATGCGTTGCCTGTCTGTCATCGAGCAGTATTATCGCCTGCATCTGCCCGATTTTCCAGAGCTGAAATCGCTGGAGGTTCTCAAGGAGCTTTTCGACTGATGGAAACAGGCTTGTCTTGTCATACTTATTATTTTACTAACAAAACAAAATATTGAGCTCGTCTCTATGTTTTTCTCGGTGTAGAATACTATCTTTGTCATCATCTACTTACTTAAATAAATAATGCCATGTATAGAATGATTTTGAACGAGACATCCTATTTCGGTGCGGGATGTCGGGCGAATATCGCCGTAGAAGCAGCCCGAAGAGGTTTCAAGAAGGCTTTCTTTGTGACAGACAAGGATCTGATTCGCTTCCATGTGGCCGACAAGGTAATCGAAGTGTTCGAGAAAAACAATATCCCTTACGAGCTTTTCAGTGATGTGAAGGCCAATCCTACCATTGCCAACGTGCAGCATGGCGTAGAGGCCTTCAAGGCATCGGGAGCCGATTTCATCGTGGCCTTGGGCGGAGGTTCTTCCATTGATACGGCCAAAGGCATCGGCATCGTGGTGAACAATCCTGAGTTTGCCGACGTGAAGTCGCTGGAAGGTGTGGCCGATACCCGCAAGAAGGCAGTTCCTACGTTCGCTTTACCTACGACGGCAGGTACGGCCGCCGAGGTGACCATCAATTATGTCATCATCGACGAAGACGCAAAGAAGAAGATGGTGTGCGTGGACCCCAACGATATCCCGTCGGTGGCCATTGTAGACCCTGAATTGATGTACTCCATGCCGAAAGGGCTGACCGCTGCAACGGGTATGGACGCGTTGACTCATGCCATCGAAAGTTACATCACGCCAGGTGCCTGGGTGATGTCGGACATGTTTGAACTGAAAGCCATCGAAATGATTGCGGCCCACCTGAAAGCCGCCGTGGATAATGGAAACGATACCGTGGCACGCGAAGCCATGTCGCAGGCACAGTATATTGCCGGCATGGGATTCAGCAATGTAGGTCTGGGTATTGTCCACTCCATGGCTCATCCTTTGGGAGCCCACTATGATACTCCCCACGGCGTGGCCAATGCCTTGCTGCTGTCTTATGTCATGGAGTATAATGCCGAGTCGCCTGCTGCTCCCAAGTACACGCAGATAGCCAAGGCGATGGGTGTGAATACCGAAGGCATGACCGAAGCGGAAGGTGTACGTGCGGCGGTCGATGCTGTCCGCCAGCTCTCCTTGAGCATCGGCATTCCTCAGAAGTTGCACGAGATTGGAGTGCGCGAGGAAGACTTGCACCAGCTGGCCATCGATGCCTTCAACGATGTATGTACGGGTGGCAATCCACGCCCCACGTCGGTTGAAGATATCGAAGCGCTCTATCGCAAGGCATTCTGACGAAAGCTGCCGTCGGAAATAAACCCATAAGAAAGCGGGCGGATACGGATGCGGAGGAGATGGATTCCTCTTTTTCCGTATTCGCCCGCTTTTTTATGTGCCGGCAGGTGCTTGTTGGCTATTCAGCTACCTGTAAGGCTTCGCCCGCCGCCGAGTGGGCAGCCATTTCGGGCGCGTAGGCACATTGGACGGTGGCAAGCCCCGGCTGGTAAGTACCTGCCTGCGATACGCGGCAGCTGTATTCCAATACGTAGGTGCCTTTGCCCAGATGGTCGAAGAAGAAACGCGTCGAAGCATCCTTCGTTTCAGCATAATAGCCGAATCCTCCTGTCCAACGGTAGCCAGAGAGCGTGGCGGTCGGCTCGAGGCAGGCGGCACGGCTGTCTTTCAATTGGACATAATCCATGGTGCGGTCAAGGCGGAGTACGAGACGGATGACCAGCTTGTCGCCCACGCGAAGGCCACCTTCCTTTTCCAGCGGATGGAGTTCCGAACGGCCAAAGGCTGTTTTACGCTCGACAAAGCATTGCTTTTCGATGGACAAACCAGTGCTTTGTGCTCGGACATCGGCTACGGGCGAAAGATACTGGGCATAGACGGCTCCCCAAGCCATACCTTCGTCGTGTTTCTCCACTTCGAGCGTGCGGGCTTTGAGGGCGGCGTTACCTTCTTCGTAAGTATCCTTGATATATCCCAAGCCTTGCAACGGGCGGGCAGAAGTGTCGGTGGTGCGGAGTCGTTCGCGACCCAAGGTGAGGGTGACGTCGCCACGGTCGGCCAGCCAGTTACGGCCGTTGCACAAGAGGGCGTAGATGGCGTCGGCCGAGGCGACGGGCGTATTCCATTGGGTGGTCTGCTTCTGCTTCAGCAACCAGCGCTTCATCTCCTCGATGACAGATGCGTTGCCTTCGAAGCGCGACAGGGCTTCCATGGCGGCCACGTGGGTGGTGACGGGCATCATGCCCCAGCTATAGTAACCGTCGTTGAAGGCGAAGTGGGCGCCCATCGTCTTTTCCTGCACAAGGTGCTCCTTGAGCGAGGCTTCGAAAGCTTGGGCATCGGCCTTGCGACCTGCGGCTTGCAGGATGACGGCAGCTTGCGCCTTGCGTTGTATGGAGGCCGTGGTCAGCTGGCGGGGCAGAAGCGAGAGGAAGTAGTTGTGTACCTCCTTGTCTGCCTGCTTCATCGCGTCGGCATCCAAGGCCAGCAGGTAGAGGTAGTCGAAAGCGTCAGGCGAAAGGGCGGTTATCTGCGTGCCCTTGCGCTCGGCTTCGCGCAGGCGTTTGTACTCCTTGAGGGCTTCCTGATGCAGGTAGGCAAAAGCACATTGCTTCATCGCCGAGGCATCGGTGTCGAGCGGGCTTCCTGTCAGCAGGGGCAGGCGCACAAGCAGGGTGGTGATGTAGGTGGTGATGTCGCGACTACCACTCATGCCTTTGTACCAGCTCCAGGCGCCGTCTTCGCCTTGCAAATCCTTCAGGCGGGTAAGGGCCGAGAGGGTGAGGTTGCGTTGGCGGTTGGCGTCGAACAGCTGTACGAGGCGTTGCATGCGCTCCGTGTCCGAAGTGGCTTCGGCCAGCCAGGGCGTTTCGCTCAACAACATGTTCTTCAAATCTTCATTCTGCTCCAGACGGCTGAGGAAAGTTTCCTTGCTCTGCCCGCTGGCTTGCCAAGCCTCGATGACTTCGCGGATGCGCGGTTGCGACTGGGCAATGGCGGCGGCCAAGGTGTTGGCATAATAGGCTACGGCCCACGAGATGGCATTCTCGCCGTCGGGTTGCGTCAAGGAAGGCAGGGCCTGTATGGCCATCCAGGCAGGGTTGCCCGTCACCTCGACAGTCAGGCGCCGTTGGGTGGCGGTGGAGCTGTTGCGGTTGAACAACGTATCGAGGCGGAGCGTGCAGGCGTCGTTGCCCTTCAGGTCGAAGGTCAAGGTTTCCGTCACATACTCCTGATTGCTGAGCACGGGGAGAACATGCTGCTCGCCGTCGCTGAAGTTGCCTCCATCGGCCGTGAGACGTACGCCCAACAGGGGATAGCGGTCGTCCACATCGAAGGCGAAGCCGACGGCGGCGTTGCGGCCGGCTTCCGCTTCAAACTTTTCGCGGCGGGTCAGGATGACTTTTTCGGTTGTGGGGTCGAACAATTGTAATGTCACACGCCCTTTTATCGTGCCCTCGGTCAGATTGCTCACCGTGGCGGCTACCTGAGCCTGATCGCCCATGCGGAAGAAGCGCGGCAGGTTGGGGCGCAGCATGAATTCCTTGGCACTGACAACCGATGCTTCGAGCAGGCCTGTCTGCATGTCCTTCGTGTGGGTATAGCCGCGGAAGTTCCATCGGGTCAGGCTTTGCGGCAGGGTGAAGGCCACCACCACTTCGCCCCGTTCGTTGGTGCGGAGTTGGGGATAGAAGAAGGCCGTCTCGGCAAAGTTGGTACGGAGGTCGGCATCAGGTTGGAGGGTTTCGGCGGTATTCACCACTTCTTCTTCAAACAAGACATCGTCGGCCGTAGGAGGTGCGTAGGAGACTTCCACGGCAAGGCCAGCTTCTTCCTTCGTGTTGAAGATGGCGTTGGAGGCAGACTTCTGCAAGACGGTTCCTCCTACCAAGGAGGGCGTCCGACTGGAGCCGTATCCTACGACGAGGGCATCATCGCGTATCTCCATGACTTGGGGTACCAGCCACGGCGAACAGAAGCGGTCGAACGACCAGCCGGGTATCTTCCAGTCGGGTATCGTGAAGTAGGGCGACAGGTAGAGGCGGCCGACCGCATTCAGACGTACATTGCGCCAGTCGAGTTGCGGAGCGAAGAAGACGCCCCACGACTGACGGTTGGGATAAAGCTTGTCGAGCGAAGCGTCGTACATCAACGCCAGCATCTCGGCCGAGGCGGGCAGGCCTTCGGGCGTAGTCACCACAAGACGCCATTCTTCCTCTTGACCGGGGCGCAGGCGGTCGCGGAAGACTTCCCACTTCGTCTGCAAGGTGCGGTTGGGCTGGGCACGCTTCAAGAAAGCGGTTTGGCTATACAGCTCGCCTTCCTTCAGGGTGTTGAACAGGAGCGTAACGCTTTCGTCGTAACTGTCCAGGTAAGGCATCTCGACGCACATCAGGGTGTCAGAGAGTTGCAACAGACGGCTCTCTATGCGTTTTCCACCTGTAAAGACATCCATCCACACCCAGGCATCCTTGAACGAGGTACCCAGACAGAAGGAGGCCTCTTCGCCAGTAGCAACCTCCATCTTCCGTTCGTGGAAGAAGAGGGGGGAGTGGACAGGCGGACGGCGGTCTTCTGTCGAGAAGAGGACGAACGATGCGGTGCTTTCTACCCGATGCCCCAACGAGTCGGTAGCCCATGCCGTCAGGCGATAACGGCCTGAAGGTACATTCTGCCACATAACTGAAGGGTTCTTCTTGCCGGTAAGGCATCGGCCGTTCAGAGTGGGTTGGGCATTTTTGGCCACCAGTTCGCCTTTCTCTGTTTCGGGGTCGATGCGCCAGTCGGCGGTCAGTGTGAGGGGTGACATTTGGGGATTGGAGGCATGAATCATCCATTGAAGCGTGTCTTCCTTGCACACCTGCGTGGGGATGGATGGGTTCAGGTTGAATGCCTGCGAGCCGGCCGAAAGAGTGTAGGAAGCCGTTTGCGTTTCGCCCGCCTCGTCGGTTACGGTTGCTTCCACTTCGAAGCTATAACCTTGTCTGACTTGCCAGGGCTGAAGAGCCTTTTCCACTTCGCCTTCCAACCGGATGTCGATGGCAAATCGGCCTTGCGCGTCAAGACGCACCGTGTCGGCCTTCAGCATTTTGTCTGTATTCAGATAGCCACGCAGGCGGTTGTAACGCTTCACGCTCCAGGCCAGCGGCATCTCCTGAACAGAAGCCCCGCTGAAAGCCTTCACTTCGCCACGAAGTGTTACCGTCTCGCCCAGACAATAGGGAACGGTAACGGGCTGGAAAGTGATTTCGAACGTCGGTCGCTTGTATTCTTCCACCTGGAAGCGGGCGGCACCCGATATATGCTTTTCCTGAACACGTACCATAAACTGGCCGTTCAGGCAAGCGGAAGGCAGAACAAAGTCGGCGGTAAAGGAGCCGAACTCGTTGGTTTGCACACGTCGGGTGGCTATCTGTTTGAGGTTGGTATCGAGCAACTCCAGGTTCACCCATTCGCCTTCTACCACTTGGGCACTGTTTTTTCCTTTATTATAGACAACCCCTTTCAGGTAAACGGTCTGGCCGGGGCGATAGATGCTTCGGTCGGTGAGGAGTGAAAGCTCGTAGTGATGATCGGCTGAGGGTTGAGACGAACGGTTCAGGTACAAATCTGTAGAAGGCAACGCTGTATCTGCTTCTTTGCTGAGAGTGTAGCAGGTGTTATAGTCATACTTCTCAAGCGTCACAAGGGCTTTCCCCTGTTCGTCGGTCACGACTTCCTTCAGCAGGCGGCGGCTCTCTTCGTTTCTGGACGAATAGAAGCAGACGCGGACACCCGCTTCGGCATGCCCGCTTCGGCCGTCGAGTGTAGTCACTTCCATTTGCCCGCCACCCAGGTCGAGCGTCAGGGCCCGCAGGCAGCTCACAGGCAGGAAGCAGCGGCTGGTACGTCCGTTTTTGCCTTGAGGAACGATTTCTACAACATAGACACCGGCCGTTTGGGGAATGGGCAGCGCCAACGTTGTGTCGCTGGGCAGGTAAGGCAGGTCTGCTTCGGCCTTATCTGCATGGGGTATCGGCGTCAAGGTATGTTTCTGGGAATAGACACGGCGCGGTGACAGGCGGCGGAATTCCTTTGCATTGTTGCAATCAGTCTGATAAGGGTATGCCTTCAGGTTGGTGGCATAAAGATTAAGGATGACGGGAGCATCCATTGTGCGGTAATGTACCTGTAGTGCCAGAGTATCACCCGGGTAACCGATTCGTTCTCCGGACAGGGATATCTGCGGCCGCAGGAGCTCGGCACGGAGTTGCTTCACCTGCCCGATGCGGTCGTAGGAGGCATAGCGGCGGATGGCTTCATCGCACAGACGGATGGCTTCGCCCACACTGCGCCCTTCACCGCCGCGGCTCATCCATTGTGCCTTGCGCAGATAGACTTCGGCGCACAAGGGGCGGTCGGCATAACGGGCCATCAGGTCATCGAGCGCCTGCAGGTAGGCGGTGTCATCCTGCGTGGAGTGTCTGTTGCCATTCTTCCACTCCCAATAGTCGAGCGTTGCCAGCAGGCAGGCATCCGCTCCGTCGGGGCGGTCGGCATAGGTTTGTATGGTTTGCTGATAAAGGCTTTCGGTGCGTGCTTCTATCAATGAGTCTGCACCGGCACCCGACATGGATTGCAGGGCATTGATAGCTCTCCGTACAAGCAGGTGATAGAGGTCGTGGCTGTAGTAGGCACTCTGTTCGCCCTGCTCCACAAAAGGCCGGTAGGTGTCTGTCGAGGTTCGGGTGAGCAAAGTCACTTGGCGGGTTGAGGCTGCGGCGTGTGTTTCCACCTTTTCCACGAACTGGCGGGGTGTCCATTCGCGGATGTCGGCCGGTTGGTCGTCCGTAACCAGGTCCGTCCGTGCGGCAATGGTGTAGCGCCGGCTTTGCCAATAATCCGCATATTCGCTTGCCAGCAACGAATGCAGGATGGCACGGTCCGTTTCATCGGTTTCGGTTGTTACCCATCGTTCCATTTCGTTCAGGCGTGCATAGAGGCTGTCGGGTGTCAGACGCTCCTGAAAAGCGGCCCGGCAGAGGTAGGCTTTCAGCAATTGTGGCGAGTTTTTTTCGTCCAAGGCTTTCCGGCAGATTTCTTCGGTCAGCTTCACAACGGTTTGCGGCAGGCTTTTCTGCTGTGCCTGCTCTACCTGTTTCCACAATTTCTCATACGTTTGTGCCTGCATGTTGTTCCATCCTGACAGGAAGAAACAGAGGGCAAGCATCCACCCTGTATAAAACATTCGTTTCATAGTCGTTTGGCTTTTAGCGTTTTTACTCTATACTCTATTAGAACAAAGTAAACGATTAAAGTTTAAATAACCATATTATTTAACTGAAAATAGTGTAAAACGGAATTGAAAAAGGCATGTTGGCAGAATGAAAACAGCGCATGTGTTCCCGCAGAACTGGCGGATAGAAAAAGTTTCAAAGGTTGTCGCGGCAACGAAACTTTTGGTTTCAAACCTGCTTCATTTTTTGAAACCATCGGTTTCATTGAACGAAACCACTGGTTTCATTGAATGAAACTACCGGTTTCATAGCATGAAACTGTTTTGAGGCCTTGAGGGAAGAGAAGACCGGAATGGGAGATGGTTGGGAGTTGCAACAAAAAACGGAGGCATATTCTGCATATACCTCCGTTTCATTTTATTTGCTTTAAATCAATGCATGTGCTTTATTGTCTTTCTTAACTTTATTATCTTTCACTTCCATATCCCAGGGAGCGCATTTCGCTTTCGCCCATAATGGCCAAAGCATTTATCAGATATGCAAATAGTTTTTTCATAATTCATTCCCTTTCATTCTTTTGTGTTACCTGAAAACATTGATTTAATTTCTACCACTTGACAAATGGGGATTTATGAATGCTTAGAGCATTACATAACCCCAGATGTTCTTGTCGGCTTTACCGACGTTCTTGAAGATTTTCTTTAACATTTTCATTTTTGTGTCCTCCTAAAACAATCTTGTTATCCTATTGAAAACTTACCGAAATCTTATTGATTTCATGTTTTACAACACAAAAGTAGTGCCTTTTTAGATATCGTCAAGTGTTGGATGGAAGAAAAACATGTTGTATAACATATTTCTTGATTTGGGTCAATTCTTCCGAAGTTTGTACATGACAAAACTGCGTAAAAGGGCTGTCAAACCGTCATTCCCGTTCGTCTGCGGACAGATTGGCAGAAAAAGAAAGAGCCATACCCGCAGGTACAGCTCTTGTCTCTTGTCACATTGTCCGAATCTTGTTACTTGGTCGGCGTCTTTTCCAGTGTAGCTACCAGGAAGTCATAGAATTTGGCTACCGTGGGGATGTACGCACGCTCGTCGGGCGAGTGGGGCGAGCGCAAAGTCGGCCCGAAGGAAATCATGTCGAGGTTCTTGTAGGTAGCGCCGATGATGCCGCATTCCAATCCCGCATGGATTACCTTTACTGCCGGTTCGGTACCGAACTGTTCTTTGTATGACTGCTTCATGGCCTGAAGAATGGGTGAATTGACATTGGGCTGCCAGCCGGAGTATGCTCCGCTGAATTCAACTTTCATGCCTGCCATAGAGAAGCAGGCGGCGAGGCTGTCGGCCAGGAAGTCTTTCATGGTGTCGCAAGAACTTCGGGCCAGAATACGTACTTCCGCCTTTCCGCCGGCGATGATGACAATAGCCAGGTTGGAAGAAGTCTCTACCGTATCGGGGACGGTCGGTATCATGCGCATGACGCCATCCTGACAAGCCATCAGTACGTTGATCATATTGTCCTGGATTTCTTCAGGAACCACGGCTGCCGGCATCTCAGTATCTTCTATCTTCAGGCTGACGTTGCTTTCGATAGTGGTATATTCGGCATTGATTTGCGCTTCGTATTCTTGGATATATTCATCCAGTCCGTCCATATCTTCAGGGTTGAACAGCAATACGGCATGGGCTTCACGGGGAATGGCGTTGCGCATGTTTCCGCCTTCAAAGCTGGCCAGTTGGCAGTCGAATTCTACCAGCAGGTCGTGTACCACGCGTGCCAGCAGTTTGTTGGCATTGCCACGTCCCTGGTTGATTTCCAGACCTGAGTGTCCGCCACGTAACCCCTTCAATGTCAGTTTGCGTGCCACGAAGCCTTCGGCAGGCGCTTCTTCCTTATATTCCAACATGGCGGTAATGTCGATGCCACCTGCGCAACCGATATAAAGTTCGCCTTCGTCTTCAGAGTCGAGGTTGAGGAGTATGTCACCTTTCAAGGTACCTTCCTTGAGGCCGAAAGCGCCATACATGCCTGTCTCTTCGTCCTTGGTGATCAGTACTTCCAGAGGCCCGTGCTTCAAGTCCTTGGCTTCGAGTACGGCCATGGCGGCAGCTACGCCCAGTCCGTTGTCGGCGCCCAGTGTGGTACCTTTGGCTTTAACCCAATCACCGTCTACGTATGTTTCGATGGGGTCTTTGGTGAAATCGTGTACAGTATCGTTGTTCTTTTGGGGCACCATGTCCATATGGGCTTGCAGGATAACTCCTTTACGGTTTTCCATGCCGGGAGTGGCCGGCTTGCGGATGATGACATTGCCGACTTCGTCAACAAATGATTCCAGTCCTAATTGTTTGCCAAAGTTCACCAGGAATTCGGTAACCTGTTCTACATGTCCCGACGGACGGGGTATCTGGGTCAGTGAATGGAAATGCTTCCACACGTTTTGTGGAGCAAGCTGTAAGATTGTACTCATAATAAAAGAATTTAGTTTTCACAAAGATAGTGGAAACTGCGTGAAGTACAAAACGAAAAGGTGGTTTTTGACGTTGAGGAGTGTGTCTGTTCTCATGAAAAAAGTGTGACTGGTCGGGAAGGGGAATCCCTTTCTTGACCAGTCACACTTTTTAATAGAATTATTCCGGTTAGGAAATTATCCCAGCAGTTCCTTGACTTTTGCAGAGATGGCACGTCCTTCGGCCAATCCGGCCAACTTCTTGCTGGCTACTCCCATTACCTTACCCATATCCTTGCCGCTGGTGGCACCCACTTCGGCGATGATTTCCTTCAGGGCTGCTTCCAGTTCTTCGGGGCTCATCTGTTTGGGCAGGTAGGTCTCCATCACTTTTACCTGTGCCAGTTCGCCGTCGGCCAGGTCCTGGCGTCCCTGCTGTACATAGATTTCAGCAGCATCCTTACCTTGTTTCACCAGCTTCTGAATGATTTTCAGGGCTGCATCGTCGGTCAGGGTATCGTTGGCTCCGGGAGCGGTCTTGGCTTCGAGGAACACTTTCTTGATATTTCTCAATGTATCGAGGGCCACTTTGTCTTTGGCCTTCATGGCTGTTTTAATGTCTTCACTGACTTTTTCAAATAAATCCATAATGAATGTATGTTGTTGGTTAATAATCTGATTTTATACAAAACTGATGATACCGCCGTCTTCCGCTCCTCCGGCTTCTTGCGTAGCCTGCAGACTTTGTTCCTCTGCTTTAGCTTTGATGGCGTTCAGTGTAGTCTTGTCGCGCAGGTAGGTCGGCGAATTCTCGACCATGGCCACGACCTCAGCGTTGTCCAGATCTTCGGGGCTGAAGATGTAAATGTGCCGACGGCGGGTGCGTTGCGTACGGTTGTTGGCATCCTTGCCGTAATAGGTTTCGCGGCGTGTACGGCGTTGTTCTTCCTCTTCCTCCAGTTCGGCCAGACGCTGCTGTTCTTCGGCACTGCGTTGGCTCAGGCGGGCATCCATCTCCTGCATGTGGATATCCTGGATGCCGAAACCGGTAGCGAGGAGCGTGATCTTTACCCGCTCGCCCAATTCCTTGTCTTCCACCATGCCGAACTTGGTTTCGAAGTCCCGGTTGAAGCGGTTCATGAAGTCCTTGATTTCGTCCATTTCGCTCATCATCAGCTCGTGGTCGGGGCTGTAGGAGATGTTGAGAAGCACCTTCTTCGAGTTGAAGATGTCGTTGTTGTTGAGCAGCGGCGAGTGCTGGGCGTTCTTGATGGCTTCGCTCACACGGTTTTCTCCTTCGCCGTAGCCGGTACTCATGATGGCCACACCGCCATCTTTCATTACGGTCTTCACATCGTTGAAGTCGAGGTTGATGATGCCTCGCATGGTGATGATTTCCGCAATACTCTTGGCGGCGATGAGCAGTGTGTCGTTGGCCTTGGCAAAGGCACTGGTCACGGAGAGGTCGGGATAGATTTCGCCGAGGCGTTCGTTGTTGATGACGAGCAGGGCATCGACGTGGCGGCTGATTTCTTCCACACCGTCCAGGGCCTGGTCGATTTTCTTGTCGCCTTCCCAGCGGAAGGGGATGGTGACAATACCCACGGTCAGGATGTCCATTTCCTTGGCGATGCGGGCAATGGTAGGTGCGGCTCCGGTACCTGTACCTCCACCCATGCCGGCGGTGATGAATACCATCTTGGTTCCGTCGTTCAACATATCTTTCACTTCCTCGATGCTTTCTTCGGTGGCTTCCTTTGCCTTGTTCGGACGGTTGCCGGCTCCCAATCCTTCGTGCCCCAACTGGAGTTTCACAGGGACGGGTGATTCTTCGAGGGCCTTACGGTCGGTGTTACACACCACGAACGCTACATCGTGAATACCTTCACGATACATGTGGTTGACAGCGTTACCGCCTCCACCGCCTACACCGATGACTTTGATGATTTTCGGAGAGTCGGTAGCGAAACCGAAATCTTTGATTATATCGTCCATATTATCTTGCTTTTTTAGTGATTACATTTTGTCATCGTCGAACAGTTCGCCCGAGAGGTCGTCCAACGTCTTCCTCCACCAGCTTGACTTTTTCTTCTTGTTCTCTTCCTTCTTCCGCCGTTGTTCCTCTTCCTTCTTTCTCTTCTTTTCTTCCTCTTCACGTTTGCGGCGGTTTTCTTCTTCCTGGGCTTTCAGGTCTTCGTCATCTTTGAACATGTCCACGGGTTTAGTCGTTTCAGGCTGCACTGGCTTGGGCTCTTCTTGCAGGCAGCAGTTCTCTTTGCCGGCTATGAGCAGGGCCAGCAGGGTGTTTTGCGTACCGTCCTTTTTGATTTGCTCGTTGTAACCGCGGATGGTTTCCTGTACGAAGGTTGCTGTTCTGATTTTCTTCAGTTTGCTTGCCTGTAGCATAGCTCCTTCCAGGTTTCTCAGTTGCGAGGCACCTCCTGTAAGAACGAGCCCGCCCAGCAGCCGGTCTTCGTATCCCGAGAGTTGGAGTTGATTCCACACGTTGGCCACAATCTCTTCCGTTCGTGCACCGATGATTTCGTTCAGTTCGCCCAACAGAATGGTGCGACCGTCTTCAGTGGTGCAGGCGGCAGGTGCTTCGGCTTCTTCGTCTTCCTTATAGAGAGCGTCGCCGTATTGCAGTTTCAGTTTTTCGGCTTCCTCATCTTCCATTTGCAGGGTGGCTATGTCACGGGTAATGTTGTTACCGCCCAGCGGGAGTACGCTGAGGTAGCGCAGGATGTTGTTCTTGTAGACCATGACGGTCGTGGTGTCTGCCCCGAAGTCGATGAGGGCGCATCCGGAGCGGAGTTCATTTTCGGTCAAGACGGCCTGTGCCAGCGTGGTAGGAGCAATGAGTAGGTCGGCTATTTCGACTTTAGCCTGTTCGAAGCTCAGCTCCAGGTTTTTCTTGAGTGAGGTATGGGCCATGATGTTGAGAAACTGGCCGGTAATGAATTTGCCGGTGACACCTACGGGCTCGGCGTACAGATTGTTGTCTATCTTGTATTCCTGCGGTGCTACGTCCAGTATGTTCATGTCCACGATGGGGCAGTTCAGGTTTTCGTCGCAGAGGCTGTCGATGAGTTCCTGCGAGATGACTTCTTCTTCAGGCGTGCGGCTGACGATGTTCTTGACCGTACGCAAGGATTGTCCGCCGATGCCTACGTATACTTTGGCAATGGAGCTTTTCAGCTGGTCTTCCAGCTTGTTGATGATGGACGTCAGCGCCTGTGCGGCCTTGCCGATGTTGTAGATGGCTCCTTTACGGATGAAGGAGGCTGCTTCTTCGGTGGTGTAGGCCAGTACCTGGATGCTGCCGTCGCTGTTCCTTCGGCCGGCGATGCCGGAGATTTTGGAGGAACTGAGCTCGATGGCGGCGATGAAATCTGTTGTTGCCATATCTCTTTATCGTTTTGTTAAAATCGTTTCTTGTTGTTCTGATAAATGGTTCATTCCCTTTTGGTGCAGATGACCTGGTTGTCAAATTCCACATTGATGCGTGAATATTTGTTCCATCCCACGGTGTTGAGGGCTTTCCGGTAGAATTCCTTCAGACGTTCCAGCTTGCGGTCGTAGTCTTTCAGCCGTCCGAGGTAGATGAGGTGGTCGCCTACGCGGGGCACCAGTTCCACGTTCTTGTCCGAAAGGACGTAGATTTGCTCAATCTGTGCGTCCCAGAAAGGATTCTGCTGCAAAAATACACCAAACTTATATAATTCCTTCACGGCGAACGGTTTTTCTATGTATCCGGTGGCTAGCGGGACGTGGGCCACGCATTTGGCGTCGGGGGGCATCACGGTCCCTTTGTTGTCGAGGTAGTAGTTCTCGCCCCGGTTGCTCATCACCCGCAGGATGGGGATGCGCTGGCTGACTTCGACGCAGACTTTGTGGCTGGGGGTCTTGTAGCACTCCACACGGTCGATGAGCGGGTGGCCTGACAGGGCTTCTTCCAGTTCGCGGGTGCGTATCTCGTTCATCTTCCGGCCGATGGGGTCGAGTTTCTGCTTGCGGAGGATGGAGAGCACTTCCTTCTGGGTGATGAAGCCTGCATACACCGTGTCTTTGATGACCAGCTCGACGTCGGCACAAGTGGCGTCGGCCGGCTTCCGGTTGAAAGCGGTGACAGCCACTGCCAGATAGACGACAATCAGCAGCAGCATGGTGGCAAGTAGTATTTTTTTTATCATAATCTTTCGTTGGTGTTTCGGATGAAGGTGATATTACCGTTAGTACGCCGTCGATACTACCGTTAGTACGTCGGTCATATTACCGTTAATACGTCAGTCGTATTACCGTTAATACGTCAGTCGTATTACCTCTAATACGCCGGCCGTATTACCGTTTCTCCAGCAGGCGGGTTATTTCGGGGACATAGTTGTCCAGGTCGCCCGCACCTAGTACAATCAGCACCTCGATGGGCTTGTTCTCCAGCAGGTTGAGCACGTCTTCCTTCCTGCATAGGCATTTTTCGATGCCGGGGCGCAGATGGTCGTAGATGAGTCGGCTGCTGACGCCGGGGATAGGTTGCTCACGGGCCGGATAGATGTCGGTCAGTATCACTTCGTCGAGCAGCGAGAGGCTGTCGGCAAACTCTTGGTAGAAGTCCCGCGTGCGGGTGTACAGGTGGGGCTGGAAGATGGCGGTAATCTTCCGGTCGCTGTACAGCTCGCGAACGGACTTCACGCTCTGTGCAATCTCGGCCGGATGGTGGGCGTAGTCGCTGAGGAAGACAATACGGTCGGTCTTCAGCTTGAAGTCGAAGCGGCGGTCCACCCCACGGAAGCTGTCCATGCCCCGTCTGATTTCCTCGTCCGTGACTCCGTTCAGATGGGCCAGCGCCATGGCTGCCACACCGTTCTCGATGTTGATACTGACGGGTACGCCCAGTCGGATGTCGTTGATGCGCGTGTCGGGTGCCACGAAGTCGATGACGATTTCGCCGCCGCCGATGCGGATGTTTTCGGCATGGAAATCGCCGCTCTCGCGGTTGTAGGTGTAGATTCTCACGCCCGGCTGCACGTCGGGTTGCAAGGCCAGGTCTTCGTGGACAATCAGCGCACCGCCCGGTTGGATGAGCGTAGTGTAGTGGCGGAAACTTTCCAGATAGGCTTCCCGCGTACCGTATATATCCAAATGGTCAGGGTCGGTGGCGGTGATGACACTCATGTAGGGCGAGAGCCAGTGGAAGGAGCGGTCGAACTCGTCGGCTTCGATAACCGTGTAGGGGCTGTCCTGCGAGAGCAGCAGGTTTGTCCCGTAGTTCTTCGAGATACCTCCTAGGAAGGCGGTGCATCCCACGGCCGACTGGTGCAGCAGGTGGGCAGCCATCGTGCTGGTCGTGGTCTTACCATGCGTACCGGCCACGCAGAGAGCCTTGCTACTGCGGGTGATGATGCCCAGCACTTGGGCTCGCTTGTGTATCTCAAAGCCGTTGGTACGGAAATAGTTCAGCTCGGCATGTTTTTGGGGAATGGCGGGAGTATAGACCACCAGTGTGGTGCCCGGCTCCTTGCACCAGTCCGGTATCAGGTTGACATCCTCTTCGTAATGGATGACTGCACCTTCTTCGATGAGGCGGGCAGTCAGCTCGCTTGGTGTCCGGTCGTATCCTGCCACGCGTTTGCCTTTGGACAGGAAGTAGCGTATCAGGGCACTCATGCCGATGCCTCCAGCACCGACGAAATAAACGGATTGTATGGTTTCTATATTCATGTTCTTCTTATTTTTTGTCGATCAGTTTCAGTACTTCCTGGGCAATGATGCGAGCCGAGTCGGGCAAGGCCAACTTCCCGATGTTTATGCTTAGCTGTTTCAGCAATTCATCGTCGGCTATGGTTTTGAGGGCCGTATCGAGCAGTTTCTCCCCAGCCTCCATGTCTTTAACGTAAAGTGCTGCATCTTTGTTGACCAATGCCAATGCATTCTTTGTCTGATGGTCTTCGGCCACATTGGGTGAGGGAACGAGGATGACCGGTTTGCCCAGCAGGCAGAATTCGGAAATGGAACCGGCTCCTGCGCGCGAGATGACCAGATCGGCCAATGTATAGGCGCTGTTCATCTGTTTGATGAAGTCCGTTACATAGAGATTGGGCAGGCTGCTCACCCGTGCGTTGCGTATGGCTTCACCCGTGAATGCCGTGATGGCTCCCTTCACCTGTTCGATGTATATTTTCCCTGTCTGCCAGATGAACTGCACTTCCGGATGTGCCTTGATGAGCGGTAGGCCGGCCGTCAGTGTTTGGTTGATGGTACGTGCTCCCAGGCTTCCACCCAGTATCAGGATGGTTTTCCGTTTGGGGTCGAGACTGAATACATGGGCGGCTTCTTCGCGCGTCGTCGGGTCGTTGAGCAGGGTTTGTCTGACCGGGTTTCCGGTCAGTAGAACTTTATCGGCTGGGAAGAATTTCTCCATACCTTCGTAGGCCACACAGATGCGGTCGGCCTTTTGTGCCAGCAGTTTGTTGGTTACACCGGCGTATGAGTTCTGTTCCTGTATCAGGGTGGGTATTCCCATCATTCCGGCTGTCTTCAGTGTCGGACCGCTGGCATATCCGCCTACTCCCACAGCTACCTGCGGACGGAATTCCTTGATAATCTGCCGTGCTTTCCACTGGCTGCGCAGGAGTTTGATGATGACGGCGAAGTTTTTCCACAAGTGCTGGCGGTCGAAACCGGCTACCGGCAGGCCGATGATGCGGTAACCAGCATCGGGAACACGCTGCATCTCCATTCTTCCTTCTGCGCCGACAAAAAGAATTTCTGCTTCGGGGCGCAGTTCGCGTATGGCGTTGGCAATGGATACGGCCGGAAAGATGTGTCCTCCCGTTCCGCCACCGCTGATGATGATGCGCGGCTTATTATAATCGATATTCTTCTCTTTCATTCTTTCACCTTATTATATATGTGCTTATTTGAATTCACTGTCACTGTTCAGCAGTTGTGAAGTCGGTTCTTCAGCTTCCTCTTTGGTTACAGCTTCGCCAGTAGTGTCCGTATGACTTGTTTCTACTTGCATCGGTATCTGTGCATCGTGTAGACGCTGTTCTTCCAGTTTGGCTGTATATCGGCTCACACTCAATATCATGCCGATGTAGGCACAGTTGATGAACGTCGATGTACCTCCCTTACTGATAAGCGGCAGCGGTTGCCCTGTGACAGGGGCCAGACCTACGGCTACCATCATGTTGAACAAGGCTTGTGTCACCAGCAGCAAGGCAATGCCTGTCACGAGAAAGGCCGGGAAGGTACGGTCACATTTCTTGGCTATTCGTCCTACACGTATCAGCAGACAAATGTAGAGAAAAACAACGACAATGCCACCGATAAGTCCTAGCTCTTCAATGATGATGGCGTAGATGAAGTCCGAGTATGCCTGACTCAGGAAGTCGCGCTGTACAGAGTTTCCAGGACCTTTGCCGATGACGTGGCTGGTGGCTACAGCAATACGTGCATGCGCCACCTGAGCATCGCCGTCGATATCAAATTTGGCTGCAGGTACTTCCTTGGCGTAGGCAAAATCCACAATACGTGCCTTGACCGTCGTAAAGCGGTGTCCCATCGGAATCCTTTCCAAGGTATCATTGGGCGTGGCCAGCAAGAAGGATACGAACAGTACTACGGCACCTATCAGTCCTCCCCCCAGCAATATCAGTTTCTTGGCCTGCACACGTCCGATGAACATCATCAGATAGACGGTGCCGAAGAGCAGTACGCCGGTCGAGTAGTTTTCCGGTAGAATAAGCCCGCAGACGATGCATGTCATGATCATGATGCGTTTGAAAGCCTTCGGAGAGGCTCCATGTTCGTCCTGCCCCCTTGATAAGATGACGGCAGTTCCCATAATGACCCCCATCTTGGCCAGTTCCGATGGTTGGAACTGTACCCCCATGAAAGTCATCCAGCGTGCGGCACCGTTGATACGGTCGCCGGTGACGACTCCTGTAATCATGACGAAGAGCAGCAGCACGACTGATACCAGCAGTAGCGGGTAGGGAAGTGCCTGAAACCATTTGTAGGGAATGTTGTGTACAAACACGACAATCAAAGCGCCGATGGACAGCAGAATTGTGTGCTGCGTAATCGGGGCCCAATGGTCACCACTCTTATAGGTCAATGTAGAGGCGGCAGAGAATACCTCGGTGATGGAGATGAGACAGAGCACCAGAAAGATAATCCATATCACCTTATCACCTTTGAATATACTTTTTAGCAGGTCCACTTTATTCAGTTTTTTAGGTTGTTCCTTTCTCGTTTATATATAAGTCTAGGTAAGCAGTTTTACAGACTTCTTACACAGGCCTTGAATTGGTCGCCACGGTCTTCGTAGCTCTTGAATAAGTCGAACGAGGCACAGCAGGGACTTAACAGAACTGTCTCACCTTTTTGCGCTAGGCGATAAGCTGCCTCTACTGCGTCTTTCATGCCTGTCTGTACATCGGCAACAGGGAGCCCCAAACGGTCGAAGAACTCATGTAGCTTTTCGTTGTGAAGGCCTAAATAGACTAATGCGGAGCATTTTTCCCGTACCAGTTCCTCAATTTCCGTGTAGTCGTTACCTTTGTCCTTGCCTCCCAATATCAGTACGGTTTTGGTCGTCATGCTTTGCAGGGCGTACCAGCAGGAGTTGACATTGGTGGCCTTCGAATCGTTGATAAAGTGTATACCGCGGATGGTGGCTACCTTTTCCAACCGATGGGGGACTCCTTGAAAATCGGACAACGCTTTGCGTATATCTTCATTTTTTACACCTGCCAAATTGGCTGAGATACCGGCGGCCAACGAATTATAGAGGTTGTGTGTACCGCGCAGGGCCAGTTCTTCCTGCTCCATGTTGAAAGCGATGGGGGTATTAATTTCCACTTCACCATCTTCAACGTACGCTATGGCTCCATCTTCCTTGACAGCTGAAAAGGGGTATAGTTGGGCCCTCAGGCCGTGTTTGGCCAGTTCGCGGCGGATGATGGGGTCGTCGTTCCAGTAAACGAACGCATCTTCTTCCGTTTGGTTCTGTGTGATGCGGAACTTGGCATCTACGTAGTTTTGCATGCAGTGGTCGTAACGGTCCAGATGGTCGGGTGTGATGTTCATCAGTACGGCGATGTTGGCACGGAATTTATACATGTTGTCCAACTGGAAACTGCTCAGTTCGATGACGTAATAGTCATGCTGCTCGGTAGCTACTTGTAAGGCCAGGCTGTTTCCTATATTACCCGCCAGGCCGACATTCATACCTGCACTTTTGAAAATGTGGTAAATGAGTGAAGTGGTCGTGGTCTTTCCATTCGACCCGGTGATACAGATCATCTTGGCATTCGTGTAACGTCCGGCAAATTCGATTTCCGAAATGACGGGCGTTCCTTGTGCTTTCAGTTTAAGAATCATCGGGGAATCGTTAGGAATACCCGGACTTTTGATAACTTCATCAGCATTTAGAATCATGTCTTCCGTATGTCCTCCTTCTTCCCAGGGAATGTCATACTTGTTCAGCAGTTCTTTGTACTTGTCTTTGATGGCACCCATGTCTGAAACAAAAGTGTCGAAACCTTTCACTTTTGCCAGCACGGCAGCACCTGCGCCGCTTTCGCCGGCTCCTAAAACTACAATTCTGTTCATATCTAAAGTTATCTGATCTTCAATGTTATAATGGTAATAGCTGCCAGAATGATGGTTACAATCCAAAATCGGACGGTAATCTTTGATTCGTGGAACAGCTGTTCGGGCTTGGTGAATACGACACGGCATCCCGGTTCAATCAGGTTCATGCCGGTACGGAAGTGGTCATGTATCGGTGTACGCTTGAACAAACGCTGTTTGACACCTTTTCGTTTGCCGGCTTTGTAGTACACCCTTTGCAGGATGACAGACAAATTTTCAACCAGAAAAATACCGCAGAGGATGGGAATCAACAGTTCCTTGTGGATAATGATGGCAAAAACCGCAATGATACCTCCGATGGTAAGGCTGCCTGTATCCCCCATGAACACTTGTGCCGGATAAGCATTGTACCACAGGAAACCAATAAGTGCACCGATAAAGGCGCAAATGAAGATTACCAGTTCTTCGGAGCCGGGAATATACATAATGTTCAGGTAGCCTGCATATTCAATGTGGCTCGACACGTATGCCAAGATTCCCAGTGTCAGTCCGATGATGGCCGAGTTACCTGCAGCCATGCCGTCCATTCCATCATTCAGATTGGCACCGTTGCTTACGGCTGTAACGACGAAGATGGTGACGATGACGAACAAAATCCATCCGGCTGTCTGTGCGTGGTCACCCAGAAAGCCCATAATGTCGGCATAATCCAGGTTATTGCTTTTGAAGAAGGGAATGGTAGTTTGTGTGGCCTTGATTTCCTTAGCTGCATGTACTACCTCAATCTGTCCGTCGGGTTGTTCTACTTCAATGTTTTCGCGGATGACAACCTGCGGGCTGAGGTAGAGAGTCAGCCCCACAATCAGGCCGAGACCCACTTGTCCGATAATCTTGAATTTGCCGTGCAAGCCCTCCTTGTCTTTCTTGAATATTTTGATATAGTCGTCAGCAAAGCCCAGTGATCCCAGCCACACAGTGGTGATGAGCATCAGTATCATGTAGATATTCTCCAATTTGCCTAACAACAAACAGGGGATAAGGGTTGCGAAGATGATGATGACTCCTCCCATACTGGGTACCCCCACTTTGTTTACGCCGAACGGATCAATGCTGGCATCGCGTTGGGTTTCGGTAATCTGCTTTCGTTTGAGCAGATGGATGAACTTGTCTCCCCAAATCGTAGAAATCAGCAGGGCCAGAATGATAGCCATCAGCGATCGGAAGGACGTATAGGCAAACATACCTGCGCCGGGGAAATCATATTGGTCGAGCCAATGGAATAAGTAGTATAACATGACAATGAATAATTTACAATGTACAATTAACAATCGGTCTTCAGTTCATGATTTTCTGGAGTTCTTCCTTGTCGTCGAAGTGGTGTTTCACACCTTTTATCTCTTGATAGTTCTCATGTCCTTTGCCTGCTACTAGTACAACGTCGCCGGGTTGAGCCAGCATACAGGCTGTCTTAATGGCTTCGCGGCGGTCGGCAATACTGAGTGTTTTCTGCATGTCGTCCTTATCGAGTCCTGCCAGCATGTCATTGATGATGTCCTGTGGTTCCTCAAAACGAGGATTGTCGCTTGTTATAATGACACGGTCGCTCAGACGGGCGGCCTCTTTGGCCATAATGGGGCGTTTGCCCTTGTCGCGGTTACCGCCGGCTCCTACAACGGTGATGACCTTGCCTTTTCCTTCCAGCACTCCGTGGATAGCATTCAATACGTTGACCAGTGCATCGGGCGTATGGGCGTAGTCCACAATGGCGGTGAAGCCTTTTTGGGGCGAACGGACCGCATCGAAACGGCCGGCAACCGGATGCAGGGTACTCAATGCTACCAGTACGTCTTCTTCTTTCTTACCCAGCAGCACGGCGGCACCGAATACGGCCAGTAGGTTGGAGGCGTTGAAGCGTCCGATAAACTGGACGGCCACTTCGTGATTATTGAAGTCGAGCAACATGCCTTCGAAGAGCGACTCCAGTACACGCCCCTTGAAGTCGCTCAAGCTACGCAATGAATAGGTATATACATGCGAACGGGTATTCTGAGTCATTACCAGTCCGTTCTTATCATCCAGATTAGTCAGGCTGAAAGCATTCTTGGGCATGTCGTCGAAGAACTTTTTCTTGGCCTTCAGATAGTTCTCCACCGTCTTGTGGTAATCCAAATGATCGCGCGTTAAGTTGGTGAAGATACCTCCGGCAAAACGCAGACCACTGATTCGTTTCTGGTCGATGGAGTGGGAACTTACTTCCATGAAAGCATATTTGCATCCCGCGTCGGCCATCTGTCCCAGCAGGCGGTTGAGTGTGATGGGATCGGGAGTCGTATGGTCGGTCGGAACCGGCTGGTCGTCGATGTAATTACATACGGTAGAGATGAGACCTACCTTGTAGCCGAAGTAGCGGAATACATTATATAATAAGGTCGCAATGGTAGTCTTGCCGTTGGTACCGGTGACACCCACCAACTCCAGTTTTGAGGTTGGGTCGCCATAGAAGGTCGTTGCAATCTTGCCCACAGCATCTTCGCTATCCTTTACGCGGACGTAGGTGATTCCGGTCTCCTTCTGCTCCGGCATTTCCTCGCAGAGTATGGCGACAGCTCCTTTGCCGATGGCAGAAGGAATATAAGCATGACCATCGGTCTGCGTGCCGCGCATGGCCATGAAGAGGTGTCCAGGTTCTATCAGGCGTGAATCGATGTTCACTCCGGCTATTTCGATGTCTGTACTGCCGGTTACTTCTACCGGTTGTATAGCTTTTAGCAATTCATTCAGTTTCATAATCTTCCATTAAAATGTTTCCATTCGTTTATTGTCTCAGTTGGAGGGTGACGGTCTGTCCCTTTATAATCCTGCTGCCTCCTGCAATGGACTGGCTTCTTACTTTTCCGATACCATAGAGCTGTACGCGCAGGCCTTTGCTTTCCAGCAGATAGACGGCGTCTTTGGCTCCCATACCTATCACATTCGGTACCAGGCCTGTTTTGCTTTCGCCCGTTTGCAGGATAACGGCATTGGGTGATTGTTGCGCATGCCCCCACGTAATCTGGCCGTCTGCCAACTTGAAGTCCTTCTGTACTGGCACCTTCAGGCCTTCCAGTACCCGAACCGTTTCGTTCATGTTGCCTGCCTTGACAGAAGGGATGACGTTGGTCGTGCTGTCTACGGCATTACTCAGGTCGAAGTGCAGGTTCTTGGCATAAACTCTTTCCGCAATCTTGCCGAAGACACTTCCTGCCATTCCGCCGCCCGAGGCGATACCTTTGTTAATCTGGATGGAGACGATACAGCTGTATCGCGGCTGCTCCGAGGGAAAATAACCGCAGAAGCTGACCAAGTGATTGCGTACACCGCCCTTGTAACCTGCCGCTCCTTGCGAAATCTGTGCCGTACCGGTCTTTCCTGATACATGGAACTGATCACTGCCTGCCGGTTTGGCAAGGCCGTGCCCTACGACATTACGCAAGATGGTGCGTATCTGCTCCAGCGTATGGTCTGAACAGATTTTGGGATTAATGACTTCTACCGGATATTCTTCCACCGTTTCACCATCCTTCACGGCTTTAGTCACAAAGCGCGGACGTACCATCGTGCCGTTGTTGGCGATGGCGTTGTAGAAGGTCAGTATGTTGATGGGGGGCAGCTGTACCTCGTAACCGATACTCATCCATGGCAGGGTGGTCTTGGCAAAGTATTTTTCTTTCGGTCCCTTGATATTGGGGGTACCTTCGCCTGGTATCTGCAGATGCAGAGGCTGGTCGATACTCATGCGTTTCAGACCGTCCACGAACTTTTGTGGATTGTCTTTGTAGAATTTGTCGATGATGCTCGATACGCCGATGTTGGATGATACTTCCATGATGCGGTTCACGTCGATGACGCCATATCCACCCTTGTACCAGTTGTGGTCGCGCATGGCTTGTCCGTACATCATCTTGATACCTTTCTCGGTGTCTACGGTATAGTCGGGTGTGATTTTCCCGTCTTCCAGCGCTACCATGATGGAGGCTGTCTTGAAGGTGGAGCCCGGCTCTTGCAAGTTGCTGATGGCCAGGTTACGCATTTCGTAGTAATTGCCGTCCTGTCCGCGGGTCATGTTTACGATGGCCTTGACATCGCCTGTAGGCACATCCATCAGGATGGCTACACCCGATACGGCTTCCAGCTCCTTCAGCTTGTCTACCAGTGCCTTTTCGCAGATGTCCTGCATGTCTACGTCGAGGGTGGTGATGATGTCGCAACCGTCTACGGGCGGGCGGTCTACGATGTTCAGGTATTTGTTCATCACCTTCTGGCGGTGGGTGATGCCTTCGCGTCCTTTCAGCAGGGAGTCGAAGGCCAGTTCGATGCCGTTCTTGGCTCCTTGGGCGGTGTCGGCATACAGGTCGCCCAGCGTACGTGCGGCCAGCGAACCAAAAGGTTTCTTGCGCTGGTTGTAGGCCAACTCATGAAATCCTCCCTTATACTTGTTCAAGTTGAACACGGGCAGACGCTTCGCCTCCTTGTATTGGATGTACGAGATGCGTTTGGGGTAAATCAGGTAGTTGCGGCTTCCCTTCTTGCGGCCTTTCAGCAGATGGGCCTTGAACTGGGCGGCACTTCGGTCGGGGAATATCTTGTGCAGGCCTTCGCAGATTTCCGTCAGATGGTTCATCAGCATGGTGTCCTTCTGGTGCCCGCCTGCCTTGAAGTCCATGTAGATGCGGTACTCGGGCAGGGAGCTGGCCATCAGCTTGCCGTCGGCCGAGAGGATGTTGCCACGGTTGGGCTTGACGGGCACACCCTCGCGCACGAAGCGGTCGGCCACGTCTTTCCAATAGCCCTGTTCGGCAAACATGATGAAGCCGGCCTTGACTACCACCGCTATTCCCATCAATGACATCAGCAGCACGACGAAGAAGTAGCGGGTCATTATATTTTTTTTGTTTACAGCCATGGTTGTTCGTTGCAGGTTGTGGTTTTACTTGATGAGATAGGGCGGGGTCGTTGCCGTCTGCAGGTCGCTCTCGCGGGTGGAAATATATTCCTCGATGCGCGACTGGCGGCTGCGCTCCATCAGTTCGGAACTGCGTGTCAGCGCGTCGTACTTGATGTCGGTCAGCTCCTTCTTCAGCCGGTCAATCTCTATCATCTGCTGCTGGCAGGCATAGCGGTTGTGGATGTAGAAGATGATGAGCACCATGACCAGCACCAGCAGTTTGGTTTGCCGGCGGAAGAAGTCGGTGGCCAGTATGTCTCCTCCCACAATGCTTTTCCAGGAAGCGTGTCTGCTCTTCTTTTCAGGTTGCGCGATGTTTTCTTCTCTGCTTTCCATTGCAATGTCTCCTTTTTATCTCATCGTTTTTCAGCAATTCTCAGTTTGGCGCTTCGCGAGCGGGGATTGCGGGCAATCTCCTCTTCGTCGGGCACAATCACTTTGTTGTTCACGAGGCGGAAGGGCGTCTGTACGTTGCCGTAGAAGTCCTTTTCGGCCTTGCCCTCTACGTTGCCCGTCTTCATGATGTTCTTCACCATGCGGTCTTCCAGCGAGTGATAGGTGATGACGACCAGTCGCCCGCCCGGGCGCAGGGCTTCGGTAGCGGCATAGAGCATTTCCTTCAGGGCTTCCATTTCCTGATTTACCTCGATGCGCAGTGCCTGGAATACCTTGGCCAGCTCCTTCTTCTCGCGTTCGCGGCCGAAGAGAGGCTTCACGAGGTCGAGGAATTCGCCGATGGTTTCTATCTTCTGCGTATTGCGTGCCTTGACCAGCAGCGAAGCCAGCTTGCGGCTGTTCTTCAGTTCGCCGTAGAGGTAGAAAATGTCGGCCAAGCGTTCTTCGTCGTACATGTTCACCACATCGGCCGCCGTCAGGCCTGCGCGTTTGTTCATGCGCATGTCCAGCTGGCCGTCGAAGCGGAAGGAAAATCCCCGTTCGCTATCGTCGAAGTGATGGGACGATACACCCAGATCGGCCAGGATGGCGTCCACCTGCTCTACGCCGTAATAGCGAAGGAAGTTGTGCAGGTAGCGGAAGTTGCTTCGCACGAAGGTGAAGTGCGGGTCATTCACGATGTTGCGTTCGGCATCCTCGTCCTGGTCGAAGCTTAGCAGCCGTCCTCCGTCGCCCAGTCGGGACAGGATTTCGCGCGAGTGTCCTCCTCCGCCGAAGGTCACGTCTACGTACGTACCGTCCGGGCGGATGTCCATACCGTCTACGCTGGCTTTCAGCAGCACGGGGATGTGATATGTCGTTTCTTCTGTTGCCATTTACACCTTAGTTATATAAACGGCTGTAAAAGTACACATTTCTCTACAATTACGGGCAAGGTTTTTGCTAAAATCAATGAACAAGTTTTCAACAGCTTTAAATCCTTTGTTTGCAGAGGGTTCTGTCGGCTTGTGCGAATGATACTTTAAGTGAAAACGTTATTTTCTGAGGAAAATTGCGCTTCTGTGCCTGAGGTGGTGGAAAACATTGCTTTTTCCGATGCAAAACATTGCTTTCTTTGCAAGAAAACATTGCTTTTTCTGTTACAAAACATTCGGTCTTTTTTTCGTTGGCGATGGATGCCGCTTTTAGAATCGGCGTAGGCATGAGGTTGGCTGATGGCGGAAAAGTCTTTTGGGGGAGGGAGGCCTTGATAAATGGAAAGGACAGGCTTCGGGTGGAGCCTGTCCTTTCGTTTGCACAACTAAAAATATACGCGGTCTCTTTTCAGACGCTTATACCTCAAGTGACAGAGGTTAGGGAGAATTATACAAAGTCTTTCAGTTCGCGTTGCAGCTTCTGGCGTGTGAAGAAGATGCGGCTTTTCACGGTACCCAGAGGGAGGTCCAGCTTTTCGGCAATCTCGCGATACTTGAATCCGGCTACGTGCATGGAGAACGGCACACGATATTCCTTGGGAAGTGCGTTGACGATGCGGTGCATCTCTTTCAGGTCGTAGGCTGTTTCGGTGCTCTCCGTATAGCTTTCGCTTGGCGTGTTCAGGTGATATTGGTTGTCCGTCTGGTCAACGAAAGTCTGGTCGCGCACCATCTTGCGGTAATTGTTGATGAAGATATTGCGCATGATGGTATAGACCCATCCTTTGAAGTTGGTTTCGGGAGTATATTTATCTTCGTTGTCGAGGGCTTTCAAGGAGGTTTCCTGAAGCAGGTCGTTTGCGTCTTCGCGGTCGGCGGTGAGCTTGTAAGCGAAGCGGAGCAGATCGTCCTGCATGCTTACCAAAGCTTTTGTAAATGTTACACTGTTCATATTCTACGTGCGTGTTAAATGATTAATTGTCGTTCTTTTATTTCGACGTTGCAATGATACGGACTATTTGCGTCTTCAGTCGCCTGAAAACAGGCAATAATAGGGGGGAAATCTGTTTATTGATAGTTTTCGGGTGGTTTTTGATAGTTTTCAGGTGTATTTTCTGTCAAAGTCTTGCTTAGAATTAAAAAGAAGCGTTAATTTTGCGCAGTTATTTTATCTGAATGAAAGAATGGCAGATGACTCTTTGTTTTTAATCGACATTGACAGGATTCTTCGGGAGAAAGCTCCGAAGCAGTCAAAGTACGTGCCGCGTTTTGTCGTTTCGTATCTGAAGCACATCGTCCATCAGGACGAATTGAACGTCTTCTTGCGCGAATCGAAAGATAAGGTCGGCGTCGATTTTCTGGAAGCATGCCTGGAGTTTCTGGATGCCAAGATTGAGGTGAAAGGCCGTGAGAACTTGCCCGAAGGTAACTTGTGTACATTTGTCTCCAATCATCCGTTGGGTGGGCAGGACGGCATTGCTTTGGGCTACGTGCTCGGCAAACACTATGGCGGCAAGGTGAAATATCTGGTGAATGATTTGCTGATGAACCTGCATGGATTGGCTCCTTTGTGCATTCCCATTAACAAGACAGGCCGTCAGGCAAAAGATTTTCCGAAACTGGTGGAGGCTGGTTTCGCTTCGGACAATCAGCTCATCATGTTTCCGGCCGGCCTTTGTTCCCGTCGCCAGAAAGGTGGAGTGATAGCCGATCTGGATTGGAAGAAGGCATTTGTCGTAAAGAGCGTGGAGCATCATCGGGATGTTGTCCCCATTCATTTCGAAGGACGGAACTCCGACTTCTTCTATAATCTGGCCAATCTGTGCAAATTCTTGGGTATCAAGTTCAACATCGCCATGTTGTATCTGGCCGACGAGATGTTGAAGAACCGGCATAAGACCTTTACCGTGACCATCGGAAAGCCTATCCCCTGGCAGACCTTTGACAAATCGAAGACACCCGTCGAGTGGGCACAATATGTAAAGGACATCGTATATAAATTGTAAGGACACTGAGTTTATAGAATATTAGGTATGAGTATGGAAGAGATTATAGCACCGGTAGACAAACAGTTGCTGAAAGCGGAGCTGACGGAAGACAAGCGCTTGCGCATGACCAACCGCAGCCATAATCAGATATACATTGTCACGGCACACGATGCGCCGAATACGATGCGTGAAATCGGCCGTTTGCGTGAAATTGCTTTCCGGGCAGCCGGAGGGGGAACTGGCATGTCGATGGACATTGATGAGTATGATACAATGGAAAATCCCTACAAGCAGTTGATTGTGTGGAATCCCGAAGCAGAGGAAATTTTGGGAGGATACCGCTATCTGTTGGGGACGGATGTGCGTTTCGATGAAAAGGGAGCGCCTATTCTGGCCACTTCACACATGTTCCATTTCTCGGAGAAATTCCTCAAGGAATATCTGCCTACGACCATTGAACTGGGACGTTCGTTTGTTACATTGGAGTATCAGTCTACCCGTACGGACAGCAAAGGCTTGTTTGCCCTCGACAACTTGTGGGACGGCTTGGGAGCATTGACAGTCGTAATGCCGAATGTGAAGTATTTCTTCGGAAAGGTGACCATGTACCCCAGCTATCATCGTTTGAGCCGCGACATGATACTTTACTTCCTGCATAAACATTTTGCCGATAAGGATGGATTGGTTGTACCCATTGAACCCTTGAAGCTGGAAGCCGATGAAAAAGACCTGGCCGCCCTGTTCTGTCAGGATTCGTTTAAGGAAGATTACAAGATATTGAACGCTGAAATCCGCAAGGTTGGTTATAACATTCCTCCGTTGGTCAATGCTTATATGAGCTTGAGTCCCACAATGCGTATGTTCGGTACGGCCATCAACTATGAGTTTGGCGATGTGGAGGAAACAGGCATTCTGATTGCTGTGGATGAAATTCTGGCTGAGAAACGCATCCGCCACATCCAGTCGTTCGTAGAGAACGAGCAGGATGTCAGTCGCTTCATGTTTAACAAGAAGGCATAAACGGATAGAACTGAGAGGGATTGCTGGAAAAGAGTTGGGGAAGCTTCAGCTGATTTCCGGCAGACTGTTTCCGTTGATTTTCCGATAAAGATCGAGGGCAAAGACATCTGTCATGCCCGAGATGTAATCCAATACCGCCTGTATTCTTTCATAGAATACGGGCGATTTTATGTTATACTGGCTGGAAACACGGTTGATGAGCAGTTTGGAATAGGCCTTTTCGGGCGAACAAACCGCTTCGGTCATCAGTTCCAATAAGGTACCGATGATGCGGAAACCGGCCAGCTCAATATCAAGCACGTCGCGCGAGCGGTAAATTTTCTCCAGCGACACGTCGGAACTGTGGCGGTAGGCCGATGCCGGCAGGGAACTGATGTGCTTGATGAGCGGTCCGTCGAAGGTGCCGGCCAGTATCTGATCTTCATTGTCCAGAAAGGCCTGGGTACATTCGCGTATCAGCAGGCCGATGACGCTGGAGCGCAGGTAGGCTATCTGTTCGTTCACATCGTTTACAATCTTCAGTGTTTGCTCTCTATGGGCCTTGCGTGTGTCGTCAAAATAAGAGAGAAACAGTTCTTTGGTTTCAGCGGTTGTCAGTATCTTCAGTTTGTGTGCGTCTTCAATGTCCGTCATTTGGTAACAGATGTCGTCGGCTGCTTCTACCAGGTAAACCAGCGGGTGGCGGGCATACTTCAACGGTTGGTCGTTCAGTTTGGTCATCCCCAATTCTTCGGCAATGCGTCGGAAGCTTTCTTCTTCGCTGAGGAAGAAACCGAATTTTGATTTCTTTCCAGCCAGACTCGATGAAAAGGGATATTTTACGATGCTGGCTAAGGTCGAATAGGTCAGAACGAACCCTCCGGGGCGCCGGCCTTCAAACTGGTGGGTCAACAGGCGGAAGGCATTGGCATTGCCCTCGAAGTGAGTGAAATCTTCCCATTGGGCTTCTGTAAGTGCTTCTTTCAGGGCGAGACCTTTCCCTTCGGAGAAGAAAGTCGAAATGGCCCGTTCGCCCGAATGACCGAACGGTGGATTACCCAAATCGTGAGCCAGGCAAGCAGCCGAAACTATCGCACCGATTTCCGGCAGGAAGCTTTGTTGCAGTTCCGGTTGGCGAGCCAAAATACCCTTGGCAACATCATTGCCCAGTGAACGTCCCACACACGATACCTCCAGACTGTGTGTCAGCCGGTTGTGCACGAAAATACTGCCTGGCAGAGGAAAAACTTGTGTCTTGTTCTGCAGGCGGCGGAAGGGAGCCGAGAAGACCAGCCGGTCGTAGTCGCGTTGGAATTCAGAACGGTTCTCGTGGCGTTCCTGATGGTATTCTTCCAGTCCGAAACGCTTGGCTGACAGAAGGGTATTCCAGTTCATCATGGGCTTGATGTTTGATAAAATACAAATCCGGTTACTATAATTTAACTGCAAATGTATGACTATTTGCTTCAAAATCCGTACTTTCGTCCGTTAAATTAGTACATAAAAATAGTAAGACGATACCAAATATGCTGAAAGTACAGATTATCAACCGTTCGAAGCACCCGCTTCCGGCCTATGCCACCGAGTTGTCGGCGGGTATGGACTTGCGTGCCAACCTGTCCGAACCGATGACCCTCGCCCCCATGCAACGTTGTCTGGTGCCCACCGGACTGTATATTGCCTTGCCTCCCGGTTTTGAGGCACAGGTGCGCCCGCGTAGCGGATTGGCTTTGAAGAAAGGAGTGACGGTACTCAACTCTCCCGGTACGATAGATGCCGATTATCGGGGTGAGATTTGTGTGATTCTGGTCAATCTGTCTGCCGAGCCGTTTGTCATTGCCGACGGTGAGCGTATTGCCCAAATGGTGATAGCCCGCCATGAGCAGGCTGCCTGGGAAGAAGTGGAAGTGCTGGATGAAACTCAACGCGGAGCCGGAGGATTCGGACATACCGGTGTGTGAAGTCTGTGAATGATAAACGAATGATTCGAGTGATGAAATATAATCTGAACAAATGGCTGGGAGCGGTGCTCTCGCTATGTTTGTTGATGTCGTGCGGAATGCTTCGTAAGGGAAGCGTTCCAGCGGATACGGTAGAGATGGTTTCGGCAGATACCTTGGCGCCGGCACTCCAGCGTAAGTATGACTATTTCTTTTTGGAGGCTGTGCGGATGAAGACGTTGAAAAAGTATGATGCGGCATTCGACCTGCTGCAACATTGCCTTCGTATCCGTCCCAATGCCCCTTCCGCCTTGTTTGAGCTTTCCCAATATTATATGGCCTTGAAGGAGGAAAAACAGGCTGCGGCTTCATTGGAGAAGGCTGTTCACTATGCTCCGGACAATTATTGGTATGCGCAGGGGCTGGTGAATTTATACCAGCAGCAGAAGGAAATGGACAAGGCTGTCGTTTTGCTGGAGGATATGGCGGTACGCTTTCCCGACAAACTGGACCCGATTTACAACCTGCTGGACGTTTATAACCGGCAGCAACAATACGACAAGGTGCTGGCGCTGCTCAACCGGTTGGAAGAGAAGTTAGGCAAGAGCGAACAGATCAGTATGGAAAAGTTCCGTATTTATCTGCAACAGGACGACCGTAAGAATGCATTCCGTGAGATGGAAAGCTTGGTGACGGAATATCCTAATGACCTTCGTTATCAGGTTGTCTTGGGTGATGTCTATCTGGAAAATGGCAAGACAGAAGAAGCCCATGCACTTTATCAGAAAGTGTTGGCTGAAGAGCCGGACAATGCGATGGCTCTTTACTCGATGGCTTCTTATTACGAAGAAACCGGGCAGAAGGAACTTTATGACCAGCAGCTCGATACCATTCTGTTGAACAAGAAAGTGGAACCGGCTACTAAAATGGAAGTGATGCGCCGTCTGATTGTGCAGAACGAACAGGCCGGTAAAGACAGTACACGCATCATTACTTTGTTCGACCGCATTATGGAACAGGATACCGACGATGCCAACATGCCGATGCTTTATGCCCAATACCTTCTTTCCAAGGGTATGAACAAGCAGTCGGTACCTGTACTCAATAAAGTGATAGACATTGATCCTACCAACACGGCAGCCCGCATGACACTGTTGGGTGAAGCGGTACGGGAAGAAGATTACAAGGAAATCATCCGCTTGTGTGAGGCGGGTGTAGAATCCAACCCGGACATGTTGGAGTTCTATTTCTACTTGGCTATCGCCTACAATCAGGCTGAACGGATTGATGATGCTCTTGATATCTGTCGTAAGGCATTGACGCATGTTACCAAGGACAGCCCGAAGAATGTGGTATCAGACTTTTATGCTATCATCGGCGATGCCTGGCATACGAAGAATCGTAATGAGGAAGCTTATGCCGCTTACGATTCAGCTTTGGTTTATAATCCCAATAATGTCGGTGCTTTGAACAACTATGCCTACTATCTTTCCTTGGAACGTAAGAACTTGGACAAGGCAGAGGAAATGAGTTACAAGACGGTGAAGGCCGAACCGCAGAATGCCACCTATCTGGATACCTATGCCTGGATATTGTTTGAGAAAGGCAATTATGCCCAGGCACGTTTGTACATCGACCAGGCCATGAAGAGCGAAGAAGAAAAGAGTGCCGAGGTGGTAGAACATTGCGGCGACATCTATTATATGGTGAATGAGGTCGAACAAGCCGTGAAATACTGGCAGCAGGCTCTCGATATGGGCAGTGAATCGAAGACACTGAAGCAGAAGATAAAGTTACGGAAATATATACCAGAACCGGAAAAAAAGACTGAATGATGATGAAGACAACCGAACTTTTACGTTTCCGGCCGTTATTGCGGTTGGTGTGTCTGATGGCTTTGCTGATTGGGCTGGCCGGATGTAAGACTTCCCGACAGGCTGGAAGCGACAGGCCTGAAACAGGTTTTCTGTCGTCCAAAGTTGTATTGACCGTACCGACAAAGGAGGCTGTGCTGACGGTCAACGGTACGATGAAACTGAAGGCAGGCGAGCGTATGCAGCTTTCTTTCCTCATGCCGATATTGCGTTCGGAGGTTGCCCGTATCGATATTACTCCCGATGAAGTGATTTTGGTGGACCGTATGGGCAAGCGGTATGTACAGGCTTCACGTCGGGAACTGAAAGGCGTGCTTCCCAAGAAAGCGACCTTTCAGCATCTGGAAAAACTGCTTTATGCCGCGTCGCGTCCCGGCGGCAAGAATACATTGACCGGCACAGAGTTGGGTATCCCTTCGATGGAAAAGGGAAAGATAGAGCTGACCGATTTCTCCACCAAACCTTTCAATATGACTCCCACACAGCTTTCTTCGCGCTATCAGAAGGTGGAATGGTATGAAATCCTCGAAATGCTGATGAGCTTATGAAACGGGTTTGGTGTGTGTTGGCGGCATGCTTCTGTCTGCTGTGTTCTCTGATGGCCCAGTCTAACAAGCTGATTAAGGAGCTGGAAAGCAAGCGCGGTGCTCTGCAGAAGCAGATTGCCGAGTCGGAAAGCTTGCTGAAGACTACCACAAAAAATGTGGGTAGTCAGCTGAAGGGCTTGGCTGCACTGACGGGGCAGATTGAGGAACGCAGGCGTTATATCCTTGCCATCAACCGCGACGTGGACCTGATAGACAAGGAACTGGCTTCCCTGCAACGTCAACTCACCCAGCTGCAAAAGGAACTGAAGGACAAGAAGAACAAGTATGCGGCTTCGGTCAACTACCTTTATCGCAATCACACCATTCAGGATAAGTTGCTGTTTATATTTTCTGCTTCTACCTTGGAGCAGACGTACCGCCGTTTGCGTTACGTCCGTGAGTATGCTTCCTACCAGCGCATGCAGGGCGAGGAGATACAGAAGAAACAGAAGCAGATCAGCGACAAGCGTACAGAGCTGACCGAGGCGCGTAAGGCCAAGGAAGGCTTGTTGAAAGAACGCGAAGACGAAAAGGCTACGCTCGAGAAACAGGAGAAAGAGCAGAAGGAACTGGTAAACAGTCTGCGCAAGAAGCAACGCAGCCTGCAGAGCGAAATCAGCAAGAAACGTAAGGAGGCCAACCAGCTGAATGCCCGTATCGACCGCCTGATAGCCGAAGAAATAGAGAAGGCACGCAAGCGTGCCGAAGAGGAGGCACGTAAAGAAGCGGCTGCCCGCAAGAAAGGGGAGGACAAGAGTGACGGTTCTGCTACGAAGTCCAAGGCGGCTCCGCTGGAGGCTTATACCATGAACAAGGCCGACCGCGAACTCTCCGGCAGTTTTGTCAGCAACCGGGGCAAGTTGCCCGTTCCCGTCACAGGACCTTACATCATCACCAGTCATTACGGCGAATACACCGTACCCGGCCTGCGGGGTGTGAAGCTCGATAACAAGGGCATCGATATCCAGGCCAAGCCGGGAGCACAGGCACGGGCTGTGTTCAACGGAAAAGTGGCTGCCGTGTTCCAGCTGAACGGGCTGTTCAACATCCTGGTGCGTCACGGAGCCTACATCTCCGTCTATTGCAACCTTTCCTCGGCCTTGGTCAAGGCAGATGATGTAGTGAAGACGGGGCAGACACTCGGCCCCATCTTCTCAGACGGGGCAGACGGCGGACGCACGGTACTCCACTTCCAGTTGCGCAAGGAGAAGGAGAAGCTCAACCCCGAGCCGTGGCTTAACCGCTGATACAAGATACGAAGTTCCAGATGAAGGATTATCGAAGATTGGAATGTAGCCGGTGGAATTCTTTGGCAGATACTCCCATCGTGCTTGTAAACACATGTGCAAAGTGTTGCGGATCCTGGAAGCCAAGTTTATAGGCTATTTGATTGACCTTCATGTTGGTGCTGGTAAGTAGCTGGCAGGCTTTTTCTATTTTCAGTTTCATATAATATTTCATAGGAGGGATACCTGTTTCTTTGATGAACTTGCGATGGAAATAAGAGGGTGAATATCCGCAGAAGTTGGTCAGTTCTTTTATTGTTATATGTCCTTCAATGTTTTCGTTCATGTACTGAATGACCCGTTTCATGACGTTCTCCGAATATTCCTTCTGTTGGAAAGGAGCTGCCAGTGCATCGGAGAAACAGAAAGTGGCCAGAAGGTGTCCAAGACATAAGTTGGCGTAATGTATGTGGAGAGGTGTAAGCCCCTTATCCAGTATGCTGTATATTTCTTCAAAAAGGTTGATACGCTTCTCTTTGGCAAAGTACGGATTGGGGCTTATGGAACAAGGCTTGTCAAAATCCTTGGCCAGGAAAACTGCTTTTCTTCCTTTGAAATGCAGCCAGTAGATAGTCCAGGGGTCCTGTTGGTCGGCCTGATAGCGGTGAGGCGTGCGGCGCGGTAATATGATGAACTGTTCTGCTGTCAGCGGGAATCGCTTGCCATATAGCTCAATCCACCCTTTTCCTTGTGTACAGTAGATGAACAGGTATTCATTGCAACCTTCCGGCCGGTCGATGTAGTGGTAGGCGGCATGTGGAAAATATCCCATGGCATACAGATATAAGTCGCTTGTTGTCAGATTGTCTCCAGCCGGTTTGCATTCGGGTGGAATGTAGAGGAAACGTTCGCCTTGAAATCCCAGTTCCATATAATTGTTTTTTGTATAAAAGTAGACACTTTGTTTGGATTGTACAAACTTGGGAGATGAAAAAACAATAAACAGACAATGAATAGGCCATTTTCCGACAATGACAAATCTCTTTAACTTCCCTAATTTTGTATCAATGAAATTTTAAATGTGATGGAATCATGAAAAAGGGAATTGTAGTAGGGCTGGTACTTTGTTTGTGCGTGAATGTTCATGCCCGGGAGTATCATGTGTCTCCTCAGGGCAGCGATGCGGATGCAGGAAGTTTTGAAAAACCGTTACGGACCATCAATCGGGCAGCACAGCTGGCTTTGCCGGGCGATACGGTGACGGTTCACGATGGTGTCTATCGGGAGTGGGTGAATCCGCTGTATGGCGGGGAGAGCGATGAAAAACGTATCCTTTACCGGGTGGCTCCGGGTGAGAAAGCCGAGCTGAAAGGCTCGGAAGTTGTGAAGAAATGGAAGGCGGACAAGCGGGCCAAGGGAGTCTGGGTGGCAGTGGTAGACAATGCTCTGTTCGGAAATTACAATCCGTTCAACGATGAACTGTTCGGTGACTGGTTGTGGAAACCGAAAGGGACTGTTTTCCATACAGCTGATGTCTATCTGAACGATGTTTCTCTCTATGAGGTCCAAAGTGTGGAGAAGGTCTTGCATCCTGACACAGTCTATACCGTCCGCGACCCTCAAGGAAGTACTGCCTTCTGGTATGCCGAGGTCAGTGCTGACGTAACCACAATCTATGCCCGTTTTGGTACGGTGAATCCCAATAAGGAGACCGTAGAAATCTCCGTACGTCCCACATGCTTTTACCCGACACGCGAAGGTTTGAACTATATAACTTTCCGTGGGTTTCATGTCAGTCAGGCAGCTACGCAATGGGCTGCTCCTACTGCCGAGCAGGTCGGTATGGTCAGTACCCACTGGTGTAAAGGATGGATTATAGAGGACAATGTGATTAAGAATTCACGGAGCAATGGCATTACATTGGGAAAGGAACGCGGAAGTGGTCATAATCTGGATTGTACGGACAAGCGTCTGGACGGTACCCATCATTATATAGAAGTCATATTCAATGTGCTTCGCCACGGATGGAACAAAGAACAGGTCGGATCGCACATCGTACGCAACAACATCATATCCGATTGCGAGCAGACCGGTATTTGTGGCAGTATGGGAGGGGCTTTCAGTGAGATTTATGGCAACCATATCTATAATATATTGTGCAAACAACAGTTCGGAGGAGCTGAGATGGCCGGTATCAAACTGCATGGTGCCATCGATACCTATATCCACCATAACCGCATCCACGACAGTGGAAATTTTGGCATCTGGCTGGACTGGATGTCACAAGGCGCACGTGTCTCTTCCAATCTTTTATATGAGAACCGAAGTTATGACCTCTTTACGGAAGTAGACCACGGTCCGATGGTGGTAGACAATAATATCTTCCTTTCTCCCCTGTCAGTTCAAGAAAATGCAGATGGCATTGCATACGTACACAATTTGTTCTCCGGTAGTTTTCGCGGTGTGGACGACGGACGTTACGTCCCCTATCATCTGAATCATTCTACCGAAATCAAAGGTTTCAAGAGCATTGTCCATGGCGACCACCGTTATTATAACAACATCTTCTTGGGGCGCAAGGATGGTAAAGGGCAATATGGACTGGCCGGATATAAATCGGCCCAATGGCCCATTCAGGCAGCCGGCAATTTGTTCTGCAACGGTGCCTTGCCTGCCGCTGATGGTCAAGGTGAAGTGTACGACCGCCCCCTTTCCGACATTCGGGTTGAAGAAACCGGGCAGGAAGTCTATCTGATTCTGCCGGATGAGGCGACCGGCTTGCCTGCGGCCGGAAGGATTGATGCGGCCCGTTTGGGTAAGGCACGCCTCTCCAATTATGCTTACGAGAACGCAGACGGTACACCTGTCTCCCTGAATAAGGATTACCGGGGAAGGGAACGTGCGGAACATACCGTTGTCGGTCCGCTGGAGCAGATTGAAGGCAAACGGATCAGGGTGTGGTAAGAGTGATTGTGGACCTGGGCTGGCGGAGTGTTACAGCTCCGCCTCGTCCAGCAACTCCAGATACAGCCCGATGGCCTCTTCTATCTCCTTGACGAAGATGAATTCGTCGGCCGTGTGCGAGCGGGCACTCTTGCCGGGCCCCATCTTCATGGAGGGGAAGGGCATCAGCGCCTGGTCCGACAGGGTAGGTGAGCCGAAGGGCGTGCGGCCCAGGGCTGCGGCACGGCGCACCAGCGGATGGTCGGCCGGCACGTGCGACGAGCTCAGGCGGAACGAACGGGCCTGCGGCTGGCAGTGGATGTGCTTCTTGATTTCCTCGAACAGTTCCTGGTTGGTATAGCATTCGTTGCTGCGGATGTCCACGACGAACGTGCAGCGGTCGGGCACGACGTTGTGCTGCGTGCCGGCGTTGACCATCGTCACACTCATCTTCACGGGGCCCAGCAGGGGCGAAACCCGTTCGAACCGGTAGTCGCGGAACCAGGCGATGTCTTCCAATACCTTGTAGATGGCATTGTCGCCCTCCTCGCGGGCGGCATGGCCGGAGCGGCCTGTGGCGGTGACGTCCAGCACCATCAGCCCCTTTTCGGCGATGGCGGGCTGCATCTCTGTGGGTTCACCTACCAGGGCAAAGGCAATGGGCGGCAGTTGGGGCAGCACGCTTTCGATACCCTCGCGCCCCGACACCTCTTCTTCGCACGAAGCCAGGTAGAGGAGGTTGTAGCGTTGCGTCGTGCGGCACAAGGTGAGGAACACCTGCAGCAGGCTGACCACGCTGGCACCTGCGTCGTTGCTGCCCAGGCCGTAGAGCTTGCCGTTCGGCTCGAGCTGGGGTGCATAGGGGTCCTTGCGCCAGCCTTGTACGGGCTTCACGGTGTCGATGTGCGAATTGAGCAGCAGGGTGGGGCGCTTCAGGTCGAAGCCGGGCGCCAGGCACCACACGTTGTTGCCCTTGCGGCCCGTCTGCATGCCTTGCAGCTCGATGTACTGTTGCAGGCAGTCGGCTGCCCGCTCCTCGTTGCGGCTGACGGAGGGGATGCTTATCAATGACTTGAGCAGGCCGACGGCCTCGGAGGTCAGGGTGGGGATGTCGTATTTCATGTCTTCTCTTGTTTTTTCTGCAAACATACGGATAAATTCGGAACTGCGCTTGGCTTTGCCTGCTTTTTCTTTAGCCGGATGGTAAATAATGCGTACATAAAATGTTCCTTTACGGTTGTGCCGCAGGTATTCCGGCCCGATTTTCTTCTGATGCTGATTTTCTTGTTAAGCGTCTGATAATCAGTATCGATTTTTTCAGGTGGCATTCCGGAAAAACCTGAATACTTTTCAGGCCGTACCTGAAAGGTCTTCAGTCCCTACCTGAAAGGTCTTCAGGTCCGGCCTGAAAGGCTTTCAGGTTGCACCTGAAAAATACCTGAAAAGCGGGAAGGAAATGGAATGTTCTGATTTTCTTACAGCTGTCGGACGCCTTTTCTGCCTTCGCGACAAGCTTTGGAGTGGGGAAAGTGGTAATTCTTTGCGTTTTATGAAATAGTTTCAAATAAAACTAATACCTTTGTACCATATTAACCAACTTACTTTATCATGGTTCAGCATCATTTGTCTGTCCTGATTCACCGTCAGGCAGAGAAGTATGGAGAGAAAGTGGCCCTGAAGTACAGGGACTACGACACAAAACAGTGGCTGCCGGTGACGTGGAACGACTTCTCGCGGCAGGTACGCCAGGCCGCCAATGCGATGGTGGCGCTGGGCATCGGCGAGCAGGAGAACGTCGGTATCTTCTCGCAAAACAAGCCCGAATGTCTGTACATCGACTTTGCCGCGTTCGGCAACCGGGCCGTTACCATCCCTCTGTACGCTACCAGTTCGCCTACGCAGGCACAGTATATCATCAACGACGCGCAGATACGTTTCCTTTTTGTGGGCGAGCAGTTCCAGTACGACGCCGCTTTCCGCGTCTTCGGCCTCTGCCAGTCGTTGCAACAGCTCATTATCTTCGACCGCAAGGTGGTGCGCGACCCGCGCGACCTGACCTCCATCTATTTCGACGAGTTCATGCGGCTGGGCGAAGGCCTGCCGCACAACGAGGTGGTGGAGGCACGTACGGCCAAGGCTTCGCCCGACGACCTGGCCAACATCCTCTATACCTCCGGCACCACGGGCGAACCCAAGGGGGTGATGCTTCCTCATTCCAACTACCTGGAGGCATTCCGCACGCACCGCATCCGCCTGCCGCAGGTCACGGACCGGGATGTGTCGATGTGCTTCCTGCCACTGACCCATGTCTTCGAGCGCGGTTGGACTTACGTCTGCCTGGAGCGCGGCGTGCAGGTGTGCATCAACCTGCGTCCGCAGGACATACAGACCACCATCAAGGAAGTGCGCCCCACGGTGATGTGCAGCGTCCCTCGCTTTTGGGAGAAAGTCTATCAGGGTGTGCAGGAGCGCATTGCTCAGGAAACAGGCCTGCGCAAGGCGATGATGCTCGACGCCATCCGTGTGGGCCGCGAGCACAACCTGCAGTACGTGCGTCAGGGCAAGACCCCGCCGCTGATGCTGCACCTCCGCTACAAGTTCTACGAGAAGACCGTCTATGCCCTGCTGAAGAAGACCATCGGCATTGAGAACGGTACGTTCTTCCCCACCGCAGGTGCCGCCGTGTCGGACGAAGTGTGCGAGTTTGTCCATTCGGTGGGTATCAACATGGTGGTGGGCTATGGTCTGACGGAATCGACGGCTACCGTCTCCTGCTTTCCGTCTGTGAACTACGTCATCGGTTCGGTAGGCGAGGTGATGCCCGACCTGGAAGTGAAGATCGGCGAGAACGACGAAATCCTGCTCCGTGGCAAGACCGTAATGCGGGGTTATTACAAGAAACCCGTCTCTACGGCTGAGGCCATCGACAAGGACGGATGGTTCCACACCGGCGATGCCGGCCGGCTGGAGGGCCGCACCCTGTATCTGAAGGAGCGTATCAAGGACCTCTTCAAGACCTCGAACGGTAAGTACATCTCACCGCAGGCCTTGGAGACCAAGATGATTATCGACCGCTACATCGACCAGATAGCCATCATTGCAGATCAGCGTAAGTTCGTCTCGGCGCTCATCGTACCGGCCTACGATCTGGTGGAGAAGTTTGCCCGCGAGCAGGGCATTGTCTGCAAGGACCGTGCCGAGCTGATGCAACATCCTGCCATCGTGGCCTTCTATCGCGACCGCATCGACACCCTGCAGCAACAGTTTGCCCACTACGAGCAGATCAAGCGCTTCACCCTGCTGCCCGAACCTTTCAGTATGGAGCGCGGCGAGCTGACCAATACCTTGAAACTGAAACGCGGTGTCGTGGCCCGCAACTACAAGGACATCATCGACCGGATGTACGAAGAGTAAACAAATGTTGATAGTTTGATTGGATTGTTGGAGATATGGATGGAATTTCATTTCTTTGCAATCCAATCAAAACTATAAACGCCATGAAGAGAGCCTTTCCTCTTTTATCCATATACTTTCTGATGACCGTGCTGTGCGGCTGCAACGGCGACGTGTTCATCGACGACTTCGCCCCCTCGACGGATCAAATGCAAGTGCCCGCCGACGGTTCGGCCGCTACTCTCCGTTTCAACGGTGACAACTGGTACGTGCGCGGTCTCTTTCTGGAAAAATCAGAGCAGCACTTCGAAGAAATCCGTGGCAACATCTACGATGCTGACGGTACCCAACTCTATTTCGACGTACCCTTCCACTTCAGTGACCTCGGGCTGGCGAAATACGTGGTCAGCTATCCGCAGTTCACGCTCACGCTGGAGCGTACAGGAGGAAAGGAACTGCGAATCTCGGACGCCGAAAACATCGGACTGGAGTCGTGCCGGCTCTCCCTCGGCGTGGGCAACGAGTACGAATACCGCGAAGTGGAGCTGCTTCTCGAACCCTCGCCCCGCTACCGGCTGGACAGCATCGTCTATTCGTTGGATTCCTGGTACTTGGAGCAAGACAGTGCGAGAACAGATCGAATGGTGATTTCTCCCACCAATCTTACGGACAATCCCTGGAAATATCCGCTTCATCCTTATGACAGCTTCCGGCAAAGTTTCACCTTCAGAGGTGGCGATGAGTGGCACCCCGGCATCGACCCGTCGCTGTTCCAGATGTTCGGCACCGAGATGCCTGTCGTCCCCGTGCCCCGCCTGGACAAATACAATAGTCCTGCTTTGCTGGGCGACGAACTTCCGCTCTCGGGCGAAAACTATGAATTCCCCTTGTCCGACGAACTGCTGGCCGTGACAGATACCGTTGTCGTACCGCCCGGCAAGGCGGTAGAGTGCACCGTGAAGTGCTGGTTCCGTTATACCAGCGTTCCCTATAAGATTTATGCCAGTTGCCCGCAGACGGACCGCCGCCGCGTGCTTGAAGGCCGGGCCGACCTTTACACTCCGCAAAGCTATTCGCTGACAACTGCCGTACGCGATGTGAACATCAACAAATAATCTACTGACCCTTTCCATGAAGAAGACCATTCTTGCTCTCCTGACAGCCCTCTGCCTGCCGCTTGCCGGCGGTGTCGTTCGGGCCCAGTCTTTACAGCAATCGTCGGATACACTCCGTCACCGTCCGTTGCACAGCATCGGATTTGACTTGCGCCCCAGCTATGTATTTCCCACCCGCAGTTTCTTTACGGGTGACAATGCGGCGGGCAAACCCATCAACACGGCCTTTTCGGCTCATCTGAAATATGCTTTCCGCTTTTCGCCCAACTCCCGTTTGGGACGCTTGTATCCTTATGCCTATCAGGGTATCGGTGTGGCCTACAACACCTTCTTCAATTCGTCGGAGGTCGGGACGCCCGTTGCGGTCTATGCTTTTCAGGGTTCGCGTATCGCAAAGCTGGCTCCGGGGCTGACGCTGGATTATGAGTGGAACTTCGGAGCCTCGTTCGGCTGGAAGCGGTATAATCCCGAAGCCAATTATTATAACGATGTGGTGGGTTCGCGCATCAATGCCTACATCAATGCCGGCTTCTTTCTGAACTGGCAGGTGGCTCCGCAATGGAACTTGACGGCGGGTGTCGACCTGACCCACTACTCGAACGGCAATACCAATTACCCCAATTCGGGTGTCAATACGGTGGGAGCACGCATCGGGCTGGTACGCACTTTCGGAGGCAGTGCGGCGGAACCTGCGACGGCTTCTGTCGGGAAGGGGGAAGAACCATCGTCTTTGGCTGGGCGCATCAGTTATGACGTGGTGCTCTACGGTTCCACACGCCGTCGGGGAATCTTGTTGGATAACGGCCCCCTGCTGGTTCCCGGTTCGTTTGGTGTGGCGGGCTTGAATTTCAATCCCATGTATCGGGTCAACCGGTATTTTCGTGCCGGCGTGTCGGTGGATGCGCAGTATGACGAGAGTGCCAATCTCAAGGACTATCACGTCGAAGGAACCAGTGGCGGTGACATCAAGTTTCATCGTCCGCCTTTCC